>Ga0179591_1291270_pt1 | contig 12799 bp, 13 predicted proteins | sample CZOMad2_1_08_16f_FD_182891 | JGI IMG/M metagenome (GOLD analysis project Ga0179591, IMG submission 182891) | Vadose zone soil fungal communities from Angelo Coast Range Reserve, California, USA - CZOMad2_1_08_16fungal (PacBio error correction) | ecosystem: Environmental > Terrestrial > Soil >...
GATGTCTTTCTTAGAGGGAGCTTTTCGGGGGATTGTTCGGAAAACCACCAAATCAAAAGGTGGAGAGGGCTGGTACAAAGAAGGTAAGAAATTGTCCACTGCTCCTTAAAAAAAAAGAGGGCCGGGGACGACTGAGAGGCAAAGTTTGAAAAACGGGAGAAATGCAACGGGGAACACAGTGAAAGGGATCAGAGAAAGCCCGATTGTCTGAAATAATAACCACCAGGAGGGTTTTAGACCGACCTGCCCTTGGGGCGGACTGGAGGGTAGTCCCGACAGTCCAGGGAGGAAGAACTAAACGTGTGCTCGGGTCAAAGTTGTTGTGGAAAAGACAGAGGGTAGGGGAAAGCAAACATGCAGGACAACGGTTTGGGGTATAGGGGCCTCGCCGCCAAAAAAGAATTGAATGGGAAAAGATTAGGACAGAGATTGGGCATCGGCTACACTGATTGGATACGGCAGAAAGAAAGAAGTGGTATACGCAAGTGACTTCATAAAATTTGAAAGAGTAACGCGCTGCCACTAGGAAACACTCCTCGAGGGGGGGTTGACTGAGGTGCCAGTTTGCATGGGGGGATGCGAGACGGCAAATCGAAGGCCAGAGATGGGCGCCGTGGCACGGTTAGCGAAAAGATATATACAGTAACTCATACGGTAGACAAGTTGTGAAAGGACAGATGCGTGGAATTGGGATAGGAAGGCGACGCTGAAATGACGTTGAAGATACAAAAACGGCGGGGGAGGGGGAGAAGAGGTAGAGCTCAATTCAGCGAGTGAAAAGTGTGGGTACTCCAAAGCCCAACGGTTCGGGAATAAAAGGGTCGATGTGCGGCCTCATTAAAAGGGGTAGAGAGAACCAGGAGGGTGTCCCGTCGACATAAACAAGAGGGGTGTGTCACTGGGGACGCAAGCGTTAAAAAAAAAAAATGGGGACAGAGGATCCGCAGGGGGAGGGGGGCATGGGGTCCAGTTAAGAGGTCCTAGCGAGCGTCCTGGGAAAGAAGCCGAAGGCCAACAAAGGCGAAAAAAAAGATTGTTGGGGGGACAAGGTTGGCACTGGGAAGGGGGGGGCGGGAGGCGAAGGAATCGGGAGGAGCCCCCCAAAACATTGCTTCAAAAAGGTGTAGAAAAAACAGGGTTATGAAAGAACAGGGGGGGGGAAAGTCAGGTTTTGGTTAGGCCCGAAGCTGAGAATAAAGCAAGGAGCGGGGCTAACCAAACCAAGCAAAAGTATCCGTAAAGCACAAAGAACCTTTGGTGACAAAATAGCGAGAGGGGAGAGTCCGGCCAGTCTTGTAACAGAAAAGCACTTGGGGCCGTCGATCATACCCTTAACTGGAAAAAACAACAAAACTGGCCTTAGGAGGAAGAAAAGATGCAGCGAACGCCTTCTTGAGGGAGAGAAGAATCAAGTCCCGCAGAGAGGATTGAGGGGACAACAGCTGGGGGGGGGCGTACGGAAGAGGGTGGAGAGGGGGGCAGCTCTCAGCCTAGAGAGTGTGAAAAGAAAGGAAGTGCTGCACACAGTTGCGGGGGGGACAACGCTTTACGAAATTAGGAACGCGGGGGATGACGACCCTCTCGACAGCAGAGGAGCCAAACAATAGAGTAAAAAAGAGGAAATCAGCTTTGAAGACTCCTGCCAGGGAAAGATCAAATCACATTCCAAGTCCGAAAACAGAACCACGAGAAATCCTTTGCAAGATTTGAAAAAAAAAGCGCGACAAAACAGAAAAAAAGGGGGGACTAAAATAAACGATACGGTCCCCAACCAAAAGAAGGGTTGAGAGTCAACTAAACCAGGAGAAAAAAAAGCACAATCGAACAGGTGGGGAGGCCGAGCCCGCAGGGGGTGTTTGGGGAAAACAAGTGAATCGCTGGAGGAGCTCCAGAGACAAGACCACTCAAAAAAGAAAAAACCTAGGAAAGAATTGGACCAAAAAGGCTCCGGATCCACCGGCTATCCAAGGAACAATTGTCGACCCAACCCAACCCCTCTCTCTCAAATTCTGATCTCAAATGAGGTAAAGCGCAGACAGTAATAACGTCGGGAATAAGTGCGCGCGGGGGGGAAAGGAAGAAAAGGTGTGAAGACGCCCGGGCAGGCCCAAAAACCTTCGAAAAAGATAACAGCAAAAGAACGAAGGAGTGTAAAAGAATGAAAGTCGAGCGAACCGGTAAGCGGCGGCGCAAGATTGACAGCCTGAAAGCCTACGCTTTTCCCGGTAATCCTTGAGAGAAATGCTCTCCACGACGGGGGGAATTGTGAGGGAGCGCCAGGGAGGGGGGCCCGGAAAACAAACAAGGCGCGCCCGGATCAGGGAGTGGGGTCTCAGGGGGCACCGGCCATACGACACCCGACGTCAAAAAAAGAACATCAAGGGAAAGGCGTTTCGCAACTATGGTGCGGAGAAAGAGGGGCGGAAATAGAGGGGGGAGTTACCTACGGGCACGACCAGTGGGACTTTAAATAAAGGGCCCGGAATGAAGACCATAGAAATACGCAAGAACGCAAGCCGTCAGACGAAAATTTGGGGGGAAATTGGGGAAGGGAAAAACTAGAAAGCGCCCGATAAAGAAGGGGAACGTCCGAGGGGTGCCATGAAGGGAACATGGGGAAAGATCCGATCCAACAGGAAGTTCGCAAAAGATACAGAGCAGCCTCCTAGTCTTTAACTGAACTGCTGCCAATTAGGAAGGCACTACAGCAGAGCGTCGGCCCCGAAATCAGACACTGCACGCAACAATATGAGGGCGTTAGTGACTGGTTGGAAAAAGGTAGGAGAAAAATGGGTCAGAGAAGGGGAACTGGGGGGTACAAGGTCTATCCTGACAGACAGGGATGACCTCCTTGTGGGGGGAAGAAGGGGGAAAAGATTACAAATCGAAGAAAAATGTTTGAGGGAAAATTTGAGGGAGCTACGAAAAGTACAAAAGCCGTATGGAAATGCATGGGTCTTCAATCTAAAAGGGGAACAGTAAGGAGGGCCCACGATCAAGAAGAAGAGATTTCCTCCCGGAAGCTAGCACTTTGAAAAGGTGAAGGCCACCGGACTGGGGGCGTGGACGTATACTTGCAAAATAAATATGTTTACGGGGGGCGCGGGGAAAACTCGACTTTGAGAAATTTAGGGGGACCAATGCCAAGGCAGAACAGGGGGGGTGAGAACCGGGTCGAGATAGAGCGAGTATTTTTGGGGGAGGACCCTGGGGAAATGAGGCGAACAGGGGAGAAAAGTGGGGGGGAATCGAAACAGAGAGCATAAGGGGTGAACAGAATTAGGTGGATAAGCACAAACTCAAACGACGACTTCCGTTGGGGGGAAAAACTAAATAGTCGCCAATAAAAGCACAAGAAGGACCACGAAAAGGTCAGGAGGGAGGGGACAATAATTGGGCCGGGTCGGAAGGATAATAAAATGGCTCACCTGCACGAGTTGTGCAGGAAAAAGTCCAATATGGGGAAAGGGCGCGCAGGGGGGAAAAAAACTGACAGTCCACGTTGTCGGACGTAAAAAAATCTTTGCGTCGAAGAAGTGGAAGGCAGCGCCCTGCATACCAAGACACTTTTTATGACCTAAGGAAGACGAAGGGGGGGGTTTTTTTTGGGAGGGGAAAAAGCGCCGTTCCAAACAAGAGGGAGTCTCAACAACAAAACAAGGGAGAAGAAAAGATGATAAAAATGGTGGGTGAAGAATTTTCGACTCGGTCCCAACAGGGAGGGGGCTTCAAACCCAAGGACTGGGGGTGAGGAGACTTCAACATGGAGAAAGGTGGGCTCCATTGGCGTCGAACGCAACCTGCGGGCCGGGAAAAGCGAATTGGGTCAAACAGGAGGGTTGGGAGGGAACCTTAAGAGAAAAAAAAGGACATACCGAAGGGCCCCGCAGCAGGGAGAGAAAGAGCGAGCTTTTCTTTGCGAAGTGCCGACGTGCCTCAACAGAACCGGATCGGCGGAGGCGAAATGAAATTCGCTCAATTAAAAAAAAAAACGACAACCAGTCTAGGGGGGGAAGATTCCCCAAAGCATCGACAGGAAAGTGAATCTATTTCGGGGAATCGAAAATGTCGCCCAGGGGTCGGAAGAACAAGAGACAAAACGGGAAAAAACAAACAAACGCTTCGCACGGCCTATAGAAAATTTCACTAATGTTGGTAGGGGATAGACCACGGACAGGGGGGGAAAAGGGGGCAATGCGCGACAAGTTTAAAAAAGGGGTTTGAGATGAACAGGGAGTTTAAGGTAAAAAAAGGAGGCTGGCAGGTATAAGGAAACCGCACGGACAAGGAGTTGGAAAAGAAAAGGGGAAAAAATATCGATACGGGCGAAATATCCATGAGGGGTTAGAGTGATTCCGCCTATTAATGTCGCGACCGGGAACACCAAAGTTAACTGGGGGGGAGGGTGTTGTAGCTCAGAAAAAGGAATCAATCAACCATTGGCGGCTGCGAAGACAAACGGGGGACACTAAGGGCGACGATGAGGGGGGGGGGATAGGGAAGGGGGGAAGGGGTCTGCTTGCAAAAGTTCAAGTCCGAGTCCGACAGGGGGGAGATGTTGCTGGACGGGTTAAAAAAAAAACTTACCGAGGGTGAGGGAGACTGCGGGGGCCGAGAAAAGGGGAGCCGTGTGACAGGGTTAGGGGGGGGATTTCTTGTAGAGGGGGTCGGGGGTTCGACTTGACATGCGGGGAGGCAGGGGGGGGGGATATCTGGTAGAAATATGCCAGAGCGGACCTTCGAAAGATCTGATCAATTGACGGCGCCGGGGAGTTGGGGGGGGGGCCAGGTAAAACCAATATGCCAAAGGTTTCGAAATGGAGTTGAGAGCTGCAGAATTGGTAGTGGGGGGCGGGAATCGCAGCCCGGAGGGGGGAGGAAAACTCCTGGGGCAAAGGGGAAACCGAATTCCTAAACAACGCTATATAGGCGCAAAACGTGCTCGGGACCACCAGTAGTTGAACCGCACGTGCCTAGGTAAGGGAGGAAGTTGAAGTCCGGAACCGAGCGAGTACGACGGGCGGCTGAAGGGGGGGTTATCGTGCCACTATGAGCAGTAAGACATCCGGGGGGGTGTTTTGTGAAAAGATTGGGGGGGAGAAGGAAGAAAGACAGGAAAAACCAGAAGGTTGGGGAATGAAAGAAAGAAAGGCATTTTTTAGCTGCGACCTCATGTGGCCCTCCACCGGTAGCTCTGGAAAAAAAAGGAAAAAAAGAAGGGGGCCGGAAGGGAGGAGAGAAATGTCATAAAAGGTAGAATGTGCATGTGACCGGACGAGCACTTCTCCCCCGGAGGGAGAGAGAAGCGCGTGGAAAAAGAAAAGGAAGAAAACAACGACGAATAAAATCGGAGGGGGGGTACCATTTGAACCGGATAGCGGGGATTGACAGTTCGCGGAGGAAGGAACTATTTTGGAGCAAAAAAAGATCAATTCCGTGTGAATTCAATCAGTGGAGGGAGGGGTCTAGGTAAGAGAGGGGTGCTCCCAGCAACCGCATGGGGAGGACTGGGATTTAGAGGGGGGGGGGAGGGGGCAATCCATTAATTTGGAAGACGAGAAAACAAAAAAGGAGTTATGAGAAGAGACAGACGTGGGGTCTTTGTGGGGAATAAAAACAGGGGGGGGGGAAAATGGGCCGAGGTCCCTATGGCGGGGGGCTGTCTGGGGGAACGTTACGCCTGAAGCTGGAATCTTCACACCACGGTTGAGGAAGAAGGGGGGAAAGAGAGGTGATAGTGGTAGGTTTGGTTAAAAGCTTGGGCGGGGAAACGTGGTCTTATGGAAATCTAAAAAAAGGGACAGAAAGAAATTCGTACTAACAAGTTGGGGGAGGGCAAAACTGTAAAAACACCATGTGAGCAGCCAAACCGATTGCATGTGTCAAGAATAAAGGTTGGGTCGGGAACGGTCTTGGCCCCAAAATGAGTAAAAAGGACAGGTCCATCCTAAGAATGAACACCCCAGGCTGTGGCATAACTAGCGTCACTTTCCGAAGGATCCCTTCCTCCGAAAGAGAAAAAGGACGGGTGCCGTCACACCCCATTTTCTCAGCACACAAAAAAAAGAGGGATTATGAAAAAAAAGGAAAAAGAGGAAGATTCGAACGGGAAGAGGGGGGGTACGTTATGGAAGATGAAGAGCAAAGAAACTCAACAGAAGAGAGGAAATGGAAAAACAATCCTGGTTGGGATCGGGAAGAACCTTTCGCGGGGGGTCGGTCGAGAACTGCAAATCAGGCGCGGGGGGAAAGGGAAAAAAGTCACGTCTAACACAAAAGAGTGGCACATCGGTGCATCATTTTTATACTATAGATTAAGGGAAGGAAGACCCCAGAAGAAAAAAAAAGAGTCGCCAAACTAAACAAAAGAAAAATCACTAGCATCTTGACAAGGAACGACACGACAAAGGGGAAAGGATCCGAACAGTCTAACGTCTCAAGAAGAGACCCACCCGCAACTGGCACATAGGAAGGTTTCCAAGGAAGAAGCTTGAAAAAGACAAACCAAAGTTATAGCGACTGGGCAAGGCGCATCAAAACATGAACAATGGAGGGGGGGGCGGGGCAAAAAGAAGTGGATCAGGACCAGGCTTTGGGGGGGGGAACAGGAATCTGCTGGAGGGGGCTCCCGAAGCTTTCAGACCAAAGAAAAAGAGCCTCAAAGAGATAGGTCCTCAAAGTGGCGAAATACAGAGAAATGCCCGCTATCTAACGGACACTGGTCGAAACCGCGAGAAAAAAAGAAAATCAGGGAGTATCCACCCAGAAAGCCCGTAAAGGCTCTCAATACGCGCCCAAATCGGCGAAGGAGAAAGGGGAGATAAAGCAGAAGAATGCCATGCAAAAAGAAGGGGAGCCGGTCAGAGCTCCAAAGTGGAACTGGAAAAAGTTGGAGGGGGAGACCTGCGCGGGGAGGAAGTTCTCAGGAACTGAAAATGGCCAAATCACCTCAGGTTTAAATCAAATGACAACACAGTTCGCAGGGGTGAACCAAAGGGGAAACGGCAATGGGGGGGAGGGGATGCGCAAAGGAACTAAACCAGGCGTCTCACAGTCGTCTGCGCTGTGGGTGGGGCGAAAGGGAATCGACAACGAAAGAACCAACTGAAAAAACGGTCAACTGAGAAGATGGGGGTTGGAAGGGGTAGAATCGGGGGGCTGCGCTAGACTGTGTGGCGGGGGAACTAGAAGGTAAGGCAATATGGAGGATCCATGCAGTTCGCAGAGAAGGGAATGACGACATTAATGCAAAGCTAACTAATTTTTGAAATTTGAAAAGCACTCATAAGCAAAAGGAGAGAATGCAGCCGCGACTGGAATCTTTCGATTGACAATCGCGAAACAAACAAAAGGCCCGATGCAAACTAACTAAACAACGCAAAAGAAAATCGTGACACTGCACGGGGAGTCACAGGCCGGCCAAGACTCCATAAGACAGGAGACGGACATCAAATTAAAGAGCAATCAAGCACTTTCGAAAGACCGGCAAGAAAAGGGAAAAAAACTTGACCCGCCGGGGGGGGATAGGAGGGGAAGCAGAGCCACTTTTGGCAGGGGGGGGAAGTATTAGAGCCGCCATGGAGAGATTACATGGGAAATCTACCACAGAAAGCCCCAAAGCCGAATGCCGATCAAGGGAATGAAATCGAGGAAGGGAAAGAACACTAGGACCGAAGCGATTTGCGAAATACTCTAATAAATACTTTGACTTCGAAAAAAAACTACAAATGTAGGGCCTTACATTGACCGATTGACTAGAAAGGGTCACCAAGTTGAAACAGGGAACTGGGGGAAAAGGGACGCCATGAAAAAAGGGGAAAACCCTGGTATCAATTATAAGGAGAAAAAGAAAGAAGCTGGGTTAGCCCGGGGTCTGCTTCGCCGCACGGGAAAAAGCTCAGAAAGAGGGGGGACATACTGGAGAAGGCAAGGTTGTGGGATAAGAGATACTAACTGAAAGGTCCCGGTGGACAGAGGGCTCCTCCATCTCCTAACAACGCCAATCACGAATCATCGATTAAAGGAAAGGGGGGGGACAGGACGGAAGAGACTACCTGATCGGCGATCGCAGATGCTGCTGTGACAAGTGTCTCTTCAGGTTCAACATAAGCATCAATTTGGGAGGGGGGCGGGTACAAAAGCCAGATTTTACGGCATATCGGGAGGTGGCGCACCGGAATCAAGAAAAAAGAGAAAAAAAAGAACTGGGGACAATGGACGAGTGCGAAATCTCAGTCAACACTCAAGACCAAAAACAACGGAGGAAGAGAGAAAGGGGTGGAGGGCGAAAGGTCGAACTCGGGGCCAAGTCGGGCCTCAAAAAGCCCCCCATGATTGGGTCGATCTGAAGGTCTGAGGTGCACTTAAGGACGCGCCAGTCCAAGCAACGGGCGGGACCCGACAGTGAATTAAAATTTTAGTTGGAACCTTGCATGCCTCAAGACTATCGACTCGCGAGAGAGAGGAGCGAAGCGTAGTTACCAAGCGGAATACTTCACAAATTCGTGACTCCAGTTCGTTGATCGGCCAGGGGGGGGGGGAGCCAGGGGGGAGGGATGATGGGAGGGCGAGATTCTAAGAACGGAACGTTTGCCTTCTGAAAGGGGGACTTAACAAAAGAAATGAGAGTAACGAAAAGGAAAATGGGGACTCTATGAAAGATCCACCTGTGGTGTAGAAAAGGTTCGAAGAATGCCTGGCAACAAAACCATACTCAAAAAAAAATCCGGTTCGACCAGTCGAACAAATCAGAGTTGCAAAATGCGCTACAAAGTTCAATTTCCTTTTCGAGGGCACAAAACTACCTTGTGGGGTCGTCAATGGTCGAAGCAAACTGGAGAAAACAAAAAGAAAAGGCACCAGTCCGTGAAGGGGACCCACTGAAACCGTGAATCTTGAGGGACTGGGTCAAAGAGAGGAAGGAAAAAGGGGGGGGGGGCAAAGAATTCGACCAAGGGGAGCGGGGACGCAGACAGGGCCATGCGTGTTTGCGTGTCCCTCCAACTAGCAGCATAGAATACGGAAAGCCTCAAACGAAAGAAAAGTGGGGGTGGCGATAGGCCGAAAGCGGCAACGGAACGCGTGCACCAGACTCAGGACTCAGGGGTCGTTACAAACTGGGCCAGGGGGGCACCACCGTCAAAAAAAAAAAGACAGAAATCCGAAAAGCAGGGATGTCGTTCAAGGGGGGGTGATGTCCGGTAAGAAATACGCTAAAAAAGACAACGGGGAAGGGTGCAGTGAAACGATTGGAGGATGTCGCGATCTTCAAACTTGTTGCCTGCGGTGGGGAGAAGCCGGACCGTTCAGTACTCATTGCACAAGGGGACGGCGAACACAAGGGAGTGAAGGCCGGGGAACTGTCGCGTTCTGTTGCTTCACAAAAAAAAAAAGCCAACTTTCAAGGGGGAAAAATAAACAAAGAGCGGCAAGAAAATGGGTCTTGCTTACATCTGGCGCCCTCCCTCGTCCAAAGGGGGGCAACGCGATGACGAAAGGAAGACAAGAATATGCGAAAAACCGAAAAGGTAGGTTGCGCACGCACACAATCTTGGTATGAAGCTGCCCGTGTGCTTTACTTACAAGGGGGTAGAAAAGGTCCTGGTACAAACTTCCAAAGGATCAGAAAACGAAGGGTTAGTCCCAGTGGGAACCGAGGCTAGTAAACACATTACACAAAAAGGCAAAATGTATGCAGGGGGGAACGGTTTTCTATTGAAAGCAAACACAATAAGGGAAGGGCCGGGAAAGAAAATATTAGGCAATTTTCCAACAAAAAAAAAAGCAGGAAATATTTGGGGGGAGGCCGCGTCAGGGCGAAGGGGGTACCTAAGGCTCAGACACTAACTGAGATGGCGATTTGAAAGGAAAAAAAAAAATGCATTATCAAGAAAACAGCAAGAAGTCGGGGATTTGTATGTTTCTGCGGAAGGCAAGTGGGGGGGTTTTAAAAGGAAGAGCAGGAGATAGTAAAGGTAAAGAAAAAAAAACATGGTACACTTCGGGGAGGAGCGGTGTTTAAAGGAGGGGCGGGCTCCGAGGGTCGTATTTTAAATCTCTAACAAATTGGGGAGGAAAATTCTACCAGGCTAACTACAAGGGTCAAAAGAAAGGCCACTTTGTCACCCAAACCATAAGAAAGGGGGAATGGTACAATGGGTAGTATGGGGGATGCCAGTCATGAATGTGCGAGGGAAAACCGAGACCAAAACAAAAGAAAAACGGGTTTGGTGTAACCGAAGAAAGCGGAAAGTGCCAGAGGATCCTCGTGGGGACTTTCAGGGTAACCGCGTGATGCTGGAGCAGGGTCCGTGGTGAGTCTTCCGGGGACAAAAAAAGCCAGAAGTGGAGTGGTGGGACGCTGGGGAGAACAGAAACGTGGTCGGCGGAGAGGAAAGGGTGGCCTCGGACATTAAACCGCCCACATTTAGTTGGGTTGGTCCAGGGAAAACAACCCAAGGTCCGAAAAACCCCCAAGATACTTGGACTACAAAGAACGGAAATGGAAAGTCGAGATTCGAAAGAAAGATCGACCAAAGAGCAACTTTGGATAATAATCAAAGAAAAAAAGATGGGGGTCCCTAAATAAGATTGCTGGCGGGACATCAAATTTCTACTGTTCACTGCAGACATCGGCCGTCGAGTCGAGATACCCACACAAAAAAAAACATGGATATATGAGAGGTGCTCAAGGGGGGGAAAAAGGGGTCGGCGGAAAAGAAAAAAAAAAGAAGGCGCAGTATGGATGGACACACTGTTTTTCAGGGAGGGAAAAACTCGGGGTCCGCCCGGGGGCTGGAAGCGGAGGGAAAAACTAGCCAATGAAAAAGAAATAAAAGTGCTGGATCAATGTTGCCAGGTGAGGAAAGGACGTTTCATAAATTCTAATAACTAGGCAAAGATCCGCTCGAACCTAGCCCAACTTAAAAAACTAGGACAAAAGTACCTAAGACATAGGGAAAGATCAGCATTAACGGGAAAAGGGGAAAATACAGAGAACGAGGTCACTAGCCAGGAAAGTGAACTCTTAGGACTTAGAAAACCCGTGAGCAAGACTGAGTCAGGTGCGCGTGACATTCAATGGATTCCGAACGGAAATGGTAAGCGGCGGGTGGGGGGGGGAAAAAGGGGGAAAACTATGTATGCAGAGGGCGAGGCGTACAAGACACAAAACCAAAAAGAAAAAACCGCAGCAAAACGGCATCCCAGGGATTGCACCCTCAACCAAGAAAACTCGAAGACGCCCCGGAAAAAAAAAGGTTTCCACCCCTACCCCGCAGAAGGGGGGGCGGGGCGATGACTATGCGTCGCGTTCAGAAACATCGTCGAAAAGGGTGTAGAAAAGCGCTAAAAAAAAAAAAAAAATGGGAAGACCAGGACAAGAAAGCGGCAAAACTGAGTCGACAGGACACAACACCTTTATCTAGAGCCCGGCATGAAAAAAGGTCACCGCAGACTGGGGGTGAATCCTCAACAATTTGGGTAACCCTTAAAGGGGTTAAATGGCGCAATGGGAGAAACACAACTGGCCCTTTTAGGCACGCTAAACTAAAAAAAAGGGCGCCGAAGGGGGGAAGCGGATGGACTTCCTGGACGAAGGGAATAGAACCGACCTCAGCGGGTAAGGTTCCCAAAACTGGATGGGTGGAGGGGGAACTCTGGGGCAGGGCGCGGGGGAGAGAGTTGGAAAACTCCGGCATCAGAAAGGGAAAAACTGGGGGAGGCCCAGGGGCACGCGCCCTGACGTAAAAAAAGACCGCACTACATTCATAAAAAAAAAAATAAACTGGGAAATTTTGGGGTGGGGAACAAAAAAGAAAGCGCCGAAGAAGAGGACGCAAACGGGGCCGAATTCTGCCAAGATTAGAAGTGGATCATGAAAAGGAACAAAGAAAAAAGCCCCCCTCATTAGTTCGCACCTACGCCGCCCAGCCAAGTAACTTCGCCGAAAAAGAACTTACTGAAGGAGACAACGCTCCCTAAAAAGTCGCACTCCACGGTCCAAGAAAGAGACTACGGGGTCGGAAATAGTACGGACCGGGAAAAGACGGAAAGAACGGCCGAGCGATCCAAGTAACGCTCCAGCTGATTGCTCTCAACTGGGGGTCCTTACACTGACGGGAAAGAATGTGAGACGGGGGAGGAGCAACCACTCCAAACAACGAAAAAAAAAAGAAAAATGACCGTCGCCTTACTCGAAATCGTAAAGTGGGGCTCAAACGAATAAAGGGGTGAGACCCAAACAAGAGAAAGGTCTGGTACATGTCAAACGGAAGTGGGCGTTGGAAGACTTGAGTTGAAAAAAGACGGTTCGAAAGGTTCCTTGGGTTAACTCGAAACGTGGTTAAAGACAGGACAATGAGAGGTGGTAGAAACTGTTAGGTGAAAAAGGATAGACGAGGAAGTTGGGGCGACCCGGGGGGGTCGATCAAAATGAAAGACTGGTGAGGGGATCGACATCTTCATAATTTGTATGTGATATGGCTCCAGAGGAAAGAAAAATTTTTCCCCGTTGGAAAAAAAAAAGAAAAGTCGCCAAAACTCTATCCGGAGAAATCAAAGAGAATTCAAGTCACGAAAAGGGGAAGTCTAGCGAACTACACTCCACAAAACTAAGCCCCTCCAGGGCCGTACAAGGGTCAGGCTGAAGTGGAGAGGGAAAAGGGTTAAACAACTACATGGAAACAAATTATCTTCTGACCGCAAGTTGACGGAGCCCGAAAAAGGGAGGAAATACGCCCTTCACATATAAAAAAAACTTTAAATACCATAACAGGTGGCAAAAGAAGGAGAAACTCAA
>Ga0179591_1325717_pt1 | contig 12798 bp, 16 predicted proteins | sample CZOMad2_1_08_16f_FD_182891 | JGI IMG/M metagenome (GOLD analysis project Ga0179591, IMG submission 182891) | Vadose zone soil fungal communities from Angelo Coast Range Reserve, California, USA - CZOMad2_1_08_16fungal (PacBio error correction) | ecosystem: Environmental > Terrestrial > Soil >...
TTAGTGGGAATGAGTTAAATATCGAGAAAACGGAGAATGGGGGAGGTGCCTGCGTGTTCCCTCAGGGAAATGACCCAAGACACTAGAAGGAGTGTAAACTGAAATTGGCCCACTCTACTTGGGGAGGGACGGCCGGTTTGGGGGGGATCAGTACCACAGGAGCCACTCTTTGAAGGCAGGGGCGCACGGTCAAGGTGCCTTTTGCGTTTTGGGAGGGAAAACGTGTCCGAAGCAATAAACTTGGAGGGCAAACAGAGGCGGTGACAAACTGGGGGGGGGTAAACAGGCTCAATCCGGGCTCCATGACACCTAACGCGGAAAGGCCACCAATAACCTTAAGGATGGGGGGGTGTCTGGTAGAGGTATGACATAAAAGATTTAACCAAAAACAAAATATGGTCTTTAATCCAAATTGGGGGCGATTTGGCGGGTTCTGTTGCGAGAGAATCCATTGTATATAAGACAAGCAGTGGGGGGGAAGAAAATGCAGACCTACAAAATTGCGAGCTTTTAGGTATTTAATAGTGTAGAGGCCGCGATGAAGACACCATTTAAAAAGGGGCTGACTTATGTACCCGGCAGAACAATTTGGGAAAGGGGGTCAGACCAAGTGTACGTAAGTTACCGTCGACATTCCTTTCAAAAACACGCTACCGGGGTGCCTCATCGAACGAACAGGGAGACGGGGCGTAGGAACCTGTAAAGTTTCAGAGTTTTGGGGAAATCATTACCATCAATGAGAGAAGTGTGCAATCAAGGGGGCCAGGCAGGTGTCATAGATAGTTTGGGGAGAAAGGGGGTCGGGGGAAAAAAGTACATTTCCACCCTTTCTAAATGACACCATCAAAATGTTTGCAGGGGGGGGGGGAACTGGGCGGGAGATGATAATCGAAGGGAAAACAGATGCGGAGGGAAGAACAGACATTGATGAGAAAACAAAGGATAAGAATCCCCTTCCAACTAAAAGGTGAGAGACAACTGGTTCAATTCATGCAATTCCAGTGGGAGTTTAAAACAAAGTCACGCTTTTAACCATAGTGGGGGTCTCGTCGACACACCGTTTGGTAACAGAGGAGCACGCGCAAAAAACCAAGAAGTTAGTTTGAGAAATCATAACGCTTTGTTACAATTGAATTTCACGATCATAATTCCAACGAAAGAAAAAGATACATCCCTACTTCGCGGGTGGACTTGGTTAGCGCGTTTTGATGAGTTCATCATTACGCCTTTGGGGAATAAAGCATCCAGGAAATCAAGGGAAAGGAAAAATACCAGTTAAATCAACTGTCGGTAGCGAATGATACCACTAAGTAACGGAAGAGGATAGGTAGCGTTGAAATAAGCAACTTTAAATGGTTGAAATGGAGTAGAAAACTTCAAAAAGACAAGTTGAAGGGACTTGGGAGACTTGCGGTGGAGGGAGGGTTGCGTTGAGACATTGTTTTTTTCAGGATGCAAACGGGAGAGAGAGCTTGCCTGGCGTTTGGGTTGGGTGGTTAGTGAGTGGTCTTGGAAAATAATAGTGTGGGATGTGATCGGGAGTTGGCTTGAAACCAGGAAAACCGGAAGCGATGGTATCAACCTTTAAAAAGGGGGGCTTCAGTACTTTCATGTACCCTAGATCCCCATGGTGAATTTGCGTCCCTTGGGGACTAGGGGCACGAAGATCCTGCCAGAGGGAACTGATGGAAAGTTGTGGGGGGACTGCTCTTGGCTCCACGCACTGTGTTGGGGGTTGAGGGGGGGACGGGGCGACGACTGTCGCTAAGCCCCACACTAAACATAGGACCACCCGCAATCTTTCAGAGTAAAGGCTAGAAGTGGTGGTCAGGCTGTTAGGTTTGATCAAAAAGAGGACAAAAATCGGGGGATGGGGGAAAAACGGAAGGAGTGGAAGTGAGAGTATGACTGGGGGGGACCAACATTTTTGCTCCATTCTATTCGGGGAGAACGGAGAGACCCTTCTGCTGATAAATAAAAATGAAGCGCTGGGCAAAAAAAAAATCCAAAGGGCCTGGGGGGGGGTGTTTATGAAAAAAAAGGCCCTCAGGACATTTCTACTAGGAAGGGGGGCCGACAATCTACATTATCGGGGAGCAGAAAAAAGGAGGATGGATACGGAAGGGACGAAAAGACGAACTGCTTGCCGTGAAAACGTTGTATGCTAAAAGAAAGCTCAAAGTGGATGGGATTTCAATGTGCGTGAGCCAGGACGAGGGGAGGGAATATACGAAGGTTGGGGGGGTTATACTGATTCTTTTAAATGCATATGGGGTGGGGAAAAATGCAGGCGAAGGTATCCCGACGTGCATAAGGATGGGAGAAAAGAGTACAGAAAAAGAAAACTGCAAGAGGCGACGGGGTGACTGGTTTCGAAGGCCCGATTCCCCCTCTTTAAGAAAGACTTTGAAAACATGACGGGAAGAAGACCGAGAACCAGACATATTTCAGAAGAAGGGGTAGGAGTCTGAAAAGGAATAAAAGGGGACGCAAAACCGAAGGCGGCATTCCTTTTCAGGGGGTTGGCATTTGGATGGCTGAGTATATCGTTTCGGGTAGGGAGGATAAGCGCTGATGGGAAATAGGGACATCTCAAAATCACAATATGAAACCAAAAATAAAAAGGTGTGGCCGGTTGTCACAAGTTTATGGTGTAAATGGCAAACCTGAATTCCACCCATCAAGAAAAGTGGGGAGGTATGACGCGAGAAGAGAGCCGGGGCAGGGTTTTTAAACAAAGCGGAGGGAAAGAGAGCCCAAAGGTTTGCGAATGGGGCAAACTTTACTTGGGGGCCGAGAAAAATGTGTGGTGCGGAGTGAATTGGATGAATGCAAAGGGGAAAAAAAAACGAACCCTGATTGACCAAAATCGTGGATGTCAAGGAACGTCCCCCGAAATTGTCAGGTTCAATGGTAGGACTTCTGATCCGATTGTGGTTTTGGGAGATCCGAAATCGTGGCGCTGTACAAGGTGCGTCTCTTTGTAGAAAAAGGGTCGGATTCGGGAGAGGTGAAGGAAAGGAGGCGAAGAGAAAAATCCAAGGCTGGGATGGGAGCCTATTAAGTGCTTCTTAAGGCGTACTGTCACTAGCCCTGGGGGGCGAGCGACAACAGGGGGCTTCAGTAGGTTACGGCAAGGGCCGGCGGGGAGAAGAAAGTGGCAGATCATGAAAAATTTGAAGGGGGATGTATGGTTTCATTTTGTGTCAACACAGATGCGGATGGGGGCAAAAGAAAAACACGGAGGTTGAACACGTCAAAACACAATCGAAGGGGATAAAACCATCGGAAGGGAGGACGCAAGGAAACAAAGAAAGCGCCAACAACACCAAGGAGCAGAGATATTGTTGGCCAGTGGATTCCTCAAAAATGAGGTTGACGAAAACGTAAAGGAAATCTTCGAGTGTGCGCGAGGTTGACCGCAAGTGTTGTGAAGGGGCCCCCCATCGAGATTTGGGGGACAAAAAAGGACAACAACAGGACCCCTGAAATGGTTCAATTACTACCGGGATGTGCCCACGCACGAAGGCCAAGTAACTGCCGCCTTTTGTCGAATTCGGAAATCAGGGAAAAAAAAGGGTTGAAGGCGAACAGAACTCAGCCGAAATAAAAAAAAAGCAGCTAATCCGAAGGGGTGTGCCCTATGATCCTCCACTCGATTGAATGAGCCGCCTGCGGTAACCGGCATTGGCTACCGGGGGGACGGAAACGAAGGAGGGATCAATCCCAGGTCAGATGAGTACGAGTACCTTAAAGGGTCGTCCAACGGACAGGGCATACACAACGACACCCGGATGCTAAGAAGGGGTGTTTCGGAGTTGGGGGGGAAAAAAGCAATCCACTTAAGGAAGTACCAAAAGAGGGCATCAGTACAGGAGGTTGCAAAAAAGACGCCAAAAGTCTTCGGCTCTTAATGTCGTTTGGGAAGGAGGGCTCTGAAAAAATCGTTACATAAATCCACAAGTGACTACTGGAAAATGGTGTTGGAGGTCTATAGGGAAACTTTCACCACCTATCAACATAAAACTGACAATCTGGGTATTCCGAGTTTGTGGATATATGGTAGATTTTTTTGGGGGCCGCCATGTCAGCGCTGAAGCCTACGCAAAGAACTCTAGCAAGAAAAGCACACACAATACAATTAAATCAGTAATAGAGGGGTTTGGGGAAGAACTTTGGGAATTTGTTCCAAGTTGGGGCAAGAATCAGAGAAATCCGGTAGGTGGGTGGGAGGGGGGAAGTCTCTACCCGGGGAATGGGGGTTCCAACCCTGGGTCATATTTGACGACGCATAAACCAAACAAAAAAAGTGCGAAAGGAAATGAAGGGGGAGGTAGGGAAAGTCCAGCGATGGAAAACACCGAAAACGAGGCAACCCCGGAGTAACCTCCTGAAATTTTCAAATAATAGATTACAGGACACCGGGGATTATTGACCTCAAAGTAAGCCAAAGAAAAAAAGGGCCAACAAAAAACATCGGCCGTCCGGGGGGGGATTATGCTATGGGGGGCCTATACCAACGGGGTGAAAGGGGTGCTAAAAAGCAGTTCGGCTTCGTTGGTCTTATCACAAGAACAAAAAAGCACGACCGGAGGAACAAACGATACGGAGGGGGTGTTCGGGTCAAAAGCGGGGAGAAATGGGGGGGGTGCCAAAATGCTGGGGGCGAGCAGTAAAAACACACCAAAACCATGGTGGGAATTGCGCAACGCGGTCATGCTTGCGGGGTATATATTGATCGGCAGGAAGGTAGCAAGTCTAGGGGCCAACGCCTAGAAAGTACACACCACAGGGGAATAGACTCCCGGGGACTTAACTGCCCTCTACAACAATCCGCGGGGAACAAAGAGGATGTAATTCGGTGGGGGGGGGAAACACATAAAGGGGAAGAGGAAACAAGGGACCGGGGAAAGACTGCAACGCTGGCAGGGGTATCCGTAACTGATTTTGAGGGGCTTATCAAAACTCTTCGCATTCCTAAAGGAAAACCAAGAAAAAAGAAAGGCGGGGGGGCAGAAGCCCATTGTAAACAAACGTCTTTAGTCTGGCAAGATTCAGGGCCATGATGCATACAACAACATCAGAAAAACCATGGGGGGGATATAGGAAAAGAAGAAGAGGGCAAAATTGGGAAAGGGTTATCCAAGCACTATTTTCAAGTTTTAACAATTGGGGGGTAAGAAAAATGAACATACTCAACCCAAATATTAGAAACCAGGGATCCACCCAAAAATCAAACGCACAACAGTAACGATGACCATCAAGTTGAAGATTTTCCAACAAATTTATGATAACAGCCAATACCACCTGTGGGAAAAAGTCTAAATTGAAACTGGGAAGAATTGGGCGAATCAGGAAAACATTTTAAAGTTGCACGGAAAAAAACTGCTAAACATCAAAAGAAAAGGCTTTACTTGCTAAGTGGGGGGATCGGAAAGGTACCGTTTACTTTTAATTGAAAGGTTTGTCATGGTGGGCAGAGTGAATGCGAAAAGACTAATGTGAGGAAAAGGAAACGACTAAGGATGCCCGGAAGGGGGGGAATCCTTATTTCCTGGGGCGGGGAGCAAAATGGAGAGCAGTGAAAGAACTTTGGGAAAAGGTAGTCAAAGATATGGCTATCCTACGTGGGGTTGACCGAAGGAGACGAGTTTAAAGAGCCGTTCAAGGACGATTAAAAAAGCTAGGGGGACAGCATGACGGGCTGGGAGCTAACTGTACTGTCAATTTCCACTGGGAATGGGGAACGGCGTTCAAAAAAGTTCTTTAAAGAAAGAGGAGGAAGGCTTGGGTCGTTTCAAACCAATGTCTTGCGAGTGTACTCTCCTCGGGCATTTGCTGAATCAGAGACAAAGAAATGGACATGGTCATTGTTGATGGTGTAACAACATGTCGCAGCGATGAAGAGCTGAAGGAAAAAGCACTTGATCGAATCTAAACGCTTCGGACGTGAAAACAGGCCTAAGAGAGGGGGAACATTGGTAAGAGGGAGGGGATGGATATGAAAATTTCATATCTCTCTGGAAGGAATATTGCCATGCTAGAGCACATCGTAAAGGGGAAAAGATGATGCAAACTTGGGCGGAAATTTAAGTGTCTATTGACATCCTTACACGTGTGGGGGGCATGACCGACCAATTGATTCTTCTGGGTAATGCGTAAAAGAAAAGGGCGGAAATTGTGATTCAATCGCTGTCCTAATTCATATTCCAAATAGAACAAAAAGGCCGGCTAAGTTGTTTGGGGTATCTTCCTTCCTGCTCCCCAAACGACTGCAGGTAGGAAGCTTCCTGGGATGTTATGGAAGAGAGCCAACGGCGAAACCGGGGGGGGATAAACGCGGGAATGAATGCAATGTTGAATCTATAAATGCTACCACGCAAAAAAATAGCATTGCAGGGAGTGGGAGGGATTTCCGTCCTAAGAGGCTTTTCCTGGAAACAATCCCTTTTCCTAGGTGGGACCACCAAGAAAAACGTGGGTAAACTGCCGCGGAAAAACAAACCACTGGGGATTTCTGCTTCCATTATAAGTAACCGGCACTCAAAGAAGACTGCCAGGGTCCATGACGAAACAAGTCTTTTCTAACGTTTTAAGTGGATAAACAAAAACGGAGTCATCCCAGTATTCTTGGGAATGTGAAAAGGGTAAAGAGATCATGCTAGGGGGTTTTGGTTTCTGTCTATCCTCAATGGAAGGAACACAGCAAAGTGTATTTGGGCTCGATATAGAGACTCAACAACAAAGAATTCGAAAAGAAGATTGTATCTGAGTGATGCCGAGACAAACGGAACTGGTCTTGTGTGCAGGTCGGCGTGGAAAGGAGAAAACAAAAACACTCGAATTAAGGCCCTCCACATGGGACATACTTCTCAGGGGAGGACTTCACGGTTGGGGGTCTAAATCCAAGCTTCAAAAAGTTGAAGCATGGGAGACCACGGTCCATAGGGGACTTTAATTTTTGGCAGTTAGGGTGTAAGCGCAATCAAATTGGGGAGGGCATGCGTTACAACAGGAGGGTGTAAAACCTTCTCAATCCGGGCGACATTCCAAACCTAAGCAGAAAGAACCCGCATGATAGGGGGGGTTTGGGGGAAGGCAGGGGGGGGGAGAACCAAAAGATTTAACCTGAACTCAGTATGGGCCGCGGTCCAAAAGGTGGGCGACGGGGGTCGGGTGTTTCGAATAAGGGGAAGGAAAAGCTAGAAGCAGCCGGGTGGTGGATAAGAAAAGCACAAAAATTGCGTAAGGGGGGCAGGTCTTATTTACTAGATACTTCGGAGCGTGCCAGCGAATCCAACAAGGGTGAAGGGCAAGAATAGTAAGGAATGGAACACGAACAAGGATCAATTGTTGTTTCAAGGTAAGAAAGTGTCTCTTAGGACGCCTTCATCCACGCAAAGAAAGTGTGAGAATAAAACAGAAATCTAGAATAGCTTCTTAGACAATGCAATAATTAAGATCTTGGCAATAGCACAAAGAAAGAACTATAAACGCCCTTGATGAAGGTTGAAAAAAAAGCTGAAAAAAAACGGAATGGGGGGCAAGTAAGGTTTGGAGATCCACTGGGGGGTGGCAGGAAGCGTCAGTTGGGGCCTCTCTAAATGGTTACAAAAAAAGAAAAAATGGCTGGCAGGGGCAGATTTTGCATAAGCTGAAAGAAATCGAACTGCCCTATATAGGAGAGTCCCTACATTGCCGCAGCTTCAGCTAATACAAATCCCGTCCATACAAACTGGGCGGGGAACGGGGGTCCAATTAGGCAATTCCCTTTTCCAGTCTAAAACTATATCCTTAAAGATTGTACATAGTGGTCAATCGCGTCGACGGGCAAATGTAAAAAAAAGATTCCGTCGTACAACCCAACTAGGGTATTTGATAAAGTTAATGACTACGGTCTTTTGAACTTCATTTCGGTCACCCTGACAAGGGGCTCAACCAAAAAATAGGGGAGACATAAAGAAATTACGTCTTTGCGTAAGAGGGCGGGTTGAGTGAGGCAATCATAGGGGGGGCATCAATCAGAAAGCAGAAAACGTGTGAACACGGACAGGGGACCAGTTTAACATCCTATTAAATAGATAAAAAGTAACGATAGGAGTGTTTAAAAAAGGGAAAGTACCACTGTAACATGGTTTGAAATGGAGAGGAAAAAAAACAACACCAAAAGTAAGCCAGTTGAATTTTCTGGGATGGACTTGGCACATGTGTAGGTTTTTCTAATAAAAATTGGGGGGGGGAAAATGGGACTCGGAGAGATTAGGTCATAGGGGGGAGGGTTTTGATTTTGGGGGGTATCTTAGTTCTGGGGAGAATGGGGGGGTTGGATTTGATCGGGGGCAGTTGGAAAAAAAGGGTACCAAGGGAAAAATCGGAGGGAACCTTTGAAAATTGGCTGCGGTTACTTTAGTGCCGTACCCAATGTGCCTGATTTGAACGGAAAGGTTGGGGATGCCTTAAAGGGGGGCACGAAGATCCTGGAAAAGGAGGTAAGTGTTAAAACTGCCTCGGCAATTTATGGGAGTGGAGGTTTTCTAGCAGGGGCGAAGAATGGCGGCTAAGCCTTCACAAAACGACAGGGACCGTATACACTCAAGCGTGGAAGTGGAGCTAGAAGTGGGTCAGGGGAAAAAGTTAGTAATGGGAACCCCTACCAGCAACCGTTGGCACGCGGAGGTATCGGGCTCGTAGGCCCCACGGGAGGAGACAACATGTGGGGGGGGTGGAAGGGGGGGTGTGGGTGGGGGTGGGGGTTTGGGTAGGGTTGGGGGGGGTGTGGGGGGGGGGGGGGGGGGGACAGTATACCTCTCAGACTGGCAAGACTTCAAGGGAAAGAGGATAATAAAAGACCTTCATGACGGATCCAGGGGCTGGTTTTTGTTATACTATAAAAGGGGGACATGGAGACCTGATCCGCAATATAAGATCGGGGGCAGGGTCGTGAAATGGGAGAAGTTCCGAAACATTAGAAACGTAACGATTATGCAGCCAAACATTCATAAAAGAGGAAGATGGGCGTGTGCCAGGGCGTCCGGGGGCAGCGCAAGAGGGGGGCAGATATGGTGTTGAGCAAAACTGAGGGGGTTTACAGACTGGTCACTTTTGGTGTTAACTGGAACAGGCGTGACTGTGGAAACGACGGGTTGCAATGAAAGGTGGCAGTCGCTACAAAGAGTGATACAAAGGAACCTGCAGGAGGGGCGCAACTGGGGGTGGGGGTTTATGAAGCGTCCGTAATTCACCCTGTGAACTGAGAGGGGTAAAACAATGCGGTATCGAATACCAACCCATCTTATTCATGGAAATATTTAGGGCGTGAACCAAATGGGAAAAGAGGAACTTGGTGGGAACGCAACGGGTCTTCATTCAAGGGGAACATTTAAGTTTGAATTGGGACTGGGAGGATGGAGAGTAAAGTGGGAGGGGGAGTCTTATACTAAGTCTTGACGTCAAAAATCTCAAAAAAGCTATCCAAAAACGAACGTGATACGCGAGATTTTCCTGTCACTGAAAATAGTGTTGGGGAAGTTGGACTGAAGGAGACTTCCGCGCAGAGAAAGTTTTTGGCTTTGGACGACAAAGAGAGAAGATCCGTTTTACAAAAATATCAGAAGAAAGAGCCGCACTTGTTGGCTACTTTCATCACTACTGCCAGAAAGAGTGTTTGGGAGGGGGATAAGTGGATGGGTAAGTCCGACAAGCCGCAACCATGGAACCATCGGGGGGGGGACCTGCAGTAGGGAAAGAGCAACATTCCAGGTCAATTTAAAAGTCGAAATCCATGGGAGTTAGTATCATCCCTTGTCTGTCGGGGGGAAAGCGGCGGAGGGTTTTGAAACGGGAGAAGGCGTAGCAGGAGAGAGTGGATGGAAGCCAGTGGGAAAATGAGAGAAAGGAAAAAAAAATGTCGGGGAAGGGGAATGGCGGCTAAGGAAAACCTAAACTTAACTTATTGGAACTATCAATGGCGGCAGTAATTGTACGGCAATGGGGCGGAGGTGCTCAGTTCTCAAGACATGAACAGGGACCCACGGGGTCGAAAAGGGGGGGATGTGGTGGTGAAAAATGAATGAGATGGGGGAAAACTCAGCAAGGAGGTTGAAATATCACGTCAACTGTCTGAAGGGGTGTTCGATCAACCTCGGATGAGTAAGCTCACTGCAACCAGCTAGAATCAAAAAGGGGGGGGAAAAGGGAATATCTATATTTTGGTCATGGAATTACACATAAGAGGTTGGACTGAGGGACAAAAGTCAATGCTTTTATTGGGGTGGCGCGATATGTCACTCCTTTGGGGGGATGATTGGGGCCCCCTCGCTTTTGGGGGTACCAGACAATCACAGCAGATTGAACTGTTCATGATTGTGAAGAAACTTTGATTCCCTCGCCACCTACGCCTTTCACGGACAATTGACGCAATTTGTCTGCACTCGGAAAGGGGGATGGGTGCAGTACGAGGAAAAAGAATAGGAAAAAAAAACACATCTAAAAGGGAAAAAACTGGGTTACCCTATTCAATGATAGGGTTCATCACTAAAAAATGATCCGCCACCGGTCGCCGGAACCACCGAATTGCTAAACGCCGGGGGAAAAGACGGGTGTCAACAACATCGGAAAATAAAAGGGGGGGGGAATGACGACCGGGGTCGCTGATCCTAAGGCCTTTCATAACAACACCGAGGGGGCAATGATATCAGGTTAGAGGGTCCCTTCTGCAACACGTAGCTCCAAAAAGGGGAGCGAAAACTGAGTGGGTGAAAATAAGAAAAGTGGGCGCTCTTTAGCGGTCGTTGTAAAAAACAGGCGCGATATCGAGGAAAGCACACTTTGTGGGGGAGGGACGGTGGAAAGATCAGGTGCCAAAGGGCAAAAAAGGGAGAAAAAAGGATCTGTCCGCGTAATACGTTTGGGAGAGAGGTTGGAGGCTTTTAAGCCAAAAAGGAAAAAGCGAATTATCCTCACGCTAAGAAACGCGATCACCCGCACAGACCCACACTGAAAAAAAAAGGAAAGAGTTGACGTCCACCGGGGACTGGGGGGGGGGAAACTTTTGAAAGCAATACATAAAGATCGAAAATCTCTTTTTGGTTGGGTTAGATACACCCAGGTTGAAAACCAGATCGATATTTGCATCTGAAAAAATAAAAAAAAGCACAAAAAAGTGCGCCGCTTGCATGTGAAAATCTTTTCTCACTAATGTAGGCGAAAGGCCACCCAGGACGACAAACCCGTCGTGGAGACAGCACGCAGGGGAAAACAAAAAATATTAAAAGGTACACGGATAAAGGAGATAACACCTACGTAAAAGAGTCTCTGGCCCAAGGAGACAGGGCAAAAAACAAAAAGCCTTACCTTGTGGGATGGGAGCCTATAAAAAACCTTTGGCAAACGGTGCGAACAGTAGATTGGCAAAGGGGGTCGAACATGGGGCGTCGCCCCCAAAACACGCCTGATGCCAAACGATCCGGAGGGGGGGTAGTGGCCTCCAATAGGCGAAAGCAATGCGGGCGAGCAACACCAAACCATGTGATTTGCAAGCGAGATCAGGACTTAATGGATTGAAAAGCAAGGACTAAAGCCATGGAGTAGCCTCCTCTCCGGGAACGACCCCCACATGTGTGAATAGATTAAACTATGCCGCTAAACCCGAGGGGGAAGGGGGAAATCAGACTGGGGGAATTTGTAAAAAATCAGGAATGAGGAAGGAACTGAAACCACTTCTAACGTGGAGCCACTCTTTCTTTTGATCAATATGAGTGTGGAAGGCGTATGACGCAAACTTCGTCGTCCTCAAAAAAAACCGCAGAAAAAAGGGAAGGGGGAGCAAGAGCGGAACAAGTATCAAAAAGGGGGGGGGGAGTCCTGGCATCTTCGTTAACCCAAAGTCCCCAAACAGGAAAAAAGAAGACATGGAGGTCAATAAAGAAAAGAGCAAAAGTTGAAAAAAGGGAGACAAAAGAGTCAGTTCTAAACCAGCAAACGGAAAGATCAAGAACATATTAGAAACCAGAGAAACGAAGAGAAAAAAAACCAAAGATAACAAAGGTCCGAGGGAAAAGGAAGGCGCCTCAGTTACGTCATTTTCACCCATTTGTAGTCTAACACGCAAACACAACCTGTAGGATGAAATTCAACTTGCTTAGATTGGGGCGAAAATGAAAAGGGGAAAAGGGTGCGAAAACAAACTGAGACTATCCTGCGGACTTGTTCCTCCTTTCCCTCGGCAGGGAGTTAAACTGGTATGTTAATTCAAAAAGGGGGTGCATTCGTGGGGGGGGGGAGTCGAAATGCGTAATGAGACACGGCAGAAAAAGCCTAAGGGGGGTAAAAAGAAGTGAGGGAGGTGCCTTATTTCAGTGCGTTTCAATAGGAGGCGTGACAATCCACATTGAACAAGGGGACAGAGGCATAAGGCAAAAATAACTAGGGGGTTGACGGACAGGGAGACTCGTGAACACTTCCTCTACTCGCGATAACAAGATGGGAAACAATCGGAACCGCTCAGTTACGGAAAAAAAAGGTACACTTGGGGGGAACTTTGAACTTCTTCTAGTGAGTTCGTTGGAAAGAGAGGAGGGTCTACGGGTTTATCGAAAAAAGGGAGCTGGGGGGTCAAACGAACAATAAGGGAAAGAAGCTTATTTCCTTAGGGGAACCATGACAGCATTGTTGTGGATAACCGGAGACAGCAAATGAAAAAAAAAAAACAGGGGGGGGACACAAACAGTAAAGGGGAGAAACGCGAAACTTAAGTTCCCAAATGGGAAGAAGAGGGGCAAAAATGGTCCCATCGAGGTA
>Ga0179591_1311255_pt1 | contig 12797 bp, 15 predicted proteins | sample CZOMad2_1_08_16f_FD_182891 | JGI IMG/M metagenome (GOLD analysis project Ga0179591, IMG submission 182891) | Vadose zone soil fungal communities from Angelo Coast Range Reserve, California, USA - CZOMad2_1_08_16fungal (PacBio error correction) | ecosystem: Environmental > Terrestrial > Soil >...
GGGCTGGCAATTTTGGGGGACAGAAACTGGGGAAGGGAGCGGAATCCTCGGCGCCTTCTCGGTCTGACAATCGCTGGCCCGCCGCAGGCGGAGAGAGAGGGAACGCGTGTTGTAACGGGGGGGAGGGGTGCCGGGGAATTCAGCGGAGGCATTTAATGGGAGTCGGGCGTCCTTCTGAGCCTGGACGTTTACGGGGTGCAAAGGGAGTGAAGGGCGTTTCGCTCTCCAAATGCTCTCAGGAAGGGAAGAAAAAACTCATAGCGGCCGTGTTGGGGTTGGTGGCCGGGAGCCGCGACAAAGAGAATTGTTTGTCGGTTAAACGAAGAGGCGAAGGGGAAGGACATTCGGGGTACGGGAGACCTGTGCGGTCTCTGGTGAAAACAAGTAATCAAAATGCCCCTTAATCTCCGGGAGGAGAGTGGAATCAAGCTCACTGTTCGGCAACGACGGCGTGACTCACGAGCGGTTCTAAGAGGAGGAGGGCTTGGTGTATAAGGGGAGACGGTAACCGAAGAGGGAGAAAGACGGTCTTCTAAAAATTAACCGGAAACGTGACCCAGTCCTCAGGCTATGAAGGGGGCGATTTTGCTTGCAATGGCGGGACGCAGGGCTAAAGTCTGGGGGGTAGTGTGGCGGGTCAGGAAGGGATTGCTGACCGCGAACCCAGAAACCGCGTCGGTCCGGAAGAGGGCGCTGAAAAAAAGGAAAAACCTTTCTACCACGAAGAGACGAAGGTACGACGAACCGCGCCGACCAACGAAAGAATCCGGCCTTCTAGAGAGAGGGCTGAAAACACATTACAAGGACGAATCGAGACCAATGTGCCTTGCAGGGGCTGGCGTCTGTCTAGAAGAGGTCAACAAGGGATGCTACCGATGAGGGAATTAAACAGAAAATGTGCTTTCCTATCCACCGGGTTCTAGGGCGAAGGGGGGTCTAGCCTGACAGGGGGGGAGAGACTAAAACCGATGTCCAACTCGTAGGATTCGTCGACCTTGCCGAGAGGGACCCATATCCGCCAGAGATCAAAGGATTGCCGGCGCTCTGGAAAAGGGTATTGTTGTTCGCGGTTCGCCATTACATCGGAAAGGGGGAGTCAGACTACATCATGTTCACCAACGGGGGGAAACCCGGCAACGATAACCTCGAACGATGACGACCACTTGTGCCGCCGCGCCAGTCTTTGTTCGAAGAATTCAGGGGGGGAAAACGGTCGATAATCCTAGAGACCTGCGAGGACGAATACAGGGGAGAAACTATTACTAAATTGACCAAAGCTAACTTCCGCCACGGAAGGAACGGTTGGCATCTCGAGTGGTCAGGGACATGTTTCAAAGTAGGCTCCTGGGTGAATGTCCTTGCACCACGGGAGAGGAAGGGGGGGGCAAGCACACCGAATTGACTGGAAAGAGGGTTTTCATACTATCAGGAGAGTCGGCATCGCTGGGAAGCAGGCTTCCGCCTACTCATAAAAGGGCACGTTGGGGTTCTAGGTACTCACTTCTGTAAGAAGAAAAAAAGATTGACTAAGAGCGAATCTAAGAAACATGACAAAAGAGCGCACCGTCGTAAAGGAGAGAACAACACTCGAGGGGCACGATCACCCGGGCAGAGAAGAAAAAAGGCTACCGAGAAGGGGGGAAGTGTGTTGGTCGGGGGCAGCTAACGCGGCGGTGCGGAGGGGAGCAAAAGGTATCCCTAAAATGAATGGTCGGAAAATTCGCCCCTATTATAGTCTTTATTGGCTCTGAACTGACTTTAAGGGGGGGGGGGGGTGTTCTTTGAGAGCAGGAGAAATCTCGAAAACACTCTTCTGTGAGGGGAATAAAAGGCGGCTGTCAACCAACAAAGGAAGGGAGAGCGGGGGGTATAAATCAGTCTGGGCCTAAGGGAGGGCGAGGGACCTCGGGAGTGCTGGAGGGGAAGCAACATAATCCCATGGGGAAAACGAGAGGAAAGAGGCGAAGATCTAAACGTGTGCGGCTTCTGCGCACGAAGAAAACGTCACGTGAGCATTACAAATGGGAAAAGAAGATGGAGATCGTTAACAAATAACTCGGGGTAACTCGACATAGAAAAGAAGAACATTGCAGTCCTGTATTGGAACGACAGGCGGTTGACAAGAGGGGCCAGTATTCGCTAAGGGGCTATGAAGGGTCTTTCTGTCTCAGCCTCAGACCTAGGCAGAAAAAAAATTCGATATTCCGTAAAGGGGCAGGGAAGGGGATTAAATCAACCATTGGGGGGTCGAAAAGAATCGAATCTTCAGAGAGGGGGGAAAGAGAAATTTCCTTGGCAAACAAAAACACGGGACCTGTCTGGTCTTTTCATTTTGGTGGGGGTAGGTTGTCCGAGTGCTGGCAAGGTGCGAAGGAACTGATGACTACGCTCAAATCTGATGGGCCTCAAAAGGTAGGATTCCCAAGATTTTGGGGTCAAAAGGTATATGAGATTCGACAATCATCGACCTGGGGGATCTTAGATCCTGGTAAGGGTAATGAATCGGGACGCAGAATCTAACTTCCTTGCACGCAAGAAATCGCTGATCTAAGGAGGGAAACGATGCATACAACGGGTGCAAAAGGAGCCGGTCAATGGGGCATCTGCGGTCGTGAGGGACCTTGAGGTTTGGAAGGAGGTTGGGGGAAATGTTTCCGAGGATGGAGAAGGAAAGGACCGCTAAAAAAACAATGAGTCAGCCGGGATGTGCTGCGAGTACGAGAACCAGATACGAAAGAAAGGCCTAGATCTTCTGAAAAAGAGACCGGAAAGGGGTAAGGGAGTGGCACGAAAAAACCGAAACGGGGCGTCGTGAAAGCACGCTTCGAGGTCGAAAAAGACAGGGAATCCGGGGTGGGGAATAAGAGCGTCGACAGGGACGGCCGAGCGAAAACAAAAAGGAGGGAGGCTTAGTTGCAGGAACTGGGGGAGAGCTAGGCCGCTTCCAAAGATTCGGGGAAAACCACACAGAAGAGGGTGAGTCAGTAACGTGAGCTGGAGGCACGGGACACGTTCTAGGGGAAAGGGAACCTTCCCATCAAACCTTGAGGAAGAACTCTATAAAATCGGGGGAGAGGAACTCCTGGTAACTGGGCTAAAAAGGGGCAAAAAAGAACCTATGGACACTAGAAAGGAGATATTCAAGGGGGAGATGGCCTGGAGCCGAAGAGAAAACGGCTCGAAAGCCTTGAAGTCCAGAAAAACAAAAAAACTCACGCCAGGGTGCCGCCCTGAACGAGAGGAATCCCTGGGGGAATTCCATCTCCGCCGAGGTAAACTTAAGGATGCAGGGGGAAGAGGGCGCCGGGATACCAGACAACGGGAAGAACGATATAACTGAGAGAGGAAAGGTAGTGAAACCATCAAAACAGCTGGCACCGGGGGTCGGGGGTACGATGACGTTGAAAAAAAAGACGACAGTGTCGAAATGGGAATGCTCACACGATTCAAAACTGAGGACCAAAAAGTTCCACGCGACTCAAAAACAACTTATTGAAGTCATCTGTTTAAAAGGGTAAAAAATGTTCTCACCGGAAGGCAAGGATCGAGTTAGTGGAAAAAATGAATAAGGACTGCCATCGCAAAGAGGACACTTTACTAGAAAAGGTCCTCTTTCGGAAAATGATCTGCAACCAAAATTGGTGAAGCTCCACTCATAATTTGGGTGTTTGGGGGATAAAAAAAAGACATTAAAGTACCTGACTCAAGCCGGGAAAAGGAAATAGAGGCTAAGTAACGCGGCGAGTTCCCCACTATGATTCTTCGTTCACTGGAGACATCGTCGGCTACGAAAAACTGTCAGGGGGGGAAAAAGAAAGAGAGAGAGGCGGACAAAGAGCTCAATTCTCTTACTCAGGGGGGAAAAGGACTGGGACCGTCGATAGATAAACAGGATCGAGCCGCACTTGAACAAAAATGAACCATCTCACTCTATCATAGCGCTGGGGTCCAAGAAGGATCGTCTTTGAGCAAAGACGTTCTGGGCAGAAGAGAACTGGCTGCAAAGGTAGGAATGTTCATCTCGGGCTTCCCAGGGGAGGGAAAATCACTGAACGAAATCTTCATTTTCTAGCAGCCAGAAGGTGCCTTGGACCTCGGCAAGCTAAAAAGAAAGATGCGAGGCCATCCAGGTACGCAAAGATGGAGATTTCGACTTGATTCGGCAGGAGAGAAGGATCTTAGGAAAACATTTCGAGTGTTGGTGTAAGACGAGTTTCTGTCTCTAAGATGAGAAAAACGAATTGCGTCATCTAGGGGGACCGTTCTTCGAATCAGGGGGGGGATCACCTCACCAAAAAAAAGATGTAGAAGCTCAACTATTACGTCAAAGCGAGAAGAGTAGACAACCCTCGGGTTGAAGAAATTACTTAGTTGGGATGGGGCTGCTGGGGTTACGGAGTATCGCAGTCACGTCAGAGAGTAGGCACTCTTGAAATAAAAAAAGAATAGGCGTACTTCAACGCTGATCGTCCTTATACGGGTAGAACATGTTTGAGAAGACGGGAAAGCAGGGGGAAAGTGTTGTGGGGGTTGAGGGGGGGGGGCCACAGGGCCGTTGAGGAGAGTAGGACTCATCGGCGGCGGCGAGGTTAAATCTCGAAACTGCGTCTTTTTTCGGGGCCTGGCCAAGACCGGGTAAGAACGGCCACAAGTGGAAAGCTAGACAGCCCCAGTTTTTTCGTTGGAATGAGTCCTAAAAATTTTCAACTTGGCGTCACGGCCAAGTGCGCTATTCATGAAACGTCAGCCGCCAGTTCCCCGAAAGACAGAACGAGATAGTCTTCCTGGGGTTCAGTCATATGGCACTTGCAACCGTAAGTCCTCGGTCTATAGAGGTGTAAGGGGATCTTCCCCGCTGGCGGAACAAATACAGACGGTGCACATATGAGCGCACTGGAAACGAGTCTTCGCCCACTCAGAGCATAAGAGAGAAGCGGAAGTCATCTACCTCACCGGTAGGCCAAGTAAATGGGGGACTGATACTACATCACAATATGATCAGGGGAACAGTACTGGGGAAAGACTCTCCTCCGCAGAGGGGAAAAGAAAGCGGTGGGGAGACGAACGCATTGCTAACCAGACACAGGGGTAACGCGTGAGACGTTGAAAAAACGCGAAAAAACAAGCCGTCAGCAGTAAAGCACCGGCGGCGAGGCCCAACTCAAGAAGAAATGAAGTAGCCAAAAAAATAAAATAGGCGTGGGGGGAAGTAAAAAAAGGTAAGGGAATTTCTCGCAGAGAGGGTCAGACCATCGCCAAAACAAACGCGACGACGATGGAAAATAAAAAAAAAGAAGAGCAGGGAGTGTCACGCCTGGAATGAGGAAGGTGGGGGGAAGACAGGTTGAAGAGATGCAAAAAAAAGGGGTGTGACCGGGGGACCGGAAGGACAAAGGAAGGCGCAACATCTAGCACTATGAGGTTAGAACGGAATTGGGGTTTCATCAAGGCCCCAGGGGCGAAGAGATGCAAGGAGAACTCAAGGGGTACCTACTGTCCAAAAAAGGGGTTGGGGGACTTTCGATTCATTCAGCATACGAAAGGATCGAAGAAAAGTAGATCTTTAGAAAAGCAAATCCCAAAAAAGGAAATGAGAAAAAATTAATTGACAAGGACTTAACAAGGAACAAAGAGGACCTGCAATAACTTTGGCCACAATAAGCAGCCGAGAGGGCTGCCAGCGCTCCCCAATGTGATGCCAAAGGAAAACGAGGAAAAGACGTACTTCAGGTGTTTTTAAAGACAAAAAAAGGAGGGGTGTAAAAGATTGGGAAACAAAATACATGAAGTATCATCGAGGGGGAGAATGTGGCGACCGCATACGCGGTCGAGGCCGGGAAGGCCAAGAGATGCTTTTTGCCGGCGGGACTTCAGAAGGGGGAAAGCAATAAGGGTTCTTTCGGTGGAAACGATGGTTCGAAGGTCCAGGGGAACTTTCTCGGTCACGTCAAGGGTGAAAAAAAAGGAGGGGGATCCCTCCTGGAGAAAAGGGTCGGAGGAGAATTCAATCGGCGGAGGCGCGGCATCTCGAAGTACTACTGAAGTGGTTTTGTGAGGGGGGCCAACACGGCATCGATGGGTCGTCGTTAAATTGCAGGAAAAGGGTAGGAAACAAGTCGTCTAAAGTTCGCCCAAGGATCGCTGGTGCATACGGACATGAGCTCAGGAAAGGGGGGAAGCTGTCAAATGTCATCGTCCGAAAGGGGAAGCATGGGTCATCACAGCTGAGGGAAAAAAAATACAACTAATCATTGACAAAAAGGCGGGTAAGGGAGAGTCGTTCTTTGGGGTGACACATCGGGGGGGAAAGTGTGAACACCACCTGGGGAAAGAAAAGAAAAAAACGAACAAAAAAAGGGCTGGACACAAAAAGGGGAACCGGAGTCAGTTATTGGGGTGTTTCTTTGGTGCTGGCGGAAGAGCAGGTTCGTCTTCGTTATTTTGCGGCGCAAAACGTCTTAGCAAAGGCGTGAACCACGGGGGGCCAGTCAAAAAAAGGGGCGGCGGCTCTTGAAAGAAGAAGGAAACAGCTGGATAAAAGGAGAGTATGGACTGTGGTACTAAAGAAAAAGAAGAAATTCGAAAGGTAAAGAACGATAAATCCGGGCTACAAAAGGAAAAAGGGGTAAAGTCGCAAGTATCGACCCTCATGGGAAACCATTTGGCATGTCGCGGGAAGTAAACGACGAGCTCGGCTGAGGGGGCGAAAGAAGCCTACCGAACGAAAAGTAAGGGTTACCGGTATTCACCTAGTCTCATAAAGACCGGATCGGCTAGAGAAGACTGAAAAGAGCGGTGCTGAAATTGGGGAAGACAAAGGGGGGGAATAAAAACAGTCATAGACGGAAGTCAAAGTCGATGTACAGTGGTCGCGGGGTCGCAGCGGGGGGATCCCTTGAACGCAAAAAGTTGACCCAACGGGGGGCAGTAAAAAAAACAGGCACAACTTGGTTCGGGCGGACGCCAAGCGGGGCCGAAAAAAAAAGTCTTGGGTACACGAAGAAGGTAAAAACTCAGTAAAAGAAGACGATCCACGATCCGGGCAAAGGATTCTGGACGAAGGAGGTCACGATCATGAAAAAAAGAGGGCACACCTTAACGGAACAGGAGGCTCCGAAGGGGCCGGAAGTCGAGACCTTAAAGAGGGGGAATGAACTGCTTCTGGAATTTACCTGGCAGCGAAAAAACATTTCCGAGGGGACCTGGGGAAACAAGAAGTCATCTGAGTCGCCACCCGAGGTTGTAAAAGAAGCAGGGGGAAGCTTCATCTTTCGAAGCGTCTCGCACCAGGGGCGGGGGTAAAGGGAGCGGGGTTATCAAGACGAGACGACGAGGGGGGCAGTACCTATCAAAAATCAAACGGGAAACTGGAGTAGTGAGAACTCCAGGTCGCAAAGGGAGGGAGCCTCTGCTCGAACAATAGAAGAAGGACTATCCGCATCTGATAGGAAGGAAAGGCGAGACACCCGTCTACCTTTCGGGGGGGGTTGGTAACCGTGAATCAATGCGAGGAGGCCTATAAGTGACTGTTGCCAAATAAGGAGGTAGGATGGCAAATCTCTCAAGAAGTCACTCTTCGGGTAGGGGATCTAAATTACCTTTAAAAAAATGGAGCTGTGGTGAATGCATCTAAAAAAGAGCAGAGTCCTCACAGGGCTATAAAGAAAAGCTGCAGTACGACGAGGGATTCCGGAAGGGGTCAGGTCTAATCGAAAACACAAAAGAGGGAACTATGAAAAGATTCTACAGGAATTGAAGTCCCGGACTCGCTGTAAGAAAGAGAGTCGAAGTCCATTGCAACTAAGAAAGGGGGAGTGAAAATGAAGGGCCTGATAGAACGACTCCGAGATATCAAAAGCCTCCTTTCTCGGACTTTCCCCTAGGTCGAGGGCTCTAACGACCGAAAGATAGATTGTGGAGCCCTCACCGCGGGTCGAAAATATACGGTTTCTGGTAGTGAAGGGGAAGGGAGGGCAATCCAGATTTGGAAAGAAAGAAAACGTCTTGTCGGGGAAGAGCTTTGAGCGCACTCTCTGAGTATTGGTCAAAAAGGGCTACCGTAAGGGAGTCGACCCTGTTTCAGGCGTGGGATTTGGGGGAAGCGTTCATCTGAAATGGAAACTAGTAAACACACCGCACAATAGCAGGATAGGGCGAGGTCGTCTATAGGGTATCAGGCCTTTTGAACAACTGAGGAGGCAATTGAGGGATTCTAATGTTGGAGGAAGGGGGTGGGGGCGTCTTTGGACGGATTGTGGGACATAGGGACGAACTACTTTAGGGCCTCTACGCAGAAAAAAAAGTCTTCTCTGAAGCAGCCAGGCGGTTGGGGTAGGGGAAAGACCTTTAAGAAGAGATGCTCTTCTCCGGTGGAAGCTTGCCGGGCAGGGAGAATGTAATCGCGTCCGCAGGGTGCTTACGGTGAACTTCGTAACGAAACGGCGCGCGGGGAGTAGAAGCGAGCCGGTCTGCGCAAAAGGAAGGGAGGCAGATGGCCTTGCTTTAAATATTTTGTGCGAACTTGGGGGGGAAGAATAGATGCGATCCAGGTTGAGAAGGAAAAGAAGTGGGGTTACGCTCCCTCAAGGACCCAGGGGTATAGGAAAAAGATCTGTGACGGTTTGTGTGAGAGCCCGCTCTAAGAGGGGGAAAAACTAATCTGCGCGAAGATGCGAGGAGTCAAAAAAGGGGACTTTCTTATCAACCGGCCGAAGCGTCGTAATCACCCAGGTTTCATACCGGGCGCTGGGCACGGACAAGGTGTCTGTTTGGGGGTACCGCTCAGGCACAAACATCGACTTGGTTGGGGAAGAAACGGGTCTCATAATCACAACAACAAAAAAAAAAAAAAAAAAGAAGGTATTAAAAAGATATAAATAGTAGGGAAGCGCCCTGCACAACTAGGAAGGCCATGAAGCGAAAGCAAGGGCCAGGGGTCACGCGAAATATGAGCAGGGGTCGTAGCGTAATCACGAAAAATGTGGCTACACAGGGGGGGGGGGGGGGACCTAACCTTCCCTCCACGGGTAGAGTTATCTACGAAGCCGAAGTAGGACTCTTTCTCTCGGAACAGCCGGGGGCGGTGGAGGATATCATCACAGAAACCGGCAGCAAAAAACCGGGATGACAGTGTTGAGAAAGTAAGGGCTGTTAACTTCAATCAACACGCTGAAATAAAAGAACACAGAACTAAATAACCGCACGAAAGGGATATAACGAATTCAAAAAAAAAGTAGGCCACTACTTTCGCCGTTCGACGGGGCGCGCCGAAAAAGGGTCACGTACGAAGGACAACGCTACTGGCGAATATAATTACACGAAGAAAGTCCAGGGTAGAATTTATGAAAGGAGATATGAGGGGTCGGGGGGGAAACAGAAAAACCTCATTGCCACGACCATTTTCTTCGATAAAAGGCTCTTTGTGACAGGCTAGAGCACTCCGGGCTTCGCCTGGGGACTCCCAACCAGGGGACCGCTTTCTGAAAACCAACGAAAAAAAAAAACTCCAACGGCCCTCCTCCAATTACGTGTGGTTGGGCAACCTGGGAAACATTGCTCAAAAAGTCAAGGGGAACTTTAGGATGGGGAGGAAAACCGGACGGGTTGAACAAGAGACCAGGCCCCGGGACAAATGTAGGGAAAGGAGGTCTTCTGGGATAAGAAAAAAATCAACCGCCGAGGGCTCAGGGAAACCGATCAATCCGTTGTAGAGAACACAAGACTGGGATTCCAGTAAAGGATCACCGACAACAGTCTCAGGGGAAGCGCTACCCTAGGCAACACATGCTGTAGGTCGATTCACTCTGAACATAAAGCGACAGAAAGAAAACTGCATTAGGTCTGCGGAGGGATTAAGACTCACGGTTTACGCACGTCAAAAAATCGGAACAAATGGCAATCAGGCGAGTCAACTATCGGAAAAAAAAATACCGAGGGGAAATCTCAGGTCGATAGCCTAGAAATCGCGCGGGGGCTCAACAGCGGGGAGCGAATTGAAATCGAAAGTCGGGGTTCTTGGATCAAAAAAGGGGAGCTGACGCGAGGTCCGAGACGAAAAAAGGGTCGAATGGGGGGAACAAGTAGCTGTAGAAGGGTGAAAAGGTTATCAATAGAAATGCAATACACAGTCCGCACTCTGTCCGTTTTACTCTGGATACCAAAACTACCTGGCAGAAACTCGAAAAGCTAAGGACTCCAAAAAGAAGGATGCACCTCTTAAAACTTCCGCACGGTTCGACGGGAGAGGGGAACTTCAAGGAAGAGGTCAGTCGGAAGGAACCAAGGACTGCAGTGTTTAAAAGACTCAGAGGAAGGGGACAGGAGACGTTTCTGACGCAGCGCAGGACAACGCGGTGAGGAGTCAAGTCAAGCCCCCTTTAGAGGAAAAATCAAAAAAGCAATCTTCCAAAGCATCTTTCAGGACGGGGTAAGAGGGAGCGGACTCTCCTCGAGAAAGCGTTAGGAAAAACCCTCGGGGGGAGGATTCGGGTTCTTTAAAAGGACTAAAGCAAGGATTCATTCAAAACTGGGTGATGAAATCAACTCTTGGCAGCAAAGAGATCAAGGAGCCGGGAAGGGGGAGCCGGTTAGCATCCAGAGAATCGGACCCGGGCACCTGCGACTCATCTCGAAGTCCGTCTTTAAGGACCGGGCGTGGGGGGGGACGGTCCAAAATACTGTCTAAAAAAAAAGCGTCAATGTCGTCTCGATCCGCCAACAGGCTTCTCAGGGTAAAAACTGTGAAAGTTGAAGGACTGCTTAGGCTTCCCAAACACGGGAGAATCGGGAACGAGATGTCCATACTCGGGCCGGAATTGCGTAGTTCTTATGAGAAGGTCATGGGGAGGGGGGGGGGGAAGGGAAAGGGCTCTAAAAGTGCGTAAAAATCGGGAAGGGGGGCTCAGGCGGACAAATCGATTTCCGGCGGAGGGACCCTCAAGAGGGGTCAAAAGTCTAATCTGAAAAATTAAAAACATACCTTCCGGGACCCGCGAGATAAGAACTTGATAAATTTCTGAGATCGCACCTTTGGTAGAAAACGATAGGTGGACGTCACTGTGGGAAAAAGCTATCGTAGGGAGCAGATTCCAGTCCGGGGCGCAGTAGTAAAAGCTAAGGAACTACGAGGTTGTTCAGTCGAGACAAGAGATCTAAGCGAAAAGAATTTGCCCCGGGTCAACGCCGACGAAGGCGAGCCGCCACAACCTAAGAACGTGAGGGGAGACTTTCCGACCCTTCCAAAAGACAACCCTAGGAGAAAAAGACATCTTCTTGGGGCTAACCCGGGCGCGCTGTCAGGAGAAAAACGGGGTGGTGTCCAAGTAGGGAAGAGGGGACTTTATTACAAAAGCCTACTAACATGAAAGGAAACCCGGAGGGGGGGAGGGGGGGACCAACGAGGAACTTGCGGAAGGGCCGACAAGTGTGAAGCGTGAGAGGACCATGGGGTGACAAGGCCGTCAGGGAAGGGGGAGCACATAAAGCCCTGAAAAGGGGGCTAACGGGGAAAGAAAGATGGGGTTCACTCTACCTCCCCGGGCAAGTGTAAAAGACCATGGAAAGGACTCGCCCGGGGACTTCCACAACACAAAATCAGCTGGGGGGAGGGGGAGGGAAAAATTGGGAGAAGAGGAAAAACCTCCTACTTCTAAGCTAACAGACTGTACTTGATAAGGATCAGCCCTTCGGGCCAGGAAAAGGACCCTTAAACATCATCCTAATAGAGTCCACAAGGAAGCAACCTTCTTAACCGTTGCAAGCGGGGGGGGGGGGGATCAAAGGAAAGAAAGGGGGGAGGAAACGAATCCTCTCACCAGAGCTGCCGGAGAGCAGCCCTCGATTAAGAGGGGATATTGAATCACAACAACCCTTATATTATGTCAGAGAGAGGGCGGGAAGGTGAAACCGGCAACACAGGGAGTAAAGGGGGGGAAGACATAAACTTCGCGGCTGGTATGCTTCATCGAACCGCCCGGCCGATAAACGTGGGTCGGCGTGTGAGGAGGGCAGAGTGCCCTTTTCACGGGAAAGCGGGAAGCAAGGAGGGCGGAAAAATCGTGCCTTCTCCGCCTGCGACTGGGAGGTCTGGATCGCGTCAGTATCACCCGACTCCCATTCCCCAACCTCAAGGGAAGGGGGGGGGGGACGGGTCGCGAGTCGCTAGCCTGCATATTGTGAAGGGGGGAAATTCTCGTTTGAATCGGAGGACAAAAAGCGTGGGGGGAAGGGGTCGACAGGGAATGTGAGAGGGGGACATGGACTCTTCATCAGGCCTGAGGAAAAAGAAGAGGCGGCAATCGACAAAACCCTGGGTCGCGAAAGGGACGACGGAAGGGGAAAAAACGCTATTACAGCGTCTGCTCAAAAGTCCAGATGGAAGTCTGCGGGTGTGGTCGCCACCGGGACGACCTGGGACACTCAAATGGCGATGAAATCGGAACTAAGATTCACAACGCCGCTGTCGGACCGGCGTGCAGGGGGGGAGTGGCGCTGGGTGTTCTAGGTTGGGGGGGGGGGGGAGACGAGGGGCTAATGCTAGAGTTGGGGGGATCTCCTAAACTGTCGATCACGAGGGGACAACCAGCCGTCAGCAAGTGAGGGCTGAGGGGAGACGCACTGAAAACCTTGTCGCCAAGGAAGGCTGTGGACTCGCTAACGCGCGAGTAACAGGTCCTTAAGATCGATGTAAAAAGAGTTGGACCGATAAAAAAAAATACTCCTAGTGAGGGGGGGGCGCGACAGGAGGGATCAATAAATCTGCTCGAGAAAACGTAGAATAGGTCTGTGGGGGTTGGGGG
>Ga0179591_1313150_pt1 | contig 12797 bp, 15 predicted proteins | sample CZOMad2_1_08_16f_FD_182891 | JGI IMG/M metagenome (GOLD analysis project Ga0179591, IMG submission 182891) | Vadose zone soil fungal communities from Angelo Coast Range Reserve, California, USA - CZOMad2_1_08_16fungal (PacBio error correction) | ecosystem: Environmental > Terrestrial > Soil >...
ACTTTGAAAGGGGTCAATGCGGCGCGATGGAGTCGGTGGGAAGGGCGTTACCTCAGCTCACAAGGTTTCCAAAAAGCCCGGGCGAGACGAACTTGAGAGAAGGGACCGCTCGTACTGTTGTCAGAAGATGGATATACCGAAACGTCGAAGAAACATGCCGCGTTCTCTTGAGTTTGAGTATCGGAAGCATTCAGAGGAAAACACTTTGTTGAATTGAAAATACAAACCGCGCGATGGGAGAGCCACGCTTTCGCGTTCGGAACTGAAAAAGTTTGGTCTTCAGTTTGTGAGCCAGACAACCTGCCCTCCGTAGAGCTCAGCTGGGGAGACCGATGTTAGTGTCAATTTGGGGTCGACCTGTAGAGAAGTCCTTCCGCGAGGCGAATAGAACATACTTGAACATCGAACGTGCAAGATCGGGAAACCAGCGGACAAAACGAAAGAGGAAAAAAAAAAAAAAACCCCCCTCAAAGAACACAAAAAAGACCACAAGGGGGTTTGGGCGAGCTCCAGAACCTTTGCAGAAATAGAAAAATGCCCGAGGAGCGAAGAAAGAAATCGATCATATCGGGTGAGCGACGGTGGGGAGGCAACCTTAAACCAAAGGCCGCACATCAGAAGCTTAGCGCGGGGAAGGCAATCCTCTCCTCCGACCGGGGAGGGGGAAGGGGCGGGGAAAGCGTGGGTAGAAAGAGAATCACGTCTATCAGGGTGCTCTTTTCTAGGGGGAAGTCATCGAGGTCAGGCGGCTTCCGTGGAGGTATATTAAACGGGCTTCCACCACCGGCCCAAACCACAGCCGCTTCCCTTCCCGCCTTTCCGGCACACTCGCACCTCCACTCCACGCGGGTGTCAATCCAACTCGAGGGCCGCGCTTACACTCGAAGGCCGGGGGCTTCATCCCGCGCCCGCGAAAAACCGCAGAGCGCCCCCCAACGCCGCCGGTACATCTCCCCCCTCACCCCAGCCCCCAGGAAACACCAACCGGAACCCCCCCCCCAGACGCCCGCTCTCAAAGCCGCGAACGTCCCGCCCTACTACCCCAGCCGACTTCCGCACCCCAGCCGAGAAGGCCTCGCGGCGGGGGGACGACCCCCCCTCCCCTCCTTGGGGACTGGAGGAGGCGCGGGGGCCCCGGCCACGCAGCCGGTGCAACTGGCAACCGCCCAGAGAGGGCTGGGGCAGAGGTCGTTGCTGCGTCGAGGAAACACGCGACCACAAGAAGCCCAGCCCAGAGGGCTGCAACCGAGCGAAGGGACGCCCCGCCGGGGATCAGAAAAGGCGTGGCCACGCCAAATAGTGCACGAGAGAAGGCGACCCGCCTGACAAAGGGGGTAGGGGGGCCTGTCAGAGGGGGATCGGCATTTGCCACTGAGGGAGGGGGTTTCCATCCGGGGGGAATCTATAGAAGGTTTCCGGATTTTTATTGCAGGAAAGATCCAAGGAGCCCGGAAGTTCTGAACTTCCGGAGGGTGGAAGAAAATACCTAGGGGGACAGCAAAAAAATGCATAGGAACCGCAATTATTCAAGGGGTTTATGGGGTGGGGTTTGTGCTGCCTTCTTTAAAGGAGGCCAAGAGAAAAAGGTGTTCCTATGAGATAGATGCAGAGGGTGATGGTGTTGTCGCAGAAAAAACCCAAAATGCGCGAGAAAACTCTGAATGGGGTTACAAGGGGAATCAACCACCTGGGAGCGCGGGAAAAGCGCATCGCAAAAAGCGAGAACGTACGGACTATCAAAAAAGGGAACCGTGAGGAAGATTCTGCTGCAGACTTTCTTCTAGGGGTGCAGGAGCGAATCGGGCGATGAGGGGGAATGGTAGGTAAAGCTGAATGCAAAGGGCAGGGATCACCGTTGAAAGGAGAGGAAAGGGATCCGAGAGGCGAACTCGGACGTGCAATCTCGTTTGAGGGAGGAAGCCGAAAAGGAATTAAAAAGGAAGCGGAGGTGCGCGCGCGTAACTCTGCGTCTGGGGAAGAGTCCCATCACCTTAATCTCTCTAAAACAAATAGGAGTATTAAAATAAAGAAAGGGGAATGGGATGGAGTAAACAAAAGCCGCGAAACCAAAAGAGAGCCAAAAAAAAATTCATTAAATCGGGTGCTTTAATGTACTTGGGAAGAGGTTGACGAAGAAAAAACGGAACACAATTCTGACATAAAAGAAAGAAAGAGGCTAGGTGAGAAAAAAACCCCATGAAAGCTAGCTCTTAAATTAAAAACCCAGAAAACTCCGCTTCGAAGATTCCTCACGAAACCCACAGGAGAAGTCATCAAGGACCGGGGTTGGAGGGAACCTCTTATAGTCCGAAGGCTCGAAAAGGACTCGTATCGGGGCCACGTTTTGGCCCGGCAGTTGTACAGAAGCCGAGAGGGGTCGAGTCAAAGGAAAAAACACGCTGGAGCCAAGAGAGTGGTTGTTGGAAAGACGACAACACCGAGGAAAACCTAGATGCCTCGACGACTACCAAGAAAGTCGAGAGGCTGTAGTGGTAAGAACTCGGAGCCTACCGCCAACAAGCCCAGGAAAAAAAATTTATGGAAGAGGAGGTCAACGATTAGAAACCTCTCAGGCAGTTTAAAATTTCCAAAAGGGGAGAGTGTGAAGAAAATGTGGCTCTTGGCAAACTGGACCCTAAGAAAGGAAACTTCAAAAGGTCTCGCGGCTGGCGGGAGCAAGTCGATTGGCAAAGAGGCGGGGGCATCAGGAGCCTGCAGGGGAGAGAAGAGAGATCGAGGCCCGCCTCGTCTTCCGGTTCCGTTAGAAACTAATAGACCTATTCCCGGGGAACGACGGATGAAAGAGCCACTTGAAAAATCTATTTCTGAGAGTTTTCCGGGTATGAATACCTCACCGGACGAGCTGGGGGGAGAGGGGATGGAGTGCTCGGCACGGGAAGTGCGGAGTCTGAAAAAGCGCTTTTTTCAGAGGCAACTTCAAAAAGAAGGAAGTCCTGGTGACGGCTACGAGCATGAAAAATATTGCAACTCTGCTAAGAGGAGAGTTTGTTGGGAGGGTCCTCGGGACCTGAAACGGAGAACAGCGTCTGTAAAACTTGGAAATGCCTGAGATTGGGAAGAAATAAGGGAAACCGATAAAAAGGGGGGAAGTCCACTGCGGTTTCCGCACCTAAGAAAAAAAAAAGACGGAAGGACGCGTTGGGTAGAAAGACAAAAGAGAAATGTGTAAGGCCGTTGAAAAGATCCAACTACGGAGAGAACCGGAGAGGCTGAGTGGCCAATACCAAGGAAACCGATCTGCTGTCCAGGAAGGTCTCTCTCGAAGGGCCCGCGGGGAAAGTGAAAAGTTGCGAACTCGATACTGAAAAAAAATCGGAAAATTCTCTTCGGAAAAACTGTCAAAGGCTAATAAAACAAGCAAGTCAGAAAAGAATAGCCCGGGGAGAAGAATTCTCGAAAAACACCTGGTCGCTTTTTGATAAAAAAAGCCTGCGGGAAAATCTTATTGGAAGGAAAACGGCCCGCTAAAAAAAGCATTCGGAAAGGTGGGGGGGGCGACAATCGTCGCCTAAACCTAAAAAGAGAGTCTCAAACGAAGTTCTGTCTGCGAAAGTTAGCAGGGGGGGACATCCGGAAAAAGAGGTATCTCTCTAGGGGATAATGGAGAGGAGGAATCGGGCGGGTTTGCAAGGAAATGGTCAAGCGAATTGATCGAGAGGGAGAAATTCGAGATCGGGGCAGGGAGGACGATAACAGTTGTGGAAAAAAGTCTATGGAGGACGGGATACGCTCTTTTGAAAAAAAGCACGCAGCGCTGAAACCCGTCCCGGAGGGGGGAGTGCGATCAGAAGACACTTAGGCATGCGGAGATTGCGAGACGATCTGCGTCCCTGTTGCGCGGGAGCGAAGGAAAGTCAGAGGGTCGGTGCATGGGACGACGGGGGAGCTGTTCACCGACAGATCAGCAATGCAAGCCTAGGATCGGGAGGAAGGGGCGGGGGAAACTGCCGAAAAGGGGTGCTGATAGTAATACCGGAAAAGCGAAGCAGTAAAGAGCAGAGGTAGTTGTGAAAAGGGTCTCAGGGAAGATGAAAAAAAGGGAGTTGGTTGATTGATTTCATAAAAACCGCGAAAAACACCGGCGGAGGTGCGGAAGACAAGAAGGCCAAGGGGGAAAAAAGGGTTTCTGCAGAAAAAAAAAAGGAAAGCGGAGAGTCGCGCCGATCGTATCAGAAGGAAGGGCGAACAGTTGCGGGGGGGATCTGAGTTGTCAGAACAGAGTAAAGGGCACAATCGCCGCTGAGAAGAAAAATAGAGGAAGGGACCCATGAATCATGTAGCGGCTCGAGAAAAGGGGGGGGGGTATGTAAGGAAAATGAGCCCGGCCAAAGGCGCCGCCGCGGTCGAGTTGGACCTGAGGGATACGTGTTCGAAGGACAGAAAGCTAAGCACTAGGGGGGCAGCAGGGGGATTTTCAATCCTCGACCGTCCCTCTTTGTGGATATTCTTGGACTCGTTTGGAACCTCAAGAGCGCTCTAAGTAGAGTTCTAATGGAATCTCTCGCTCGTCTGCCTCTGGCTGAATGCCTGCAGACCCTCAACGATCCGCCACCCCCAGGGCCACTCCCCACCACACCTCCCGTTCCGCCGTTGATCTTTCGGAACCTCCACCTTAAAGCCCCCCATTCACCACACGCGCACGCCATGGGGGCGCAGCCCCTCACGCCCCTCCAGCAACGCCTCTCCTTCCCTCTGCACCCTAGAGTCGGCGCACAAACAGCTGACCCTTCACGGCGACACCTCCGATCTCCCCCCGTAAACTACTGCCCCACTCTGCCGGCCACATCCCCCTCGCCGCTTGTAAAACCCGTTCGCACGCCCGAAACACCCCCAACGTCCCGATCTTCCCTTGCCACCCGTCTATGCCTTACGCTCGCCGCTTATGCGATAGACGCCCCGCTAGATCCCCGTCCACCCGCCCCCTACGGGGCCCGCCGCTACGCCTAATACCGATTCAAGCCTTCGAGCTCCCCCCTCGTCCTGCACGCCGCGCCCCCGCGCCCCCTCCGCACACACTGCACCACCCCGGTCCAAGTTAGGACCGCCCCCTCCAGTCCCCTCCGTCACCGCCAAGAAAGCGGAGGCTTCCTATGTGACCGCTTCCGAGTGCCCGGGTCCTACTTGCCAAAACACGCCGTTGCCCCCCCGCCCCGGACGCGCCACTCCGCCCCAAGTATTTCCCACTTCTCCCACAGACGATCCACAAGGGTCCGCCCTGGCCCGCGTCCTGCTCTGGGCCTCAGCACGGCGACTACCCCACCCCCCCCATCTGCCGTACCGCCGAATCACCTCGTCTAGGAACCACCCTGGCAGGGCTCCCTCGCTTGGGGCGTGAAAGTGAGAAGGCGTTTCACCCCGCGGCCCCGCATGCCCCCGAGCCTCAATGCCTCTACGTGCGCTGCTCGTCTTCCTGAAACGCCCCGCCGTGCTAGGCTGAATATTTCCCCCCCCCACCCCTACTGCTACCCCAGGTTCCCCGCCCAGCGCGAAGGCGGGGAGCCAAGGCACGGACGCCCAGACGGGGTCGAGCGCTCCCGTCAACCTCCCATTCTCGCATTAGTGTTGGGACGCTGCCACAGCCCGGGTCACCCCTAACGGCCCCTCGAACGCTCCCTCGCCTGGTAGCAAACCACCCACGTCTTCGAAGGCGAGTAGGGCCAATTCGGCCCCATAGAGCCCCGCGGTTTAACTCTCCCGTCACCCGCAAACTTCCTCCCCTAGCGACCTAGCCCTACACGAGCGGCGGGCCGGCTATGTCCTCCGAGCCCCGGGGTGCTCCCTCCTCGGTGGCCCCCGATGATCTCCCCGACGACTGGAGAGGGGTCTGCCCCCACCTGTCGAGGAGCCCCCCCCGCCGCCCCCCACGGTCTAGCGGAGCTAACTAGCAGGAGGCTGGCGCAGCACGAGCGTGGGGGACCACACGCCAGCAACCCGGCGAGGCTGGAAAGCACCCGAGTACAACCCACCTGGGTGGAGCGATACCGCGCTTAGCGATACCCCCGCCGGGCCGCGAGCCAACTCCTTCCACAGCAGTGGGCCGCTTCGGCCCCCGCCCCCCCACCACGGACACGCCGGTCGGAACCAATCCCCTTCCAACCCCGCCCCTTCCGCTGTCCCACCCCGACTCCGCTCCCACAAAAGCGGGGGCCCCCAACGGGACCCCCGGTTCCGAGGCGGCCGATCGCCGGGACAACCACCCGCGGGCGGCCGGTCCGCTCCCCGAACGCGGAGGGGGCCCGTCGCGAACCGCCCCCTCGTCCACTCTTTCCGCGAAGGACCCCCCCCAAGATCGCGCGGGACAGGCCCCACCAGGGCCGAGAGCGAACAACCCGGTGGCGGGCGCAGGGGGTACTCCGCCCCCAGCGCTCCCCCAACCTCACCCTGTCTCCGGCCGGGGCGAGGTCACCCACCGGCCGGACGCGGTGACCCCGGCGCAACCGCGACTGACCTCAGCGCCCCCCCCCCCCGGGAGGAACAGAGCTAGAAAGGCGGGGGGACCGCCGGCGGGAACCCCCCCCCGGACGCCAAAGAACGAGGCAGGAGCGGCCCACCACCCCGCCGCACCCCCCCACGGAGTCCGGGGCGCCACGACCGAACACGCCGAGGAGTGCAAGGCCCTCCCGGGGAAGGCCGAATCCAGTCCCCGCAAAGCGTCCCGCCTATCAGCTAGCCGATCGTTTGCCCTTCCCACCCCACCCTGGGCGAGACGGTAAGCCATACTGGAAGAAACACGGGGAGGGAAAACCCCAGCACCTTTCACTCCAATCAAGTTTGGGGGATCCGGGCTCCACCCCAAGGGGCGCCTAAGGAAAAGAGGCCCACCCGCGGCGAGGCGAGCCGCGTTCCCGACAACCAAACGCCCCCACAAACAGCGTCTGGGCAAAAGACCCAACCGAACCACCCAACGCGAACCGGCCCTCCCCTTGCTGAGTCTCGCCGTCCCCGCGGGTTCAGGCTGCTGCTCCCCCCCCCCGTCGAGTGGCCCGGTGCCAGTTAGAGGCTACGCCCACCGCACCGCCTCCCCACCCAGCGATTGCCAAGACCCGATAGGGAGGCGGCGGCGAAACCCCGCGCCGCCCCCCAAAGAAAACACACCCCCCCCGGCGCGCCCAAGACCCGCGCCCCCCCCCCACCCCCCCGCCCCACCCCTGACACGCGGCGGCGCAGGGACCCCGACGCCTCTCCCCGAGGGAGGGTAACAGGGGAGTCCCATCCTGCAGGCGCGCGCCCGCCACCGCCCTGAACGCGAGACCCTACCGTGCCGACGACTGGGGAAAGCCGTCGAAGCGGGCGGTTGCTCGGCCGCGCCCCCCTCCCCCTCCCCGGGCCGTTCGGCCGTAACCGCTGTCGGGCCGGGGGGGTCGCGAGCCCGCCCCGCTGCCCGGGGGCTCCTAGCGTAACAAGGAGTGCATCGCTAGCTCCGACCTGACCAGCCCCCCCTTCGACCGGGCTGCCCCTCTGGCGCACCCGGGGCGGTGTTCGGGTGGAGGGCACTTGGCGGGGGACGTGAGCCCGGCGCAAGCCCCCAGCCGGAAAACCCGCGGAACCGGCGCAGGATGGGAAGCACTAACCCGCGCCTCCTCCAGTCCATGGCCCGCTCACGCCCCCGTACCTGTGTAGCCGGTCGCGTAGCCGGCCCCCAGCAACACCGAAGCCCGTGCGGGCGCGGTAGACTCTCCAGCCCCCGGCGTCACTCGCCTCGCGAAGAACTCAACCCCCCGGGGCCAGGGAATCCGCACACCGAAAACACCCCGCGGCACAAGTAGCCCCGCCCCACTACCCCTACCGGTCAAAGCAGGCGGGGCGAGCCAGCCTGACACCTGAGACCCCCTGGGCAACCCCCGAATCAATCACCCCCACAAGCGGGCCCACCCCGCTCGCCCTCCGCTGGCCCGCGGGCGCTTCGGCGTATAGGGACAGCCAGAGGCCGCTATCCCGCCCCCCGCCATGATCCTGCCCTGACGACACAGACGAGCTGAGGCGGGGCGGAAGCTCCCGCCCGAGGACTCGGAAGGAAGGGCGAGGGGGGCCGAACTACCCAACCCCCGTCCCCCCTAAAGAGAAAAGGGGGAAGTCTCCCTAGGCCAATCTCCTTTCAGGTAAAAGGGGGACAGTAGTAAAAAGAGAGTTCCTAGGTTTCCGTAGCCAGTTCTACAAATCGGGAGAGACTTAGAAAACGGAAATTGGGAAAAAGAAAGAGCCGGGGGTCGTGTATTAGAAGCATTCGATAAGACACATTTCAAACTTGGTAGGGGTTGCCGGAGGAGGGGATATTGAGCCACGTCAGCGGGTGTAATCTGGTGTAGGGAAAAATTTTTGGGGGGGAATTGGGGGACGTCGTCCCAACCCAAAAGGAACTGTCTGCGCGAACGGGGGGGGAGCAAGGGGAAAATGAGGCGGGATGTACACTGTCGAGAAAGAGGAAAGCGACTGTGAAGGGGAGAGACTTACGTACTCGAAGCTGAACAAGACACCGTGATGAATCTACAAGGCGGAAGACGTTGAAGAAAAATTTTAGAGTTGGGGTGGGGGATAATTCGAAGAAGGGTCCTGGGAGGGGCTTAATCTTAATTTCAGCACGGCATGAGAAGAAAACTCCCATGGTAGCCGCGACGGTGAGAGGTCTAACGTCGTACTTGCACAGAGAAAAGGTACCCCTTACGGGGTCCCTTCACTCCACCCTATTTCAGACGGCCGGTCGAGAAACGTTCGCGGTCGATGGGGGGGGAAAAGCTTAAAGAAGACAAGAAAAGCTTCTCTCAAACGCAACAAAAAAGAGAGGATTGTCAGGGGAGGTACGATGTTGTTTGCCACTCTCGGGAAACCGCGAACGCGAAGGGACACTGCACCCGGGGGGGAGGAAGAATTGATGAGCTGGGAAAGGGAAATTTTTCGGAGAGAAGATTAACGCCCGGGGGAAACGTTCGACATAAACGCACGAGCGCTACCAGGCGGGGGGGTACCAAAAAACCAAAGGAGAGCGCAGGAGGGGGGGGAGGAAGTAACCATGACCGAAGGGCCGGAAGAATCGAAGAACGGAGAAGAAACGGAACCGTCCAAGAAATCACGGTGCACCAGTTCCGGCGTTAAAGGGGAATCTCCGCGTCAAGAAGTCGAGGCCGGGTCCGCAAAGTGAGAAGCCGGAAGTGGGAGAGTAAAAATGGGCAACAAGGCAAGAGCGAACCTACTCGCTCAGTGGGCTGGGGAAAGGGGAAACACCCACTGAAAAAAAAGAAAATGAATCAGAAATACCAACTAAGGACTTATCTTTTGTTAACGACGCTGAAAAAAGAAGAAAAAAAAACGGAAAATAGGGTACGTATCGAAAGGGAACGATTGGAAGAGAAACGCTCAGCTAAAAAAATTGCAAAAAGGGGAAAGGCGAGAGTAGGAGAGGGATCTCCAGAGAAAAGCCAAGACGAAGGAACTCTCACGGATGGCCAAAAGGAATAGCGATTGGCAAGGAGGGAAAGGGACGAGCAAATAAAGCGTAAGGACGCCGCAAATGGGATAAAAATCTAAGATCACACTCGCCGCTGAGAAAAACGCAGAGGGATATGATCAAACGAGGCACCGGTCGTGAAGGGGAAAAGCAAAGAGCAAAAAAAAAAAATCTATTTTTCGGCCCAACCGTGACAAAACCACGTCAACTGGCAAAAGGGAAGAGATGGAGGGAAGTAGAAGACTCGGGAAGGGAAAAGGTCTTCTTTCTGAAAAAGTAGGGGATCTCTCAATTCAACCACAGGTAAAAACAAAAAAAAGGGGGACCTGAGCCAGTGATGGCTTTAGGGGGGACGCCCGATCTGAAGGTGCGAGGGGGGGTTTGGATTAGGCAGGAAAGGAAACTCAGAGAGAACGAAACTTTGAACCGAAACCTGGGCAACCACTGCTGAGATTTAAGAACTCTACGCGGGGCATGGAAGGCCGAAAGAAAAGAGTATTCGGGAATCCGCAAAAAAAAAAGGGTGTCTGGGAAGAGGGTTTTATCGCGTTGCAAGTCACCAAAGTAGGCCGCTGGGAAGGGTCAAAAAAAACAAAATATAAAAGTGGAATGCAGGAAAGGAAAACTTTCTCTTGGAAGGGGAAGTGCTCGATAAAAAAGACCTCGGAGGAAACCTAAGTCAAAGACTAGCCGAAGAAGCTGTTACTATGGGGGATGGTTAATACTTTGGACAGCACAACCGACGAAAAAAAAAAAGAACAGAATTGATAAGGCGTCGAAGGCGGAAAAAAGGTTCTTCCACACGACACGTGAAGAACCTCCTCTAAGAAAAAAGAATAAGGACATGAGATAAAAACGAAAGAGGGTCGATTTTGAGGGAATCTCGAGGGATGGGGGGCAAGAAAAATTCTAGCAGGCCAGAAAAAAAGGGGGGAGAATTAAAAAATCTACGGCCCTATCTCTTCTAGCTTCAGAAACCATGATCTCGAGAATTCGCTGAATGAACCAGGTGGGAAACCAGCAGCGGGCAGATAAACAACTTATTATGATTAAAAGGAGCTGCTCGATGACTCCGACAAGGGAAGAATGGTCCAGCCGGCAGCGGGGGTCTATATCGGTCTATCTCTAAACGCTCGGTGTCAGAGGAAGACGACATTACGAAATTAAGGGTTGAGGCACGGCTCTTAAGGGAAAAAAAAAAAAGGCCAATCGAACTTTTCCCATGTCCGCGCGGGAAAGAACAGGGGGGGGGGGGGGGGGGGGGGGGGAAGGGGGGGGGGGGGGGGGGGGGGGGGGGGGGGGGGGGGGGGGGGGGGGGGGGGGGGGGGAGGTCTTTTATGCTCAAAGCTGAGAGGGAGGCCGGGGCTGTGATGTGGTCGAAAATGCGAGGGGGGGAAACGTCCTGGAAACCATATCAGCGAGGATGGTATAAAAGGGGCAGGTAGAGCGTTACTCACCGTGAAAAGCAGTACCGATACGGAGTGAGAGACGAAATTGGACTAGGAGGAAAGGTAGAAGGCTGATATCGAGAAGAGGTAGGGAAAAGAATTCGCATGGAAAAAACGAGGGACGGGGCTTCGCGAAAAAAAGCGGTAAACGCAAAGTTCGACTTTGGGGGGGGATGCATGCGAAAAACGCGCGGAAAGAAAGGAACTATAGCAAAAAGGAGGAAACAGTGATAAGAGCATTTGATGCCTATAAAAACCTGCCCCGCGTAAGTCCGGGAGGGTCTCATCATGGCCGAAGGTCGAAACGAGGAAGGGTTTAAAAAGACATCCACACCTTTATGCAACGGCCGATCGGCTGAAAAAAAAAGAGAAGGGGCACACAGGGAAGTCCTTTTTTAGGTCCAAGAGGCTTCTAAAATATAAGAAGCAAACCGGCGAAGAAGCCCGAAGCGTATCAGAAAGGGCTCTTCAAGGAGCTTGTTCAAATAAATGAGGGCGTAGAACCTCTCCTTGGGAAAAAAAAGGGACTTGCAGACTAAATTGTCCTCTGTAAGGAATTCGGATTGGGGGGGGGAGAGATGGGGCCGAGGAGAAAGCCCGCTCGATTTAGATTTGGAGAATCATCTCTCGATGACCCCTTCGTAGTCGAGGCGGCCCCCCCCCAACACTCGCCCCCCCAACGACCCCCGCGACACGCTCACCCAATCCCCCTTCCCGCCCCGACCATTGACGCGGCGACCGCGACCACAGTACCACAAGATCGCTCCCCGCCCCTCCAACCCGACGGGGGCTGCAGACCCCCCCTTAAGACAAAACCGGGCACCGGCTATACTGCCGCCACCGGCGGCCGACACGCGGGTGTTCCATCGGGGGGAGCATCCGGTAGGCCCCCCAAGCCCCCCGGGAGCCCTGCTCGGGGACCCCTCCCCTGCGTCCGTCGCCTTCGCCACCCCTTGAGCCCGCTAGAGGCAGCCCGGGGGCCTTGGGGGCCCGCGTCCCACCAGCCACCGCTCCCCAGTGCGCTGCGCAGGAGGAGGGGCCGTGGGTGGCCCAACAGAGGTCCACTCGTTAGCCAACCCCGCGCCAGGCGGTCCGCGCCGCGATGTGCAGGGGTCACATCGGGGCACATGAAGGCCGGGGGGGTCGCTTGTCCGAGAAACCAGGGAGGGGGTGCGCGGCCCGTGAACAGCGCCTAAACCAAGGCCGACAGGCCAAGGCCCTCGGGCCTTCCAAGGAACGACGGCTCCAAAGGAGATAGTGTCCTTCTATCTCTTCTGGTTTCCGGCGCTTTGAGGATCCACGGGAATTTTCAAACACGGGGCTACGGGTGAGTTGAGAAAGGGTTTCGTAGAATAAGAGGTTACCATCTTCGAAGAACAGTATTCAAACTTGGGGTTTAGTGGGTGTGAAGGCGCGGTTAAGAGGTGCTTCCCAAATATAGAAAGGCGAGTCTTCGAGGCAGTTTTCGGGAGTGGGGTGTGGGGGTTGATCAGGTTGGGAAAAAAAAAAAAAATTAAGCGAGGCGAAATCTCTTGCTCTGTAAAATGGAATCGAACCCAGAAACTGGCTAGGAAAAAGAAACAGACCTCGAGAGAGCACGGACGCGGAAAACAGGACTGACTATCAAGAAAAAAAAGTGGCCCGGGAACCACTTCATTTCGAGGGAGTTCTCGAGAGAAAAAGGTTCTTGGGGTAGGGGGGTGAGTAAAGGAATTTCAGGATCACCGGTGGCGGGCTCCCTGTAAGCCCTCGGAAAGTTTATGTCGAACGGGGAAGCGGCGGGACAGTGGAAGGACCACGGTTTCTGGAAGCAAAGAGGGTCAAGAAAAAAGAAAAAGGTCATCAGAAGAAGCCCGGAGACGGTCTCTGAGAAAAACTCGTCATAA
>Ga0179591_1335783_pt1 | contig 12796 bp, 7 predicted proteins | sample CZOMad2_1_08_16f_FD_182891 | JGI IMG/M metagenome (GOLD analysis project Ga0179591, IMG submission 182891) | Vadose zone soil fungal communities from Angelo Coast Range Reserve, California, USA - CZOMad2_1_08_16fungal (PacBio error correction) | ecosystem: Environmental > Terrestrial > Soil >...
GGAGGTGGGTCCATGGGTGGTACCAGGGATCCGTGGCAGAACAAAAAAAAAAAAAAACATCCTCAAACGACCAGTGAATCAACACGGTTGAGGAGGGCCGAGGCGATGTTGAGACTTAAAGGGGATGACGCAAGAGTAGACGTCGAAGTCCAGAGGTCAAGAAAGAAGAAAAAATCAACTTTTTCATGAGGGGAAATCCTTGCGGCAAAAAACGAATTCCCCATGAAAACTCACTCGATGACAGGAGAAGAGAGGGATAGGGTCACCACCGACAAATGGGTGCAAAGTGATTGGTTTCATATATATAGGAAGACGCTCGACTCCTATGGTGTGTTTAAAGTGCTTGTCTCTAGAGGAGGAGCAAAAGATGCTTCTCGAAACCTCGAGAAAGTATCAAAATCAAGGTTGTCCGAACGGCAGGATATTCTTCCAGAGGAGTGGTGCGCCTTACGAAAAGCCCCTTTCTTTTGACTGGGGAAGCGCTGGGGATCATGTGTGAAAGAAAAATCGAGAGGCCCTACGCCTTGACATAGGAAGCTGACAGAGATAGCTCTCTTGTGTAAGGGGAAGGGTTGTTGTTTTGGTCAGAGGGGGGGGGATGGGGAGGGCGCAGGGGAGGTCTGACGGTTACGCGAACTCGAGACGTTATTCCATAATAATCCGCGGCCTATGTAGAATAGCCGCGTCTACTTAACCTTTCAGCAGAAAACGAGAGCAGAGGTATGAGTGCTAAATCACACACGGCTCGTTTGACTAGGGTGAAACAACACAAAGAGCCCACGGGAAATAACCCTCCTGCAGGGAAAAAATAAAAGCGGATGCAAGGCCTCCATGAACAACGGCCCAGAATAATCAAGCTAGAAAGAGTCAAGTTCTCCTAATGAAGGGAAAAAAAAGATGCTGGCGAGGAGCGCAAGGCGGGCTCTTACCAAGAACGGGCCCAAGTAAATCCTGGGGTAAATTAATCCCAAAATGAAAGAGAAGACCCGGAGTCGTCTTCTATGGAACTAAAGGACGGTTAAACAAAGCAAATAAAAGGAGGGTCTTTACCGTAGAGGGGAGAAACAATTCAACTTTTGGAGAGAAAAATAACAAGAACGCGGAACCCTCGATCTCCGAGGTAACGGCTACAGAAAAAATCTGCAGGAGGACCCTTCCACGTCCCCCGCGTTCCAAATCGCGAAGCACCCTCTCGGTCTCGTGTATGAGCTCCTCGAGGGGAGGGGAAGTCTCAATCATTGAAGGAAGGGCTTCTGTCAAAGGGGTGGTAACAGCATGGGGAAGAGGTAACTCAGCTGGTATTTGATATCATCTACCTATCAAGGAAAATGTAGGGAGAGGTTTAACGCGTGTGGACGCCGGGGATGAAAAATGCAAAAGGCAAAATGCAGGTATGGACGTGAAGGAGAAAGCACAGACGGCTCAAAGGGAAACCACGGAGGACGCGGTGATGAGGACACTACGGAAATGGAGACGGAAGGGGGAAAGAAACCCGTCGGCAAGGTGACACGGGCCGCTGAAAAAGAAAAGGGGTGGTTAAAAGTCAGCTGGTTGGGCGGGAACGGACCAGGTCAGGAAAGGGAGACAAAGACTTGGATGAGGGAGAATCTAAAAAATCCCCTGAGGGAGACCTTGAAAACAGCGTCCCTGAAAGGTAAACAATTGAAAACGCCATGGAGGGGATATCTCAGCGCCAGCGTAGTTTAGCCCCGGCTACTCACTTTTTGGTCGAAGAAGAGGTCAAGGGCACCTAGGCTGTGCACAAACGGGGGACAGGCGCGAGCCAGGTGGAAGGAAAAACCGATCGGAAAGTTTCCTTTCCTTTGCATAACGGGAGGTGACGGGGGACCGAGTACGGCGATCACGGGACCGTCATATGGACTTTGGATCTTCCCAATGCAGGAAAAAAAAAAAACATCTGTGTCACACACAATCTTGGGGGGACATCCAAGGAAGCCAGAAGAAAAAGATCGGTTTCGACAGATGCTCGGGTTGAGTACCTTGCCTATATCATCTAACACAAAAACGGGAGGAAGATTCCGAAATGTAAAAAGAAACAGGTCATCGGTACCCAATCCAAAGGGCTTGGCAACGTTGCCGGGAAGGGAAAAAAGAAGTGTTGACCGACGTGTGTGATGCTTTTGGGCTAAAAAGGTTCGTGAGAGGGGGGGAAAGTACAGCTTCCATCACTCCCACAGGGGAGTGACACTGGGAGACTGCTCGGGGCCTTTCTGTCTGACAAGGGCTGAATACAGCCAGAAGGGGCAAAAAAAACAGGTTCATTAGGGGTCTGACTACCACCGATTGGAGGAGGGGCGCTGGTTCCGAAGAAATCCAGGGATGGGTTGGGGAGAGTATTCGAGGTATCGATGGAGTTATCCGATTTTCTGCCGGAGGGGGAACTAGAAAGACATTCTTTGGGGACCGGGAAAGGATTGTTCCTTCGTCAACACAGCACAAGTCTGGGAGAAACAACTTGAAAAATCATGCCTCAGAAACGCAGACTTAGGTAAAACAGCCGGTCCTGCGCCCAAAGAAAGTGTATTCTTCCGCCATCAACGAGAATCAACAGAGGTTAAAAATCTTCTAGTGATCACGGGTCGGGCATCTCAAAAGTAAACTGCGGTCCATTCGGGGACATTTCATCCAGGAACGAAAGAATACAAAAAAAAAGACCATAAACTGGGGCAGGAGGACGGTGCCTGAGGCTGCGAGAGATACTATAAGAAAACGATGGAAAGGCCGTTTCCTTTGTGCCGCAAACCAAAGGCGAGCAAACGGGTAAAACGGAGAGCGAACCCGCCCATCGCGGGAGGTTAACCCCTGAAAAGGCTATTCAGGTGACCGCGCATGTGCAAAGGGGGAAGGAGGTTGTCGATCCTATCTGAGTGTATGAAGGGGAGACTAAGCGGGAAAGCTCGAGTTAAATGGGCTCCAATTTGTGGCGATAACACGGGTCCTTTTACGGGAACAACACTAAGCATTTGTTGGAACAACCCTACTCGGCCTCGACGCGGGGTCAGTGTGGGATCTTGATGATTAGGTCAAATTCTTGGGCTTCCTTTCAGATAGTGACGTGAGGAGTGACGCGCAAGACCTGATGCCGGGAGAAGAACGATACGTTGCGTGTCTACCTGTAGCCCTGCTCCCCTTTGAACTATTAAGATGGTCGGTGTACGAGCCGCAGGCATACGCCCTCGTCGGGAGGGAGGAGGGCGTAGGAAATATTCTTTGGGGGGCGAACAACGTTCGGGAAGATCACAGTGTTTGCAGGTCGACGAAGCAAAGCCTCGCTAGACTAGCTCCGTTCACGTACCCGAGAAAAGCGAGGGGGAAGCTTTATGTTCTCTGTCTGCAGGGAAGTCGAGGGTGCAAAAAAGTAGATGACACTCAGGTAAAGTCCACTCCCCATCAACTCAGGCCACACACAGTCAAGGCGAAAAGAAGACATCTCTGCTCGCGGCTCTAAAGGGGGCCAGCAGGACCTTGCTGGAACCCACGGATCAGTCCTAAGGAGCTAAACACGGGGGCCTCTTAATCTAAAATACTGGACTTCGAGAGAGCCTTGGGTCTTGAGAGTAATATTTAAGGGGTGTTAGATGAAAATGCAAGTTATTAAACGAAGGACCGATTACACAGGGAGCCACCAAACATTAAAATAAGGGCGTATCGAAAACGTCCGTACAAATCAGAGGATCTAAAGGACTAAGACATTATTGAGGGGGCGGGGGTTTTGTGCGCTCGATAAGAAGCTGTACAACTATGTACCTGACCTCGAAAAAACTGGAGAAGGCACGTCAGTCTAATAGTAACTAAAAAAAGGGTTATTCGTTCAAGTTCCAACTTCGAGGACACACGTTAAACTCATGGCTACAGAGAAATCAGTCGTCACATCGGCGCGCTTCGCCTAATCTCAAAAACCCCCGTTTCCCATGTTTACTGAGGATTTTGGGGGCCTCCCTGTGTATGTCCGTGCTAGACCCCGAAAGACAAGGAAAAATCTCGCGAAACCAAAAATTATGAGAGTAATTAGATTGGGGTGGTCCGTTAGGGGGGAAGAGTAAATAGGCCAGACCAAACCGGACTGACCAATAAGTAACTCCCAGTGAAAGTTCCAGTGGGCTAGGGGGGTCTTCTAACGCATGTTGAGACTACGGGATGAGGGCACGTGGAGGATGAACCGTTTGGCATGGGTCCCGAAGGATGAGCATGCACGAAGAACAATTTGTGAATCATGATTACCACGTAAGGGCCAATAACGAAGGGTACGCGCGGGGAAATGGTGGGGGGTTCAGGTCCAATCGAGTTACATCGTCATATGGAGTAGACTCAACGGGAGGTTGAAGGCCAGACCCGTAGAAATCGATGGTAACGAATGTAGTTTTTGGACTAGAGTTGGACAAAAAGACTAGGGGAGAGCGACTAAAGGGAGTGAAAGTGGGGGTGGTAGGTTAATCTGTCGTATGAGTAGCACTCTGAAGTGAATAGGGCGAACCTGGTCTGATGCAATATACGGGGTCCTACGGACGCGACCGGCAAAGGGACTTCTGGTGTCTCAGGGAACTCGATGCCCAACCGTCTGGTCTCCGAATGATCCGTGGTACAACCTTAAACGTCAGTAAAGCTGGACCTCGAACGAAGGATTCGCACCGAGAGTCTTATCTTGCGGTGTGGGGGGTGGGTTTGGGCTAACTCGTGAGGGGATTTCCTTTTCAGCGATTGACAGTGTCCAGGGAGGGACTAAAGCCTTGATCCTCCTAAAGAAAACATATATCTGCGGGGGGGGGGGGACCCGAACTTAGAGTGAACCGTGCTCTAACGATAAAAACGCTTGAAGGGCTTCTAACATCTCAACCAAGGCGACTAAGAAGCTCCAGCAAAATCAAACGTTACTAATGGCCATCAAACTTCAAGGTAGATGCTGGCTGTACTCAATCCTCTTCCACTCCAGAGTCCCAAATAAAAATCACATCTCTCCTGGAGTCTCGAAATAGAGATCCTGGAGAAAGTCTAACTTATTGCACGTGGTTGACCTCTTGCATTTCTCTGCGAACGTTAAAAAACAATCTCCAAAGGGGAAGGACCCAGATCATGACTAGGAACTCATCACCAGAGCAAAATCGCTGACCGCGAGCGGCCGGGAGTCTGTAAAAATGACTGTCGCTTTTAATAGAGAAAACACTGAGTTGTGAATTAAAACGCATCAAAAACGACAGAATCTCATCGACTCTCAAGGAAAGGCCTAAATTCCTAGATCAGGCAGCTCAGCAGCTAATGGAACCTATCACCAAAGCTAGGAACTAGAGAAAAGACTGTAGATACTCCCATAGGCGTGAAGGGGGTGGGCTCTACCTGAACCATTTTCTCTGAGTCAAGGAGGTGCTGAATGCTTGCCATCGGAAGGGAGATTCCAGCGACCGATGACCTTGCAGGGAACAAGGGGTTTTGAACTCGGGGTCTTCCTTTAGACTCAAGGCGGTGTAACGAGAACAGGATGCTCGCATTTACACCGAGAGCCCCTATAACGACCATCTGGAGTGTGGGAGGCGGAATACGAAGGAGAAATGATCGGTGGTCCAGAAAGGGAGGGAGCACTTACTTCGGCCAGCGATGCGAGACTCAAGGGTTGGGTGGGGGGGAAATATTGGGTTTTCTTGAAGACGGTAAGGGGCAACCTGTTAACAAAGACTTTATATGGGGAGAGATCGGTTCACCATAATGGTGTCCTCTTCAAAGGACCATCTCTACGAATTTAAAAAACGACCCAGTTGCGACGAATCACCAATGTCAAAGTCTACCCCGACTAAAGGAAAGAGAACACTGGGCGGCATAAATAGGGGCAATGATGGGAAGGAGTACTGGGAGAATTCTGGAGAGAGTCTCGATCCCGCCGAACAGTAACATACACCGGAAGAAAAAGGTGAAGATGCCCGACCGGAGGGAATTTTATTCGACGAAACAAATAAAGGAGCTAAGGGTAGCTCCAAACAATCGTTGAAAAAAACAATTCTTGAACTGCGGGGGCCATCTACAAGCAAGGCCCTAACGGCAATCAACATCGGCGGTGGCTGGTCCGCGAGTACCGTTACCCGGGAAACGGAAATCAACAAAAAAACAAGGGAAAAAAGAAATATCTTTGTCAAGGACCCCGATACAAGCTGTCACCCAGAAAGATGTTGTAATTGGAAGAGTTCGGAAAGAATGCCACGCCGAAAAATGATGTTTCAGGCTGGATGGAGACACATGTCTGAACTCTGATCGGAGTCAACATCGCTGAACTAAAAACTCCGCACACGATCTGAAAGAAGAGGGCTGTCTGAAGGGGCACTAGAAGTCCAGCAAAAAGTGAGGGGCTCTTTCCCATGGAACGTCGACCAAACCGAGGTGCGGCTTGGGGGGGCCACGCCTTTCAGCGGAAAGATCCTCAAGGGTCGTTCACGGGGTGCTGCAGGTATCACAAATCTGGCATCGAAGAAGACGAAGCAGCCAGGGGGGTGAGTAACAATCTGAAAAGGGGACCTCTGCCCCCAGGCGGGATCAACCCAGGTTCCGGGGACTCTCGTGAGACCAATGAGTTTCCCACGAAGTGAAGGAATAAAAACTATCGCGTAAGAGGGGTAAGGCCAAAAACAAACGGGACACGAGGGAATCTAGCAATGTGAGACGGCCGTGGACGGGCTTTAAAAGGGCCGAGAAGGGAACTTACAAGTAGTTTTCAACGCCCTTGAGGAATAAAAGATCACACAACCGACGAACCCGTAGGAAAAAAAGAACCAACATAGGAGGGGCATGATCTAACTCGGGGGGAGCTTCGACGATGGAAAGGTCGGGGGAAGACTGGGCAAAGAGAAAGGCTATCAAAGGGTCCTCGTCGTTTCATCTAACGAAGCCCATACAGGTCGTAGTAGAAATCATAGGGGATGAAAAGTTGGTTGCAATAGTGGGAGAATGCATGTGGAGAAGGGACTATTCTCTCTGGAGAAGTGTAGCCGTTGCAATCTGGAGATAATGCGTTACGATCAAATTTTATTCATGGGAATAACAACTTTCCGGTGGGGGAGGATGTTTAAACTTCTAAAAAGAATCCTGTTTTAAGCGCGGCCGCCGAAAAAATCAATTTCTGAGGGTCTATTGCCGGAGGGGCTCGAAAGAAAAGGATTGCCTTCTAAAAAGGGACCTGGATTCCTAGCGTAAAAATTGGAATCCAAGGACGACAACGGGGATCCAGGCATGCGGGACCTTGCAAACCGGATCGCTTTGGGGAGGAAGAAAGTACAGGGGACGCTTGTCGATTGAAGGGGGGCATGCAGGACAACGCCGCTACGACGAAAAGGTAGGCAGCTGTATAAAAAGGAGATTTTTGTTCGGGAGCCCACGGGGGTGGTCGGAACTATGAAGAGACGGGGTAAAAAAAAAAAAGGGCTTCGATAAAAGAAGCCATCTCTCAGCCGGAGAAAGGGACGTAGGCCGAGAGCGAAGCCGCAGAGAGTGACGTCTGAGCTCAAAAGCGGGGGCGCGTCAATGGACCCCTGCAAGCGCGGGAAAGGGACCTCAAACCATGAAATATACCACAATGAAAATCCCCTGTGCATAAGGATCGCTCTCGGTAGGAGACTTGTCGAGGGCGGGACCTCACTGCCTTCAGTGGAGGCCCAAATTATGCGGAGGGAACGATAACTGCGCAGTCTGCAAAAAAATCTGCCTCGATTCAAGGGTAGGAACCTGGGAGATCGATGAAGAAAAGGGGGGAAAGTCAAAGTATTCAAGGCGCGTCCGAATCAAGAAAGAAAAAAAAACTCACTCGTTTCGCCTCGATGAGGAACAGATCTGAACCGAGAAAGAAAAAAGGAGTATTGTTTGCGTTTTTCTTAACTCTATATTACGATCTGTAACGAAAAAGGTTATACCGAGACGTCCTCGTGTCTATTTAACGGAAAAAGGGCTATGAGTAAGGAAAAAAAAAAGAGAGGGATTTCTGCATTGAGTGCATTCCAAACTTTGCAAAACGTGGTCCTGGCAAGCTGCAGAACAGCCAGGGGTTCAAAAAGAATTCGGCAAAGATTCACCAGGGGGGAATCACTTTTCTGATTTCCTGAATAAAAAGCAAAGGGGTGAGGAAGGGGGGATTTACGCGACCCTCAGCACTGAAACTCTCAAAGGAGGAGGGGTGAAAAGCTATGAGTTTGGACATGTATGGGGGCTAAGAATGACATCAAAACGGGGACGGAAAAGAAGGGAAAAGCAAAATGACTTGACAAGGGTGGTTGGGCGGGAAGAAGACGCGATTTGAAAGATGCGGTTCAGAAAGTATCCATGCACGGCAACTGGCCACCTTGAAAAGAAAGAATCGAAAAAATTTCTGGTGGTAGAATCAGGGAAACCGAGGGGAAAAAAACTAATTTCAGAATGTCTCCATCTATTCAAGGATTCGTAATTCGATCGACAAACCCTCAATCCAAAATTTTGGTGGTTTTGTTTGGGTGGTGTGACCCCCCAACCCCCACCCCCCCCCAAACCAACACCCCACCCAACAACCACCACCCCCCCACCCCCCCACCCATCCCACCCACTCCCACCGCAAAAACCCCCCCGCGCCCTCCCGACCCACAAACCCACCCTGCGCAAGCCCCCACCGCAAAGACAGACCCAGTTGTGTTAGTCCGTATTTGTGTTGAAGGTCTCCGAAATTTGGGGGACACGCGAAGCGGATCGATAATGAGCCTCACTCGATATGTGTGTTTTTTTTCTAGTTCAGCTATGTTAGATTCTACCCAGGCTCTAAAGTACCGTCGAATGCCCTCGTTACGTGGGTCTTCGAAATGGATGAACCTGAAGGGAGAAGGATTTGAGGTCAATAAGAAACCGCTTGTAGCCCTATCCTGCAAACGGTCGTCGTTCCTATGTTTTGGCAGTTCTGGGAGACGCTTCGGGGGGCCGCGGCTTTCTGTAGAAGGGGAGGGGGGGCGCTTCTTTCGATCCGTGGGTGGCATGGCGGTGCCTTCCTACGGGGGTGTGGGAAAGTGCCCTACTATGCGAGGGAATTATTAAAGGAGAGAGAGGATCTGGGGGCGAAGTTGTAAGTGTTGGGGGCCCTGGTTCTGTGTAGTAACTGCTGGAAGGACATCTGTACTTGACATAACTGAGGGCAAACATTATACAGGAAAAAAAAAGGATCCTAGCGACTAGGGCTAGAACCGGTGGGGGGAGGAAAGGGAGAGCGATTCTGCATGAGGGTTAAGAGAATCAAGACCCCAATTATCGCATAATTTCGACAATGGGCGAAAGAAGTCAAAACAACTGAAAGCGGGAAAGAACAGCCTAAGCCAGCCTCAAGAGGAAATGCTTAGAGTCATCTCCGAACCAAGCGGACCAGATATGAATTCAAAATCGGCCATGTTCAGGATGATAAAGAAAGTCTGGAGGGGGAATTCCAATTGGCAAATAGGCAGACAGGAAATAAGACAAAATCTCAAAGAAGAAGGGGAAGTAGCCAATCAATCTTACTCGAGAGAACCTCAGACGCACGCGTGAGAGAAGGGAAGGATGGAAAACAAGAGTAGCTGTCGGGTGCCGTAAAAGATGACAAAACGCAACGGGGGGGGGGGATATCCAACCTAAAAAGGAGGGGTAAAAACCTCTCCCTCGAGATAGAAAAAAGACATTACACGTCCGAGACTAAATGTAGGAGAAAAAAAATGACGCCCAAACTTGACGGAGAGGGAATAGATCCCCTTCAGATGTCTCCTGAGGGAAGAAAAGCTGTTGAGGCGTGCAGTCGAGAATTACTGCTAGAACCTAGTAGGGGACGCTTCTTCCCAAAAAAACAGGACATGCGGGGGAGGAAGCGGGGTCTATGATAGATCAATCATAAAATCGCAAGGAGGCATTGACCAGGTAGGTACGAGGGTTTTCGGGAGTAGACCTCTTTTTGGAGGGGGAAAGACAACTTCTTCAAACAAGGAAGTCCGTGGGGGTAGATGCGCAGGTAAAACAAACTAATACGAAAGACAGAAAAAGGATGACGCGGGAAAAGGGGGGGCTTATAATACACTATCTTTTGTTTAAAGGGAGGTGCTGGGATACTCAAACCGTAGTCCTGTGCCGTAGGGGAAAGGGGGAATGTCGCACCTGGGTTAAAGGTGAACAATAAAAAGGGTTGGAGGTTGGACGGACCTAGGAAAAAATGTCCTCAACAAATTTATGCAGATTGACCAAAGGGAGAAAGCCAGCCAGAACCTGCAACTGAATAAAAACATTGACAAAGGGGGATTATAGTCTCGAGGAAAAACCAGCGGTAAGGGATACCCCAAGTAAAAAGTGGTCAGAAAGGCAGAAAAGGACAAGGGGACACCTCGGGTGACAGCGGAGGTCGTTAAAGCCTAGCAACGGAAAGCCGTCATCGGGCACGATCATTCTATCTTGGCCGGGACAAAGGTCCGAGACTGGGGTTCGTGGGAGGACGACAAGAAAAGAGAGACGTGAAAGAGGGCAACCAAGCCTCACAACAGGCATTCGGCTGTTCACAGACGTTTCCATAGGCGAAAAAACAAAAAGAACTCTCGGTTTTGACAATATTGCTCGGGGGGTGAGATTAAAGGGCAGATCTCTCTAACAAGGGGAATTATGATGAAAAATTAGGATACAGGAAAGGTACGCAATAAAATTAATTTCAAAGGAAAGCTCCGAGTTCTTTGCAGTGGAGGAAGCGATCTGAACCAAGGAAAACCAAATGATGTGGGGGAAAGATGGGGGGGAAGAAACCAGATCTTACGTTCTTTAGCTACAGTCACCGGAAGACGACCCAGGGGGGAAAGGAGGGGAAGGATGGAACGTCCACAGAGTCCAGGTGTAGCGGAAAGGGGAGAGCGGAAAAAAATTTTCACACAGCGTAAGGTGCCTCCTTTAACTGAGGGACGGACACCCGAAGGAGAAAAAAGGGGGGGACTGATTGGGTTATACAGGTCCCTCTTTCTCGCGAGCATAAAAACTTAGATGGGGGTACGAGGAAGAATTGCATGGAATGTATCCGCGATTGGCGGCATCAAGTAGAAGAATCACAGGAGTGTAGGGGAACTCGAAAACAGGGCCTTCGAAGCCCACACGCGGAAAGGTTCTACATCCGGGTCAAAAAACGGGGGGGTAGATGTTCCTCCGCCCCAGAATAAATCTCCCCAAAACTTTAGTAGGAAGCAAATAACCGGGATGAAGACCAATTTTATCAGGGGTGAAAGAAATGGAGGGGGGGGCGATTAAACGCGAACATCTTCCTAAAAGCTGGGGGGGAGACATCCCCTGCAACCCAGGGAGAAAGGGAAAAGAAAAAAATTGACCTACAATGACAGCGAACTTGCTCGGGGAGTCTAACTATACTCGCGTAATCAATGCGGGGAGTTTTCCCCGGAGGGACCCCGATCCGCCGAACCTGTTACCTCGGTCTTTGAGGGACGCTCGGAATCCCCTTCGGTGTAGAGTCCAGTTCGACCCAAAATTTTACTCAGTGGAAGAACTTTTGGCTTTACTTTCAGTCTTGGAAAGCCTATACCGATGAAGATGAGGAAGCTGTTAGGAAGTCTATAGGTCAGCTCTTTCAATGAGGGCCTCCGGTTAGGACGGGAAGAAAAACTTTGCAAACCGGGTATCGTATGCTCCGGAGAACGGAGAAAGGTGTTTACCCCGAACTACGAAGTTTCAGCTCTTTGGAGTTGTAGCGGTGATGAGTGGTAAAATGGGGGGGAGTGGAATGGAAGAGGAGGGGGATTTGAAGGGGGGGGGAAGAGAATCCCTGTGAAAGGCCTATCTTTCCAAATTGAGAATACTCGATCTGAGTGGTCCACCCCAGCGGAAGAAAAAAAGGGACCGGAGCGGTGATTCTACCTTTTAACCAGGGGGAGCGGGGAAGGCACAGTGACCAGACCGGAGAGAGGGGGAAGCGTCGGCCGGGGAGTCTTCCCTGAGCTCGTTGGGAGAAAGGAAACACGTGTCGAAAAGAGAAGCAATTGACGAAGGGAGCGACTAACTCAGAAAAGAGAAAGAGATCACTGTTCACTAGCAGGCTGCCGTCATCGGGAATCGAGGGGAGGTCTAATGAAAAGAAGAGGGACCCGTAAATGAACAGCAAGAGATGGCCCGAGATCAACTATTCCCCCCAAAGGAAAATGCGTCACCAGAAAAGCGAGATCGAGGAGAGACAAGTCTCATTTCTAGGAAAAGGGGGAAGCAGTACTTCCATTTAGACCTCCCAAGCAGGCAATCGAGAAAGAAACGGTGGCTTTGAGTCAGAAAAGACTTCCTGAAAGGACCGATTCCTGGGTCGTGACCAAAGGGCATTTATATTCTAAATAATATATTGGGGGAAGAAGTCAGATGGTACAGAAAGTCACTTAGTGGTCACGGTAGGAAGGAACGTGAAAAGCACCACTGGAACTATTAGTCTCTCGAGAGGACTGGAATATGACTGACAAACTAACTCGGGAAACATAGGTTGGGTAGTTGAGGAGGAAGGGACTCTATAGGACTCAAGTCTTTAACGCGGAGGGGAAATGCATCGGCCTCTTATGGTAGTCATGGGTCTGGGAAAGTTCACTCCCAAGGGAAGGGACAGGGCAATGGCTTTTCCGATCTTCTTGCAAGGGGAAAAAACGGGGTGCCGTCGTGAAACAGGTCCCTACTCTTCATGGTAGTCACAAGTCCTGCAGTCAAAAGAAGGAATTTTGAGAAAAACTTGTTCTTATCCAAGAATGGGGGGGTGGTTCAACGAACGGGAGAAAGGGGAAAACGCCCCCACTCACTCCACGAA
>Ga0179591_1261607_pt1 | contig 12794 bp, 11 predicted proteins | sample CZOMad2_1_08_16f_FD_182891 | JGI IMG/M metagenome (GOLD analysis project Ga0179591, IMG submission 182891) | Vadose zone soil fungal communities from Angelo Coast Range Reserve, California, USA - CZOMad2_1_08_16fungal (PacBio error correction) | ecosystem: Environmental > Terrestrial > Soil >...
TCGTGGGGGGGGTGTAAAAAAAGGGTTGGCTGGGCAAGCGAAGCCGGAGGCAAGCGTCAAGAACGGGGGAAAAAGGTTGGGCCTGAACGTAAGGAAAAAACTATAAGTGGGGTAAAAAACCGGGGCGGGTTTATGGGTATAAAAAAGGCAAACGGCCGCGACTGTCGTGAGGGACGACGAAAACGGCAACGGCAAGCTCTAGCAACAACACAACCGAGAGGAAGAAGATTGCTAAACAGGGGGTCGGGTCTCCATAAAAATGAGCGGGACGGCCTCACCAATACGAAGGAGAACCGGATTGAACCTCACCTGGCTGAATATGCGCAAGTCCGTACAGCCACGCGGTTAGGCTTGCGCATGCAGCTAGGCTTCAGATGAAACAAGCATACAGGGACCAGCAAAAAATGTCGCAAGACCGTAATACGGTGGTGCAGATACCACTCACCGTACTTCAGATGGGATGTGTAGACGATACTATTTACAACGAGCACGGACCAAAAAAAAATCAAGACAAATCTCGTAAAGACGCGGGGTGGGAAGTCTTAATAAAAAAAAACTGCACCAGTCACGTGGTATGCAAGCCATCAAGCAGAATTGGGGGGGGGTGACTTATCGAGAAGCTGGAGGTTGGAAGGGGGAAACCACGAAAGGTGTAAACACAAAAAACAGGAAAACAGGAAAACCCGGGACCGGGGTGGAACTGGGGAAGGGAGAAAAAAGAAAGGACCAAGACGGTCTGGAGTGAAAAACCCAACCACATGAGACCGATTGCTCTAGGCAGGGGGGCCACGGGGGAGCGACAGGTGGGTTAAGACTTAATCACTAGGGTAGGGAAACAGCTTTTGGGGGGACGTCCTCTGTTCAGAGCAGGTAACCGTTTGGGAGATTGGGGTTGGGGAGGGCAAATTAAAAACAGTTACAGCACCCAGTGTGCGGAAACAAATTCCCGGAATTAAAAGGGGGGAAAAAAGATGGATGAAGGGGGACACATCATAACAAGCCGAGAGCGCCGCAAACGGTATGGATAGCATGTCGGGGACTAAAGTGTGAATCAAGAACTCAACAGGTGGGTCCATGCGCCTTAGACCCCAAGAGGGGAAGGATGAAGAATTAATCCGAAAACGGAATACAAGCCAAGTGCAGCGACGAAAGACCGCGCGACCTCCCCAACGTGATCAACGGGCCAGACTTAAACAGCAGTCACTGTCTGGGTTAGCGCCCGAGATCGCGTTTGAAAACGCTCTTTCAAGGCAGGCTGGAAGACCGGAGGGGGGTTCAGTAGCTTCCAGTGGACCGTGGGCGGGACGGTCCGGAAGAGAACGAAGCAAAAAACCCAACCAGAGGTTTGGGTGTATCAAAAGCGGAGAAAACTGTTGGGCTTTGGGGAAAAAAAGCTCTGAGTGAGGGCACTCCTTACGCGAAGGACCAAGCCTTCCGCAGGCCGCTCGGTTGGGGCTGGGGTGCCAGGAAAGTGACACAAAAGAAAAAAAGGAAAAAAGGACGCCATGAAAACTGGGGGAAAAAGGAGAAACCCCGAGCAACATATCCCCCAACCGCCACATCTTTCAACTTCCTGGACCTAAAAACAGCAATTAGAAATATCATGGAGCACAATTCATGTTCGCCCAGGGACATAGATTTCTTAAAAGAAGAAATGGACCTGGGGTGGCAAAAGGGGGAAAATCAGGGGAATGGGGCCCGAGAAGAAGAACGTTGGTGTCCTGGACAATCCAAAAAAAAAAAAAAAAAAAAAACAAAAAAAAAAAACAAAAACGCTGCAATTTTTTCACAGTCTTAATTTTGACTCCTAAATTAAAAAAAACCCATCCGTCCGGAAAAAAGAATATCGATAAGACCAAAAGACCCTCTGGCAGTGAACGCAAAAAAATCGAAGCAATTCGGAGATACCAACTATCGACGGCAAGAGTTTTCTTTCACGACACGAGATCTGGGAAACAAGGGGTAACAACGTCATTGACCGTTAAAAACATTAATTACCGCAGAAGCAAAGGCAAAAAAAAAAAAAAAAAAAACAAAAAAAAAAAAGAGAACCAACAAAAAGGTGACCGGTTGGCCTGCGGACCCATGCTAAAGGTCCCCTGACCGCAAATGCATGAAGGTGACGAGAAAAACAAGGCTCATATGGCACCAGAAAAAATACTAATGGGCCTAATGAAGAAAGCCCCGACCAAGATCATCGCAAAAACACCAAGAGGCCGGTGGACTGACATGGACCCAGCCTAGGGCCACTCTTGGTGGGCCGGACAGGGCCTACCATCTTGTTGAGATTCGGGATAAGGGCACAACCCCGGAAAACTTAAAGAGCCAGCCCAATGATGAAGGTGAAAGGAGACGCGGTGAAAACGCACGGAAAGTGACCGCAGGAAAGATATCGAGGGAAAGAAAACAATAATGAGGGGGGGACGCAAAGAAATGGACCGTAAACAGGGTACGAAAACTGTCCAGGGGAAAAAGTTGGACATACAGGATGGGGGGGGGACCAGAGATAATCTGAGCAAGGGGGAGAATAAATGTCTATTGTGTATTTTCCGAAGGACTCACATCGTGGGGGGGGTTTCGGAAAAAAGATCGCTGTAAAGGGGGAAAAAAGCAACTAAAAAATAAAAAAGAATAGGACTAAGGGTTCACAGGGGAACATTAAGTAACAAAGTGAGAGGCATGAGACTTCAGGAAAGACTTCAGCCTTCGAAAGAAAGAGGAAGGGTCACAAGGGTGGGGGGGGGTGACGGGAAAAATGATACAGGAAAGGATACTTAAAAAAAGCTACTCCTAAAAAAAATTACCGGGGGGGGGGAAAGGGGACGGGGAGAAACGGGGAGAGTCCCATAAGCGGCAAGGAAGAAATGGAAAAAAAACAGCTGAAGAAAGAGAATAAGGGACCCTCCAAGTCAAATGGGGGTAACAACAAGGAAAGTTTAAGGTCGAGGGGAAGGACGATGACCAGGGGGGCAGGGAAGAAAAAAGGCAAAAAAGAAAATCTCATTCTCTCAAAAAAAAAGGCAATCAGGGAAAAAAACGATCAACTAGGGATTTTTAAGGTGGAAGGAGGACAAGGGTCTGGGTTTCTGTCTTGAAAAAAAGGTCGTACGGGGAAGGGGGGGAAAGGACTTCCAAGAAAAAAAAACAGGCACGGCAAACCCATGAAGGGGTAGGCGAAAAAAATCGAGGGAAAAGAGGGACCAACTGGGGGGGGGCAGGTCAGAAGGTGGTTCTTTGGAGGGGGGAAAAAGGGGGAGGGAAAAAAAAACAATAGGACAAGGAGGTCAAGGAAAGAGGGGGTTCAGGCAGGTGTCTGTTCAGCACCGAAAAGGACCCTTACTTGAAGACGGTCAAAAAAAACAGAAGGAGAAGGTGGGCAGGGGGGGGGAAAAATTGACCAACCTCAAAGACAGGGGTGCTTGAGGGAAAATCGAAAAAATCGGGGGGGAAAAAATTGGGAAAATAAGATAAAAAACAAACCACCAAGGGTAACGGAAAAAAAAAAAGGTTGGCGGGGGGACGGCACGATTTCACAAGAACCACAAAGGGAATTTTCATAGGGGGGGAAACAGGATCCTAAAAAGAAGATTTTTAGTAAAAAAGGGGAGGGAAAAAAAAACAGCAGCACAAACGGGAAGGTAAGATTTCGGGTGGAGGAGAAACGCTCTAAAGGGGGACCCAACTAGAAAGGGAAGGAAGGGACCCTGGGGGGAAAGGAGGCTGCTAAACCGGACGTCAAGGCACTGGGGGGGGAGTCTGGACAAAGAAACACTGACATCGGAAAGAAAAAGGGGAGAAAGGGGTCGGGGGGGAACCGAAAAAGCCAGAGGAACAGGGGTTATATAAGAAGGGAGAGGGGGGTACTTCAAAGAAAAAGAATCTTTTCTTCAACGGGGGGAACAGGAAAGAAAGACTTCTTGGGGGGATTCCAAAGGAAAAAAGTAACTACGGAGGCGAAAAAAGAACCAACGAATTTGCTAAAAAAGGGAAAAAGGAAAAGGACTGAAAGGAAAAAGGATGAGGGTGAAAGGAGGGGGAAAGTGCAAGGGTCCGTGAGATTGCAAAGCGTTTTTGTTGCAGGGGTTGAAAGGAGGGGGAAGAAAAATAAGAAGTGGAAACTGTGAAAAGGGAAAAAAAAGTCCAGACCGGGAGGGATTGCCGAAAGAAGACACTGCAATCACTGAGGTTGTCTGAAGAAGTTGTCTTAAAGGAGAGGAGGGCAAGGGAGCATCTACAAAGAAAGGAGGGTTGAAAAGAAAACAGGAGAAAGAGCCCCTATGTGAAGAGGGAAGTCCATAACAGGGGGGGGAAAGGGGACATAACATTGACAAAAAACGAACAAAAGGGCTACAGAAAAGGACTAGAGAGGGCTCGGGACTCTTTGTGGGGAAAAGGTAACAACTAAATGTAAGAGAGAAGGGGAAGGGGGGGGGGGCCAGAAGAAAAAAACAGAAAAGAGGAAACGAAAGGAAAACACAAAAAAAAAAAGGAGGGAGATGAAAGAAAGAAAGATATGTGTGTCAGTACGTTACCCCAGGGGCAGTACGGGGGAGGGAAAATGTCAGTTCTTTGGGAAAAAGGAAAACAGAAGAATCTAGAAGAAGGGGGGTCGTAAGTGGGTCACATTGGGGGGGGGGACTTGGAAAAATTGACTGTACCAAATGTAAGGGAATGAGGTCCAGAAAAGGAAAGGTCTGAAAAGAGGGAAAGACGGGAGAAGGGGGGATTGGTTCAAAGAAGGTGTTTTCACAGCCGTAGGTGGCTATCAGAAGGAGAGTAAGGATAATGGGATGAGGACAAAATGAGACACGGAGAGAAATAACAGAGATGCGAAGTATACTCACCAGAGAAAAAAAAAAAAAACTGGGGGGGGGGGGAGGATTGCCGGGTGGAAGCAGTGGACTTAAAAGACTGGGAGCCCCTACGGAAACATTCAAAAACACAAGGGGAAAAGCACTAAAAAAAAAGGAACGGGGTAAAAAAACTGGAAGAAAAAATAAAGAGAAAGGAACAAGGGAAAAAAAAGGGGTGGGAGAGTGGTGGATACACAATCTTGGGGATTCCAGGTAGGCGCACAAAGGGGAGGGCTGGGGCGGGCCGTGTGGGACTGAAAAGAAGAGTGGACAGGTGGCCTTTAATCCCAGAAAGACGAATGAGGGGGGACCTACCCGAGAGCGAGAGGGACGAAAAAGAGATGGAAATCGGGAGCGTAAGATACGCGCGTTATGGGGGAGCCAAAAAAAAAAGAAGAAAAGTTGAAGAGTATTTTGTCCTCAATGTACGTTGGGGAGAAGGTGGGGGAAGAATACCAAAAAAAGGGGAAAGGAGGAGGTTGAGACGCCAGGGAATTTTGGGTTGGAAAAAAAAAAAAAAAGACTCGGCCTAGCAAACGGACCCTTGGGGGGGGAAAAAAAGGGGGATGGAGGAGGAGGTAGACGACAACACCGATCGTCCAGGGGCACGGAAATGGAGGTTAGAACTGGGGAAGGGGGGGAGAAAAAGGATAAATCGGGAAAAGTGGGGATATAAAAAACTGGGAGCCCGAAGTCAGAATTGCGGGAGGGGGAAAATCGACAAAGAACAACGGGGGGGGTGTGACAAGTGAAAAAAAGAAAGGTGGGGGGGGCCAACAACTAAAAGGTCGGTCAAAAAGTGAAACAAGGATGGTTTGTGGAAACAATGTCAACGACAACAACGGGAGTTCTGATCGGACAGAAAAATATAGGAGTCCTGCACCCGGGGCCGACGCCGGTTTCTAGAGGTGGGAAGGAATAGAGAGGGGGAAGTAAAAATAAGAGAGACGGGAAAATACTCACAGTGTTCCGGGGGGTCCCCCACTGGGGGGTCGAAACAACGCCCGCACTGGCACCCGGGCAAACTTTGCACGAGGGGGGAACGATCACATTTGCTCGGCCAGAAGCACCTGCGGGGGGGTTTTCTAGGGGGAAAGTGGGGCCAGATCCCGGGAACACTGAATACTAAAATTACGTCACCCGAAATTTGCGTTCCCGGACCGGCCCCTTGAAACGCCAATGGCGGCAAGTACGTGAAAAAAAAACTATCTCTGGAAGGCACCTCATGAAGGGGGGGGAGGAGAGAATGAGTGGTGCTTGGGGTGGGTTTAAAAGGAACCTGTAACTTACGTACCACACCAAAAGGAGAACGGAAAAGGGTCATTGATTTCGGGTGGAGTGGGTAAAAGTTATGTGGTTCTGATCTGGTGCGAGATTATAGGGGTGTTGTGTGGGGACCGACGGCAGTGAAGCCTTATGGGCCTTGCCGTAAGGAAGCAAAAGGCAAAGGGGCAAAGTGGGGTCATGGTGTGCCACATGAGCGACACTTCAGGGAAAGGGAATGTCCTGAGGGTGAACACACGTAAAAAACACGGGGGAAAAAGGGGCTATATGGGGGGCACGGGGAAAAGAAAGAGTGGGCGTGTCCACAGAAGGCCAAAACAGAGGGGGAAATGGGGGGTCTCTGAACGTGACCAGGGGTTGATCCCTTTCAAACCAGTTATGGAAGCCCCGGAGGGGAGGAGTTAGGAGTGGAGCCTAAGGATCTTTTTGTTAAACCAAACAAAACCAACCCAAAAAAAGTTTGGGGGAACTGGAAAAAAAAAAAAGAATGGAAAGGATTGGAAAGGGATCCTCTAGAAAAAAGTCGGGACTGGAAAAAACCAACAAAAAAAAGAAAACAAGCCGTCGGCAAAAAAGTGTGGGGGAAGGGACGACTAGAGGGGAAAACGTTGGAGGGAAAAAATCGCAGTCCACATTTTCTGGGGGGGGAGCTTGATGGGATGGGGGGGGGTTGTGGGGTTGAGCGTCGATCTCGGGGGAAAAAAACGTCACTGAAGCCCCGGAAAGAGTAATAACCCCCTAGAAAAGACAGAGGCTCCAAAGGTGGGCGCAGTCATCCCGTATTTCGATACGGGAAATAGGGAGAACTAAAAAAAAAAGGGGGCACCAAAATAAAAAAAAAAAAGCAAATTCCATCTCTTTTCAGGTAGCCGTGAAGATGAATCGGGTGAGGATCACTGGGATGGTCAATAAAATTCAATAGGGGAAAAAAGTATAAATAGAGAGGGTTACGCGGACAAGAGGAGGGTCAGACTTTAAATCCACGAGAATCGATTCTCAGGGGAAACCCCCACTGGTTGTTGTGGCCCGCTTCTTGGGACCCGTCAACTGTCGTTGAGGAGGGGAGAAAAAAAAAAGGCCATGAAAACGTTTGGAATTGACCAACCAGTTTCAGAAGCTTGCCGTCAAAAGGGGGTATAAAAAAAGTGCAACGGGCGGGGAAGATTCTAAAAAACTGAAAACAGAACTTGCTTCGGGTGGTCTATCTGAAGATTACAGCCGGGGGGACTGTGTGTGCGTGGGGGTTCAAAAGGGGGGGTCTGCGAAAGCCACTAGAAGGAAAAACGATTCGCCCAGCGGCCACATGAAAACACACCGCGGGTCACAGCAATTCCCAATGCTGAGATAATCATCTGGGCGGAATTTCGTACAACGGGGTGCAAGCGAATGAGGGTGATAAACTAATGAATGAGGGCCTGGAAATGGTTGTAGTATCGCACCTCGGCGGCTGCCAAAAAAAAGAAACGGACTTGCGCCAGAAAAGAAAGTGGGGATTCGAAATACAAACTCGGAGCTTAAACAAAATAACTGAAAGGTAAATCTTGTCGGCGAAGGAATGAACCGTGGGCAAATCATCCAGGGGGAGCACAAACATTGGTAGACTTAAGGAAAGGAGCCTGTGGTGGGAACACTGGGTCATAATAAATAAACGGGTTCCCGGTCGTCAAGAAGCCAAACGAACATGGGGGTAAGCTCCCTCAAACCCGGGGACATGTCAAAACATCCCCAAAGTCCGTCCCGACGCCGGGGGGTTCAACTCTAGGGTAGATTAGCGACCATGTGACTGCCGTATGCGAACAAACCGGCCCCCTGGGAAAGTTGTTGTGAAGCAGCCCTGCTTTCACGCGCGGCAAAGAAAAAAAAAAACTGTTTTTATAGGTCAAAGAGCTCATGGGCGGGAGTTCAAATCAGCAGTCCGGACCCATAAGGTCGGGTGAACAATGTAAACAAACGTGTTGTGTTGCAAAATAATTCGCAGGTCTTCACAAAAACGGGGGGAAGCTGTGTAACGACCCGGTGGAACGTGCACGTCAGAAAACATATCACTTGTAAATAACGGCTCCTTCGCCGGCTCTGAATGACTGGCCAAAGGTTATCACTTAAACGGTAGTGTGGGTGGTCCGCCAACTGTCAACATACTGCAAACGCCAAAAAGCAAAGAACCATCGGGACACCGAAAAAAAAACTCAGACCGGCACGAAATGCATGCATATTTGGCGAATCGTCGGCTCAGTAATGGGGTGCGCAGCGCAATTGAAGTGGTTTAAAACGAAGCAAGTGAACTGGAAAAACTCCACGCGACGGTAACCCAACCGGGCCGGTGAAGGTACGGGTGGGGTCGAATCCGAGAAGCCCGATGGGCAATCAAGGCCGTGCTGGATGAGTACGAGGGGGCCGGGGGCAAACAGAAGCGTATAAAAAAAAACAACCCTACGTAACGGTGAAGCGCAGGTTTGGGGGTTGGAAGGGGAACGGACTCAAAAAGTGTGCATAAAAATTGGTTTCGTCCTCGGACAACCCGCAGGTTAAAGTGGTAAACCCTGCATCAAAGACAAAGAAATTTTCTCAAAAAAAAAAAATAACGAATCCGTCTAAACGGGAAAACTGGGGGCCTCAAAAACGAGGGGCTGCACCGGCCGAAGCCACATGCAAGCGTTCCAGCCACTCAGGAATGGGGGGGAATGACGGAATGGCAAAAAAACCTCAGATACAAGTGGGTGCAAAACGGGTTCTAGGGGATTGGTAGCGGCAAACGGCCGAAAAACGCTTGTTGATAGACAAGGTCGCCAAGACCTTTGTCACCCGGCACTCAAAAGACTCAACCGGGCTCAACACCAAAGACAACAACGTTATGGAGTATGAAAAGAGATATCTTGACAACTGCAAGCGTCCCGTCCCGGCTCAGAAAACACGGCGAAATTCCTAACCGCCTGCAAAAAAAAAAACCCGCCCCAAGGACCCTAAAAATCAAGCACGGTAAAAAAACTGGTTAATATAAGCAACCGTCATGGCAAAAAGACCCACCAGGTTCAGAGTGATAACTCACAGGCGGACGGGTAAGCCAAAATTGCATAGAAACCCAACATCCTGGAACAAAAACATAGATCAGGGGGAAAGGGAATTTGCATTCTGGAAGGTATCAAAAGGGGGGTGCCGTTAGACAATTACACACGGCCTCGTAGTCAGTAAAAGGACAAATAGAAAATAAAGGGGTGAGGACGAGCCCGCCCCGCTACCTCAAAAAAGCGGACACTGGGGGAAAGTCTTAATACTTATCAAACAAAAAAAAAGCCAAAAAGCAAGACTCACTCAAGCACCTCCATTTGATTGCCAATCGCTGTCTTTAAAAAAAAAACGACTTCACCTTAAAAGTTGGGCACCAAAAAAGGGGGGAGAGACCCGCGTTCCTGGCCAACCAACCATGGCCGGGGGTGCGCGACAGAACCAAATTGCAAAAAAAAAACGAACGGAAGTCAAAGGAAAAAAAAACAAATTGAGGGGTCGCGCAACGGTCCAAAAACCAGCAGGTCACCCAAGGTGAGGGATGTTTGGGGGGGGCAGACTGGGAACAAGCCTGGCGGGAAAACATTGAAAAAAAGGGGCGTTGAAGAAATCACAGTCAGGCCGCCAGCGCATAGACCTGGAGAGACAACGTGCCAGAAGTCACCAGTTGAAGCCATCCGAACCAAAAATGGCCCAGGCGACAATCACCTAAAAGAAACCGGCGGGGAGGGGGTGAATCCGAAACCAACTCTCGGAAAAAAAAACACAGCACGCGAAAGTCCGCGGTTGGCTGAAAAACCAAAAAGTGAGCACTTTTGCACGTCCAAGACAGCTGCAGGAAAAGGGTCTTGGGAGCCGCTCGAATGAGCGTTGAACCGTGGGGTCGGGACAAAGGGCCGGAAAAAATGGAATGCCCCGGGCTTGTTAACGTGACGCCAGTTACACGTTGTCGTGACGAAAACAGAAGAGCACGAAGCACAAAAAAACCTCTTCGGGGAACCACAGCAAAAAGTCCAAAACGGTTTTGGCTCACAAAAGCTGCATTTGGTTAATGCACCAGCATAATGGAGGGCCCCATAACCGAAGTGATTGCCTGCCTCCGCGCTGCGCCAAAAAGAACCGCGCAGTGGAGGGCGTAAGAACCAAAAACGAGCCCGTATCCTTGAAACCCAAAGTTCTGCAACTACACATTAATCAAATCAATGAACTCGAAAAAAAACACAAGGGCCGTGTCGCACTTAAGATAGATTATCTAAGCAAAAATGGGCATGCTTGGGGGAACACATCGGGGTTTGTTGTTGGGGGGGGGCAAATGGAAAGCGGCACGAGGGGGAAAAGGGGTGTAAAATTCCAAAGAATGCCCACCTTCGGCTACAACAGACTGGATCCCCCACACAAAAGAAATGACCTCAGACCAGGAATCCATTGAGAACGAAGCAAAAAACTCTGCCCAGTTCAAGAACTCGACGCGGCGGAAAGAACCCTCTACCAAACCCCCGACGGCCATCTTCCTAAACCGGTCTGGCAACAACGTTAAACAGACTCTTTTTTTTAAAAAGAAAAGCCGGCAAACCACCCCGGTGGGGCCATAACAATGGGCGAAAAAATGTTTAAAAAAACCGCACTTTTGAAAAAAATCTCTATGTTGCTCCGGCTATGCCGGCTCACCGACACTCATCAGCCGGGGAACGGGTGCAACGCAGGGACAAGCAGTGGGTCCCCCGATCTCAAAACGTTCTCTTTCGGACGGGAAAGGGACAAGAAAACGCAGATGAAGTGCTTCAGACGGAAAAGGTCGGCCACAAAAAAAGACAACGATAAAGCGAGATCACAAATACAATCCGAGAAACTCACCCCGGGAATGGGACGAAAATCAAAGGGGAAGACATGTGGGCGAAAGCGCCGCAAAAAGTTGACGCGGCCTGGTCCCGCACGAGAGCGGCGATGAAACCTTTTCGCGAAACCATGTCTATAGTCCAAACAAGACCACTTGGTGTGCGACAACTAGCACGATCGCTCAAAAGCCCACAAGAAGAGCGCTAAGGGTGGTCTGGAACACATGATTCCCAATTGGGTTCCTTCAAAAAACGTCGCAACAGGAACCCGGAAAAAAAAAGACGAGGGCCAATCTCGAAAAGGGGCGTGGTTTCGAACTCGCAGGTCTTAAGTCGAAGCGGCCGCCAACCAAACATGACGGGCAAGTTACAGGGGGAGACGGAGCAGGCAATAGCTTCAACGGACAAAAACTGCTAAAAAAAACAAAAGAAGGCAAAATAACGCCCCGCAAGGAAAAAAACCAAAGCTGACAACTCACGCGTAAGACCGATGGTTGAACACCGACGCGTACATGGGGTCTTCAAAGGGCCCGGTCCCAAGACAAAAAAATTTTGCGTTCGCATCTTTTGACAACGCCGAGACGCGCCGAGGGATGTTTACAGACGAAAAAGCGTTCGGGGAGTTTTCACGCCGACGCAATTTCAAGGAAGCCTGTCACGGACTAGGCATCGAAAACAACAGGCCGAATTTTTCTTTTGAAAGCGACCATCTTCGTGAAATCGCCCATGGTGTCCGTCAGAATGTGGTAGTGGGCACCGACAAATGTTCTACGGACATATGGAAAGCGTACGATAAAGGCAAATGCAAATGGGCGTACAACACACACGAACACCGGAAAACGGTCGCCGCAAAAAAAAACAAAGGCCTCTGGACAGGGACTGGGATAGGTCAAACTAATCCGGTCTGGTCGGTGAAGGGCGAAAGGAGTGTCATTGTGACAAGGCGAAGCCCACCGGTCAAATCACTGAAACACGGTTGCGGCGGTCAGTACCAAAAAAATTGAATGTTGGAGCGAAAAAAGACAGGATCCAACATATCACGATTTTGGAGCGAATTTTTCTCCCCCAACGGCCGGACAATGACGACTTCGTTTGTAAGCTTCAAAACGCGCTCAAGTTGGGTCCCAAAGAGAACCTGGAGAAAAGCATGGGAGGGGTTCAAAAAATCGCGCACGAACTTCCTTGAAAAAAAGGCACGGGGCTTGCATTCAAAAAATAAAAAGACAGGCGGCACAGGAGCGTGGACAAAAAACTCACTCGCTATTACGCGATGGATTAGGACATGGGAAAAAAGGTTCCGGCAACAGAATATCTATCGTAACGGACCTTCACGATCCTGGGTCACTCAAAAACGCAATGCTCAGCCGGGAAAAACAACTCCCACAATGCGCCAGAGAAAACCGGAAAAAGCTTGAATCGATGCTTTTTTGAGAGTTTTACCCGTGCGTTCAAAAACGGGAAAGGTGCCTCCGGTGGTGGGCCGGTGGTCGGCAGGGCGAATACGTTGGAACGAACGTCAACGCAAACGAAAAAATGAGCAAGGTTTCGATGGGCGTCAAAATCGTATAAAGGTGTCGGGCACGGGCTTGCAACTCAAAATGAAACTATTGGAACGGCAGTCGCGGGCGCAGGAGCGGTGAACTCACAGGGAAGGACCGGAGCCCACTTATTTCAAGCTCTTCCTGAATTGGCAAATTCAACAAATCCACAACCGGAAACTAAAGACATCCAAGGGCCACAGTCAAAATGCGGTGGTGAATTTTCAACCACCGAATGAATCTACGAACAAAAAGCACTGGTCAAACAGGAAGGACAAAAG
>Ga0179591_1281508_pt1 | contig 12794 bp, 18 predicted proteins | sample CZOMad2_1_08_16f_FD_182891 | JGI IMG/M metagenome (GOLD analysis project Ga0179591, IMG submission 182891) | Vadose zone soil fungal communities from Angelo Coast Range Reserve, California, USA - CZOMad2_1_08_16fungal (PacBio error correction) | ecosystem: Environmental > Terrestrial > Soil >...
GGGGGGGGACGAAAAACAGCAAAAACTTGTCAACAACAATTACGGGGGGGGCTTTACTCCTCAGGAGGTTGTCGATGTATAAGTCAAGAAAAGGTCACATTGGGGACCTGGTTCACAAAGTACACTCAACCGCGGGAAAAGAAAAAAGGCAAAACAGTTGACCAGCAATAACTGAACGCTACTCCTCGGCAAGGGCGGGATGAAAAAAAATACGTAGATGGACCACCTAAGGGGGGGAATGTCTTAGAGATCAGAAGGCGAACCAAAAAGTATCCTTTGGAAAGGGGGCAGTCCCCAGCACAGCAGGGGGGGAAAAAGCAAAGGGCCAGGTGGAAAATACCTCGTTTGGTTGTCCAAGGAATTGGGAGGTGAAAAAGTCGACTTTTTTTCAGACGAGAAAGGGGACAAGGCGACAGCGCCCACGGGAAGTTGGGGGACCCAACGGGGGGGTCAAAAAAGGGGGAAGCGACGAAGGGGCGAGCCTTTAAAAGGTCAACACAACCCAAAGCTAGGGTTCCTGGGGCCTAAAAACCAAAAAAAGAAAAGGGGTCAAAAACGGCAAAAAAAAAAAGAATAGCGAATGGGGAGACAGGAGAAAGACTCCACATCCATTTTACAATTTGAATTTTGTAGAAAAAAGTTTAAATCCGAATAAAAGTCTAGATGCTCTGGGGCAATTTTGCGGTTCCACGCCAAATTCCGAAATTCACAATTGCCTGAACAACAAGTGAATGAAACAACAGGGATCGAAAGGAGGGTTCCGATTTGCAAACTCACCAGTGAGGGTCAAACTTCAGGTCAGGGAAGGGACTTTCAAAGCAAAGAAGGAAAAAATTTTCCCAAGCCAAAAAAAAAACAGCCCAGTGGGGGGGATTTTGTGGGGTTCGGACAGCGGGACCAAGGGAACCCAAGAAAGGGGGTTGGCAAGTATTCCACAGGTTTCAAAAGCGAGAAATTCCTTAAACGGGAAACGGGCGATGGTCCAAACGAATGAGGTTGGACGTCAAAAAGGGGGAGGATGGGCAGAACAAGGAAAATGGGACGCGATTACACCAACGCTCAACAAACAAAATTCCCCAGGCAAGGAGAACAATTTGGGTGGAGGAAGATCGCCGATAGCAAAATGGAAAAGTTCAAACAGGGTGGAAGTTGCCAAAATAAGAAAAGAAAAAAGACGGGGAACGAAGGGTTTATTCCAAAGGCCAGACGCAAAAAGATGGAGGAAGGTCCATCAAATGAAAACGAACGCACGACAGGTTAGAAAAGGAAACAATGTCCTTGGCCGATGGGCGGACGAGCACAAGTGGGCATCGTGGGGGGGGGGACATGCATTCCTCCAAACAGAAAACTTGTGTTTGAACCAAAAGAGGAAGGTAGAAAACACCAAAACGGGATGAGAGGTGTAGAGACTGGAAGGGGAGGGAATAACTCACCCCTACTCCACCGCAAAAGCTGGGGGGTTGAACCACGGGCCGATATGAAAACAGTGTTTCCCAAACCCCTGCTGAAAGAGTTCAAGGGGGCCGGCAAAAGCTGGCTTCGGGAAAAAAAAAAAAAAAAGAAAAAACGGAAACGTAAGGTCCCAAAAATGGCGTGGAGGGACGGGGACGCTAGGAAAGAGAAAAAGGGACTTGAAGCACAAGGGATGGAGCATTGAAAAAAAATCACTTTTACACAAGTTGTGGGGGGGGGGGGTTTCAGGGGAAAAGCAATCTAAACTGGTCACAGCCCTCTCCTAGCGAAGGGGGCGGTAACACAACCCAACCGGGGAAAAGTTGCCAGAGGGAACTGAAGAGAGGTAGTACTTCCAAAACACTTTGTCAGGGGTTGAAATAGAATCAGTCTTGTATGGAGGTGACTGCCTCCAAGTGCAGAGAAGGTCAAAAGGAGGATATAAAAAAAAAAAAATGTGTGTTTGAAACAACAGACGGAGAGTGGGGGAGGGAAGCGGAAACAGGGGGAAGAAGAGAGGAAGAGGCGTGAACGCCGAGTTCGGCGGGCAAGCTGCAAAATGAAGAATGTGGAAGCACGCCATTGGTGAAGTAAAAGTAATGTTGGAAGCGTTTCACATGGGCGGGAAAAAAAAGAATGGTGGGCGGGCTTGAAACGAAATCATACCGTGGCAAGGGTCCTGCAAAACACGGAAAATTGGACGGAATTCGCTGATCTGGTGCCGAAAGGTTTTTTTTTTTTTGGGGGGGGGTGTGCAGCTGAAAGAAGTCAGAGAACAGGGGGGGAAAAAAACCAGACAGACACCTCAAGGCAACAATACCGAGCGCAAAAGAGAGAGCAAACCGGGAATAGCAACACGCCATGGTAAAACGTGGGAAATAAAGCCAACAACAAAATCGCACTTCCGTGCCCAGGGGAACGGAAGAGGGGAACGAAAAAAAAAAAAGTTCCCAAAAAAATATCGAAACAAAAGGGCAAGACGTATCAAGGTGAGGGGCAACAATTTGGTTTGTGGGGACAACCTTTGGGGTTTCTTTTTTTGGTTTGGGCAGGGAAAAAAAAAGTCAGGTGGTGGGGGGAAAAAAAGGTTTTCGGTGTAAAAAAAGAACAAAAGGGGACGGCGAAGGAAGATCAGTGAGGGGGGCCACGCCGTGGGGGTTAAAAAAAAATGAGGGAAAGTTCAATACAAGCTATAGAGGATGGAAAAAACCAAAAAATTTGGGGGGAAGTGGGGCCCTGGGGGCCTTTTTCATAACTAAGTTATGTCAGAAAGTTGGGGCTTTGGGCACTTCTAAGAAAAAACCGGACGGGCCAAACACCCGCACAGATTCAGGGGTGGGGTGGCTCAAAGTCAAGAAACACGGCAAAAAGGGTTCTAAACCCGGGGTCAATGACAACTGGAAACGTATGTTCGGGGGGGGGGGACTAGGCTCAGGCACGTCAAAAGAAAAATTGTTGGGGTCGCACACAAGGAAAAGTTTAAAAGGCGCAGACAAAATAGGAAAACCGAGCCCAGGAACCAAACGCCGAGATCCTCAAAAAGGGGAAAATACAAAAAGTTTAACGAAAAAACCGCACCCACCGGACAATTAGGTAAGAAGATCATCACCCCAATTAACAAAACTTCCTCAAAACAGAGGGAGGTCGGGAAGGATGAAGGTTGTTCTGCACTGGGGAGGTCAAAAATGGTCTTGAAAGCCGGGAAGCCCACGGAAGAAGGGGCAGAAGTGATCCCCTCGGAAAATTACAAGGCCATACCTTGACGAAATCAAGGGGGGAACGGGGGGGGAACAGGGGGTGCGTTCTGCCCAAAGTGGAAATAGTGTGTGGGAAGGAAAGGTCCTGACGAATCACTCCCGCTCGAAATTGAATTAACTTCTCACGTTAACTGTTTCAAAAGAAAAAACTTGTTAAGAAAGAAAAAGCGTGTTCTCTGAAGTTGTCAACAGACCAGGTTCAAGGGTGGGATCTCCGCCCATGAAATCCCCAGGTGGGCAAAAAAAAAAATATGAGTAACAATCGCCTGTAAAAACCGAAACACGGCCCGTTAGAAGAAAATTAAGGGGCCTGTTCCAAGGAGGAGGGTTGGGTAGATAAATTCTGGGGTGGCTCACAAGAAGAAACGGGGACACAGATTAAGAATGGTAATGGTGGTAATCGCGTCACTTTAGGGGGAAATGACAGGAGAGGACTAAAAAGGTTGAGGCGAGCCGAGGACAAAAAAAGGTGGGGTCTGAGACAGAAAAAAAACAGGGGAAAAGCACTCACCGATACGGAGCTGCAAGTGGGGGGGGAACAGGAGCGATCAAACAACAAACCACTGAAAAATATAGGAGATAAGGAAACTTTTAACGACCCCCGAAAGAAAGGTAAAACCGAGCGGGGGGGTAGGAAACTGTGTCTATAGCAAACTAAGGCCGCCGGAACAAGGTTCTTATGCACTTACGGAGACTTAAAAGCTAGGGGGGGGGGAAAAAACCTTTAAAGGGACGTCAAAAAATCTGGGTCAGACGGGTGGGACACTGGCAGCACACAAAAAGACAGCATATAAGGGGGAAAGAAAAATCCGGCGAACAGGTCCCCAAAAGGGTGGACGGTGCACAAGTCCATCCGGGGAAAATAAGAAAAAGTTTGTGTGGTGAAAAAAAATGTATAGAAAGTTGGCGGAGAATCAAACCCCTCTGGGAACGGGCAAAGGGAAGGCGAGGGTCAAAACTGGAGTTTTGTCAGAAAGAAACGAAAAAAAGGGGAAAAAGTGACAAAAAGAAGACAATGCGCGAAGTTGGAGGAGCAGGAAAAAGTAAGGGGGGAACCAAAAAACGGTAGAATGGGGAACTACAGAAAGTGTGCCCCCCTGAGGACCAGCAAAAGAGCGCAAATTATGTTGGAAGGGGTTTAATGATCTTTTTCCAAAGACCTACGGCGGAGCGGGTAGTCACAGTAAAACGGTGTATTGAAAGGTTGGTATGGAACTCTCTTGTGGGGGTCTTTGGAATCAAGGCGAGGCGCAACAACGAAGGGGGTTGTGAAAAAGTTCACTGGCAATGGACGCAGAAAAGTAAAGAAAGTTTGTGGACAAAAAGGCTATGCAAACAATTGGTAAAATTGTGGGGGGACTGGAGGAAAATGAACTGCAGGACAGTCCTGGTGTTTGACCGGAGAAAATCCTGAGCACATAAAATTGACTGAGTATTAAAAACGGGCACCAAATACTTTCGAAAAAAACAAAAGAAAACCAAAAAAAGGGAAAAATGCCTAAATCAGGGTGGTATGGACACGGGGGAAACATAACTGAGGGGGAAAACAGCTCTTCTTTGTCGAAAAAAGGTACACGGGGGAATGGGAGGGAACAAAAACAAAAAAACAAAGGGGGCGTCCCAGGGGAAAAAAAAAAGAGGAAGGGGAGGTGAATACGGGGTTTCCAGAGGATGCAGCGCACTGGGAAAAAGGGTGGGAGGTTTATTGGACTAAGGAAAGGGGGGAAAAGTTGATGGCAGGGGGGCTAAGCAACATTGCATCTCTAGGGAGGGGGGGGGCAAGGTGCAGGCGCGTATAGAGGCTCGTAAAATTTCCAATTGACAGCGCAAACAGTGCGCCAAAAATCATCCAGAATTTCAAAGGGAAATAAAGGGGAAAAAAGCTGGATACAGGGGAAAAGGGAAAAAGAATAGATGCACGCCCTCCCACAACACCAATGGCGTTGGGGAAGAAAGCAGAAAAAACGAAAAAGGGCGCGGTAATCGTTTAATTTTCGAAGATGTAAACAAGACGAAAAGTTAAGTAAGAGGCGACGAAGGAAAGGAGGCCAGAAAGCGATACGCCTTTTAGGACATAATATCCGACGGAAAAAAATCCTATTAATCTCTGCACCATGGGAAGAATAGAAGAAAGAAGGTACAGGGGTGAAGACGCTAAAAGGGGGGTGGGGGAAGGAAGAGACTTTTTGAAAAGGGACGTTTTACCAGAAAAAGCTGGTTTTGAAAGCAGTCGGATCACGGCGAGGGCGTGCAATGGCGACCAAAACACACAAAAAGGAAAAACAAAAGGGGGGGACGCACCAAATCCCTAGATACACCAAACACAACTCACACCACATAAAAAGCACAAAGACAAAGAGGGAAACAGCACAGACGATTGGGGGGCCGCTACAGGAGCGCAAAGCTGGTTGTAGAAGGGGAAAAAGAAATCTTAAGAGGAGGGGAAAACCGTTTGGGAAGGAAGCGCACGGGGATCCCGGACCAGTGAACAACGTCAGTTCTTTGGGAGAGTAGGAGACACCATGCCGGAAGAAAAGGATGAGACCAAAAAATCCAGCACGGCAAAACGGTGGCTGTCGGGGACTGACGCCGACAAAAAAGTTTGAAACTGGGAATACGCAGCCGGCCAAAGACAGGGTGGGTCCATCGGAACGGGGAACGGGGTCGGATGAGGGGAAAGAAGGCTTTGCAGGGGGAAGACACCGGTGTCAATGGTTTCACCATGAAAAATGAATGTGCAAAAGAGAAAGCAGGGGAGTCATGTAAAAGAGACGATACTCGTAAACAGGAGAGGAGAGCGAATGCAAAAGTGGAAAACGTTTGAAAGCGGGGAAAGCCTCGAAGGGAAGAGTCGGGAAAAAGTGACAAACTTGGGAAGAAAAACAGAGTTAAACCATAGGCGGGTAGGAATTACTGAGCTCGGCAACCCTGTTGGGGGGGGAGGAAAACTTAACTTGGCAGAAAAAGACCAAGCCTTCCAAAAAAAAAAAAAGAGGCCACTGGAGGGCGGCTGTAGGGGATAAAAGGGGGAAGCGATGTCTCTGATGACAAAGGGTATACTGAAAAAGCCCAGGAAGGACCGAAAAGGGGGGACGAAGGGGGGCCACGGAAAATCCGCGAACAGAGAGAGATCACTAAAAGGGGGGGTGGAATTGTTACTATTGAAGGGGGGACGGAAACTAGCACAGAGAGGATAAGGGGTAATTGAAATGTAATTGAATTGGAAATAGGGAAAAAAGGAGGGTTTTTAATGTGGGAGAAAAAAGCGATATCCGGAAGAGGAAGTGAAGTAGAGGGGAACAATTAACATAAGAGCCGGGTGACAGGAAGAAGGGAAAAGGAGGCCGCGGGCAGGAAAAAAAAAAGGCCCGCTGAATCCCGCTGGGGAAATAGGAACCTAGGTTGAACTTCGAGCAACAGCCGCGGGATTCCACTTGGTGCCCAATGGGGGGAAAGCGGTGAAAAAAGGTGCCAAACCACGTTGCCTGAGGGTACCAAAGTTGGTCACTCGCCCGGGGGGGAAAAAAAAGTGGACAGGAAGCGCCCCTGAAGAGATAAGTAGGGCGAGGGGGGCAAGATTGGGGATCACCGCAGGACGGCGGGACAGTATGCTGGAACTGTTGCAAGTAAAACCCGCGGTGGAACAAAGGAAAAGGGGAATTTTGGGGGTACATCAAAAAAAGAAAGGCGGAGAACCTGCAAGCGGGGGGGGGAGAAGAAGTTATCATAAGGGGAACAAACCGAATCGAGAAGAACAAACAACGTATTAGGGGAGAAAATAGTAGAAAAAAGGGGGATGGGGGTAGCAAACACGAAAGGGGTACTCTCAATGACAGGCAAAAGCCTGGGTTAAACCAAGGAGGTGCAGATGTAACAGATCCGAAACAAATAAATGCCTTTTTTGGCACCCTAAAAAAACCCAAACAAAAAGAACCCGCCCGGGATCCTCACGTGGGCAGCAATACGCTACGAAGCCCGAAGTGCGGGGGATGGGGACAAATAAGAACGTATTGGCCCAGAAGAAGGAACCACGATGTGGATTTAAAATTTTCTGGAAAAAAAAGACCCACTCGGCCAGTCTTTGTAACTTTGTACAAGGGGCCTGAAACAAAATCAGGGAAGGAAAAGCACTTTTGGGGGGACAAAAAAGGGCAACCGCTTGGGTGATTTCAAAAAAGGGTGGTAAAAAAAAAAAGTGGAATCGGGCTGACCTGGGGGGGGGGGATAAGAGAAGTTCTGACAATAGAAATTATCAAAAAAAAAAAAACATAGGGGATCACATTCGACAAAAAAGGGGTAGGTCCCATCCTAAAACGACGATGAGGGTCAGTAGGTAATTGAAAAACAAAGAGTTCGTAGAATGTTCCGGGCACCAGGAACCAGCGACTGCAAGGCACCAAAAAGGGGGGAGGATGGTGTGAGAACCAAACGCTCACCATTTTTGGTCAAATGGGGGGAAAAAAATTGGGGGGTTAAAAAGTCAGAAAAGAGTCTGCTTCAAAAAAAAACAAAAAAGGGGGCCGCCAATCCGAATGAGAAAAAAGGGAGTACCACCAGGAAAACGGATCGCCGATGTACAGCAGGGAGGGGTACCAAGCTCCCCAATCAAAAACAACGGGGCCTGAAGGGGGGACAGGTTTGTTCTGCAGCAAGAGCGCAAGCATCTAAACCCCAGCTCCAAAGTCCCAGTTGTAGATTGGGGGAGTGGAGCACAGGTTCTTGTCGGGTGGACTGCCTACAGAAAATATTCAAAAAAAAATGGGGGTGCCAAATCAGGAAAAGTTCCTTGTAGGGGTGGGGAAAAGGGTCTGGGCAACTCTGTGGGAGGCCAACGGGGGGTGGGGGGGGGCGGAGGGGGTTGGGGGCGGGGTGAGTCTGGCAGGTGGTAAAACGCGAAAACAGAAAGGTGGAAATCGCCTATGAGGGAGCACTAACTGTATTACGAAAGGATCGGGAAGGATGATCCAAGTAAATCCGGGGTGTGTAATGCTTTGTGCAAAAATGGAAAAAGGGGAGGACATCGCCAATCCGACACAATAATCAACTTTAGGGAACTCACAAAAAACGAAGACAGAAAATTTTCTCATAAAAAAGGAGAAAACTGAACAACGGACGGGTCTGTATTAATGTATGGGGGGGGCCGTTTCTGGGATAAAAAGACAGTGGCAAGTGTCGGGGGGTTCTCTTCAGGGAACAGGTGACCAACTCCAGAAACGTTTGCAAACATGCTTCGAAAAAAAATTTATATGAAAAAAAAAGATCAGTGAATGATAAGAAAAGACTGACATCGGAGGGTAAACATCCAAGAAAAAAATAAACGAACGTTGGGGGGAAAAGGAAGGGGGATCCCCGGTGAAGATAGTCCACCACCTTGTTTTTCACCTTGCAGACCAGGTGGCGAATTTGTCCAACCACGGCAACCAGGGAGGTGTGGAAGTGCGCCTGTTAGGAGCCGTTATCCAGACGCGGAGAGGGGGCCGAAGGGAAAGATGCCATGTAGCAGAACGGAATCAGGATTACAGAGAAAGTGGGGCGGGGAGTGGCACCCAGGGGAAAAAACTCACCTTTCTTATCGATAAAGGGGCCAAACCTCACGTGGGGAAGAACGATACGTAACCCTAAATTCTACGGTCAAAAAACAAAACCGTTCGGGATCCAAAATCTAATGTTATTTCAAGTGGGGGAAACGGGTCCCAATGGGGGGGGCAAAGAGCCTTCACTCGAGAAAGAAAAAAATTCTTGTGGTCCTCCGTGTCCTTTGGGGGGGGGAGAAAAAGAAGGAGGGAGGGACCATGGATCCTGGGCAGCTCAAGTGGGAATTACGGAAAAACTTGGGTTTAAAAGAATGGGGCTTGACGATTGCCAAACGGGAAAGGGGGGAAGTTGGAAGGCATTCCAATCGACCAGGTCTGCAACTCAGTGGTATCAAGGGAGGGGGGACTCGGAGACTCCAGTTGACCATTGACCAAGCCTTGTGCCACAAAGGGTGCCAGGGGAATGGGATGGAAACTGACGAATGGGCTGCATGGAAAGAGTTAAAGACATCGCGAAAAGGGGGGAAACAGGGGGGACCATAAAAGATCTAAAGATAAGATAGAAACACCGGGAAGCAGAAAAACGCAGGGAGCAATCCATGGCCTTCCCTTGGTTCACCGGAACTCAAAGCCGAAACACATCCGTCTGAAAAAAATCACCAGACGAATTGACTCTGAGCCATCACTAGGTGGTTGGGGTTCTTGGTTAGGTGTGTGCCGAACGAAAAGACGGGGGGGAAGGACAAAAAGAAACGATACCCCCAAACCCCAAAAACACATGGCGTTTTTGGGCTCCCCGTTGTTAAAAAAAAAAAAAAAGTAAACAAAAAAAAAAAAAAAAACCAAATTAAATTCCAAGAACCACACTTCCAAAAAAAGATGAAAGAAAAAAAACAAGCCACAAAGAAAACACACACAAATCCCCCCCAAACCAACCAAAAACAAACCACCCAAAAAAAAAATTAAAAACAAAACGGGGGGCCACAGTTCAATACAACAAAAGCGGAGTAGCAACCTCGAGGAAGTTCAAGTTAAGAAAACGCACAGTGGGGTGGGAAGTATGGGTGACGTGGAATACAGGGAAGCCAGTCCATGGTTGGGGGTTAAGGGGGCCACGGACCCGTGTTTCACAGGGAGGCACCCCCTGCACTAGGGGGTCAAGTTGGGGGAACACGGGCGGGCACCCCTGGGTAGCTCCGATTTTGTCGCCGCGGTAAAAGGGGGGACAGGGGGGGAAACCGTATTGTCCTTGGTTTGTTGCTGTTTTGGGCGGCAGAAAAAAAAGGGGGGTAAAGAGTTTGACGGGGCCAAAAATTAGGAAAAAAACATCCAAACGCTAGAGGGAAGGGAAGCCACTAAACTCCAAAAGCCAAAAGGAAACCCAACTCCGGCAAGGGGGGGTGGACTGAAGGGGTAATACACAAGAAAACAAATCACAAGCAACCATCCGCCCAATCTTTGAAAGGGGGAAACCAAAATACGCGGGGGACGTGGGGTCCATTTGAAAAAAAAAAATGGCAACATCAACCATTCACAAACGGTTTCGCGCCTGTTAACCAAACACGGGGGTAACTCGCGGAAATGATGACTTCAAACTGGGATGGTCCTCGGGTGAAGCGGAAAAAAGAAAGATGGACGCGCAATTCCACCTGGCAAAGGGGGAGTGCAGTCAACACCCCAATTCAAAGGAAGAAAAGCAAGGTTGGAAAACAATGAAAAAGGAGTGCACAGGACGGGGGGCAGAACCACCGTAAGACCCTTGACGGCAAGGGAGTGGAAAAGGTCCAAAGGAGAGGGGAGGGGGGGTCCTGCAGAAGCCGAAAACTGACGACGATTCGATGAAGGGAAATGTAAAGTCCAATAGAGTTTATGTTTGCTAAAAGGAAGGGAGATAAGAAAAGGGGGTGCACCAGGAAGCCGGAGGGCATGTTCGGAATCAGACAAACAAGTTTAGAAAACGCGGGCCTACGAAATGGAAAAACCGCAAAAAGAGAGACCGGGAACAAGATGAAATGAGCTCTCTAAAAAAACAAAAGGAAAGGAAAAGAAAATCAAGACCAAAAAAAATGGTCCGTCAAAATCGGAAAGTTGCTCAAGGTGATTTACCTGGTTGGATAAACCCGGGAGAAAGGGGGGACCAGACGTTGTCTTATTCCTATTTTTCCTAGGAAAAAGGTAAGCGATTGGGACAACCAATGGTCTAGGAGGGGGGTCAAGTTGGGTACAGCTTTGGGAAAAAAATCCATCAAAAGAGAACAACACGAAGGGAAGGGGAATTACTGGTCAGGGGGGGTTCCGGAGGCAGACGGGAAATAAGGAATGTGGTTTGTTGAAAGACCTGAGATGAAGGGGGGACGGAAACACTCATGAAAGGGGCTGTGCAGGAGAAGAGTGGGGGAGTACATGACACTGAGAAAAGGAACACCTTAAGAAGGTTCTCTAGGGCTAGTTATCTGAGAAAAAAAAAGGAAACGTGTTAATGGGGAAAAAGCAAGAATGACCGAGGTACGTACGCGACGAAGTGGGCGGATTGGGGATCTTGACAACCGAAAAATTTGGTTTCGAAGGGTCCCGGTTATGTGGAGTCTTGGTGCATGGGGGGGGAGGACTCTCTGGGGGGATCGTTTTGGGAAATCATGTGCTGCGAAATGGGGGGGGGCCGAACCATGGATTTCCCGTGAAAAATGCAGAACCAGAGAAGAATTCCCAAACTGCGAACGAGGAGGAAAATGTTCTCAGGGGGGATTAATGGAGCCCAACTCCTGGGGGGGTCCCGCGGGGTGGGGTGTCCCTAATTACGCAACGGGCGCAAGAAAATTATTGATATGAAAAGACAACCATAATTCACCAACGGCGGGTCATGCAACGATATGGGGTTTTAAGGGAAGTGAACGATAAACGGAACGGAGCACGGGCCGCTTTCAAAAAAAAAAAGGGGGAGAAAAAAATAAAAAAGGGATGGTCACCCCGGCAAAAAAATAAAAAACATCAGGCCCCAAGTATTTCAGGAATCTGTTTGGTTTTGACTGCCTTGGTTTCACCGAGATTGCGCCCGCATGCAAGGGGAGAACGAGGATTGACGCAAAATGCGTGGTTATGAAATGTCGGGAGCAGACTGATTCCGACTAGTCACGGTCCAACAGCCGCGGTTAGGAAAGGGCGAATATTAAAATGAGCGAAAAAAAGTCGAACAGCAAATTGCAGGCCAACAATGGATAGGGGGACAGACATTGCCAACAAGGATGCACCACGGAAGGAGAAAGGCGTAAGCAGCCCAGGGAGAAGACCATTAAAGCGCGGGGGAATTCAAGGGGTAGAAAAGTGCGAGTTTGCCGGTATGCTCGAAGGGGAAGCGTCAATTCAGAACAGGCAATCAAAGAAGATCAGGCGGAAAAAATTTTATCGCGGAGGTAAGACTAAAAAAAATGGGGGTGTGCGAGTCCCCCCACCAGGGAAATACAAGAGATTGTGGGGGGGGGGGGGGGGGGGGGCGACTGACTTTGTAAGGTGAACTTGATAGGTGGAAAAGAAAAAAGCAGTAAAAGAGGGGGTTTGAACTCGGACTTCAAAACCCGTCCTAGGGGGGAGTGGTCAACTGAGCAATAAAGCAAAACAATTTCAAGGGCTGGATTCCGTCGCCCAGACATGATCTCGACTCAGAAAGGGCCCTCGGAAAAGCGAAGTGTTAAGTAAGACAGCTCCCGTTGAGATAAACTCCTTTGGTTTGGACAAAAAAATCTCCACAAGGAGAGGCATCAGAATGTGGGGGCATTGCTGGCACGAAGAAGACACGTCACCTGAATTCTTCTGATGGGAAGGGGTGTATAAAAAAAGAAACGAAATCATATCAAATCACGCATGGTCCGGAATTGGAAAGCAGCAAGGGGAACTGGCTTGTGATTGGGACCCACAAGAAACACGCTCTCCAGACGCCAAGAACGGATTGTTATCATCGAGAAAAAGTATCGTTCGGAAAGGAGGAAAGAACATCGTAACGGGCTGACATAAAAAGGTGTCAAAAAAAAAAAAAGACTGTTAAGGAAGGGGAATA
>Ga0179591_1264150_pt1 | contig 12793 bp, 12 predicted proteins | sample CZOMad2_1_08_16f_FD_182891 | JGI IMG/M metagenome (GOLD analysis project Ga0179591, IMG submission 182891) | Vadose zone soil fungal communities from Angelo Coast Range Reserve, California, USA - CZOMad2_1_08_16fungal (PacBio error correction) | ecosystem: Environmental > Terrestrial > Soil >...
TCAAAGGAAAAGTAAAGCTGATTAACGGAACAAGAAAGGCCTGGGGGGCGGCTAGGCTGGGGAATGAGACCCGATCATTCAACCAAGAGAAGAAATTCAGGAGGGGGGGGCGGGGACAACGTGCCCATGTAACATCGGAGAAACTAAGCCGATGGAAAAGGAGGTGGTAGGCAACTTCTGTCAAAAGAGGAGATTGGAAATTAGCAGAACTGAGAAAGCCGGATGGGGGAAATGAAAGATGGTAACGATATACATTGCTAGACCTGAGTGTGGTGGAAATCGACACAGATCCAGGCTAACGGTAACAGAAGGTTTTAAGGATATAGAAAACAGAGGCCTTGAAAAGTAGTAATTGTGGATCTGTCCCTCGTTAATACGGAAAACTAAGAATAACAAAAAAATGAGGAGACTGAAGGTATCTGGAGGAAGGGGACTCATTTTACTTTAATTTAGAATTTATATCCCGTAGGTTCTGCGCTGCCTAGCATGAGTCTTACTCATCATCTCAAACATGTAAGACAAATGTAAGAACACCAGATTACTTAGAGTTGGACGAAATCACGTGCGGTCTGGTCGCGAACTTCCAGGAAGTGAAAAGAATTCAAAAACCGCCAAGAGGAACACGAAGTAGACGTAAATCGCACCAAGAAAAGGAAAGTTCCGAATGTGAGAAGAAAACCAGGGGGGGAGGCGGGAATTCGGGGGATGGCCGAAAAAGCCACCTTGAGAAGTTCAGGGGGAGGGCTAGAAAGGAAGAGGCAACGGGGACCGGGAAAGATTTGGGCCTGTGCGTTAGGCCTATTTAGAAAGAGCTTCTTGGTGTAAACCGGAGCGGCGAAAGAACCAAAATATTACAGAATGCGGACCACCAACTCTTAACGAAGAGAAATAGAAAGTTCACGGAAGTACCGGGAGGAAAAAATCAGCAGGAATGAGAAAAGTACTAGGACACCAAAGGCCCGGCAAAGGAAACCGGTGACCTAAGGGCTCGGGGGGAGGACGAGAGGGGACAGGCTTCGAAGTTGCCGTGCCTCCTCAGTAAAGCACAGTTCGGAGTCTCGTCTCCGAGGGAGTCCTGGTCTCCCACGGGGAGAAGAAAGAGATCCTGAACCCAAAGGGGGGTACGATGGTTTCTACTGTACGAAGTACAAAAAAGTCGCAGCCAGTTAAGGAATTCAGGGAAGACTGGGCCGATAAGTAGACACCTCGGGGAAAGACCCGGAAACCGGAACCGCATGGGGAAGAAGTCAGTGGGGGGTCTAAAGACAAGTGAACAAGACCGGTGGAAACGTATCAAGGGAAGAAAAGAGTCAACGGGAAGTCTACGCAAGAGGCGCGCCTCCAAGGTCCAGGAATCCAGCTGAACCTTTCGCCAACAAAGCAAGGGGATGAAAATATAAACCTGCCGGTAAAGGGCGTGCAGTAAATGCGTTGTAGGATCACCACCGCGGCCCAAGGCAAAAAAATTCTCGCAAAGGATAACCATCAACAACAAGACTATAAAAAGGGCAAGTTTCCCAGAAGGTCCTGGCAAAAACATCAGGGAGGCGAACACCCTTCTGACCAGAAAAAAACCCAGGGGGGGACCGATTGACAACTGCGACGCTGAGAAGGAGGATTCGGGGCCAAGCCCCATAACGGAAGCATAGCACGGATCCGGTTAGGAAGTTTGTACCGGGGGGAGGTAAATAGGAGGCTCAAGCCGGAAAGAGGTCGGGAAAAAAAGGAATCGGCAAGCAACTGGGGAAAAGGTGACTACGACTCGGGTAGGCAAAAACGCATGGGGAACCTGCCAGGCTCGCAAGTTAAGAAGCCGCTAAAACTCATTTCCGGAGCTTCTGTGGGCAGTTCCAACAACCGGAAGACTGGGTACTCCTAAACGAAGAAGCATTTTAGGTCGGGATCCTTCCCGGAAGCAATTAAATCCTCTAATCTTGCCAAGAGGTCGTTAAAGACCATCCTTTGTCCGTGATGGGAAGTGATTCGGATGCCTATCGTGTCTATACCTAGAGGGTACTCTTCTAGAACTTGCCGGGATATTATCCCATGAGTCGGAAAAGACAAAGGGACCATGACGCGCATGGACTGGTCAACCGGGCGCGGGAGTTTGATGTTAGGGCAAATTTTTACGGCTTGGCGCCAATCTGGCTTGAACTACTTTAAGGGGTTCGACTTTTGGCCGTGCGACCTCGTTAAGGATTATCAGAGTGTTCTGTCGCCCCTTAAACCGTCTCGCGCGGTGGCCTCGATTTATCCGAGGGTTTTTAGAAATTCCAGGGGACAGCTTCCGCCCATCTTGGAGCCGGAATTCTCACGAGTGACGCCAAGGGGAAAAGTTGCTCGCGGAAGTCTTGAAAAAGACTGGCTGCAGGCGTGAATCTGTAAAGAAGTAGTCACGTGCGCGGGCAAAAAACGCTGGAGGGACACGGGGCGAAAAAAAAATGCGAAATGCCGTCCTAGGCGAAAGGGTCCAACAGCACTTGCTTCCCTTTCTTGATCCTTGGCAAGGGAACTTTAGAGAGACATTAACTCTCAAATTAGGGAGGAATATCTTCCTCAGCCCTTCAAAAGAGAACCTGGGAAGGACAAAAGCCAACCTTCAGAGAAGAGGAATTCCATCATCGCAACAAAAAGGAGCGGGGAGGAATCCCTTAATGACTCGCTTTTGGGTCTGTCCGAGGACGTGATGTAGTGGCAAATGAACGATGAACCATCCATCTAACTCGCTTCACCTTGTCTCTGCGAAAAAAAAAAAAAAAAAAAGAACCCCCCTAGAGGATCTCTACTCATATTAACGAAGACCACAACAGCAGTAAGTCTAAGTGTCAGAGAAAAACATCCCGGGAGGAGCAAAACACGTGAAAATATCGAAGACCAAAGGATGTAGGCACATCGCGAAGCGCCCATTTCCCTGGACCAGGTCCACGAAGTCCATTGAGAAACCGCCGTAAAAAGCATGGGAGACCGTCGGAAAAACATCTAGCAGCAGAGGCCTTCTGTCTCCATAGTCTCCGCAACTCGCTACAAAGGTGACGAAAGACCGTAATCTCGGTAGATCTCTGCGGGAACCAAGGAAAGGAACGTGGGTGAAAAATGGTGACAAAATCCGTCGTCTTACTTCCGTAAAGAACATGCATACCACCCTCTTACAGTAAGGGAAGCTGGAACCCTTCCTCCCATAACGCGGAACAGCGGGACGTGAAAAACACAAAGAACACAATGTGGGTAAGACCAGAAAAAAAGACCGAAGAGACAGAATGGACCCATCACGGGGAAGCGGGACAGGCTTGCAAACGCCCCGCTCTAACTATGAACTGGGGTGGGAAACGACTGCGTGACGTCGACATTTCAGCATGCGAGGGGAAAAACCCGATGAACCGGACGAAACCACTCAGAAATTTAAACCAGAAACACCGGGCCTTCAAACCGGGGGGTCCGTTTAGAGCAAAAGAGTAGCAAGAAGTGCCTTAGAAGAGACGCTTGAAATTCTTATGAATGATGCAACTCTACAACCACACTAAACCGCTTGAAGTACCGGGACGTCCCTTGGGGTCAGGGTTTACGCCAGGGAGGTTCAGCGCCGCGGCGAAATACCGCGAAATGGGAAAGAAACGACGGTTGTGGAGCCCGGGCTGCGGATCGCCAGGCGTCCTGGAAATTGAAAAAAAAACAATAGTCTCACCCTGTTCACCTCAGATTCTGCGTACAGCTTTCACGTTCGAGAACCCTAAAAACAATAGGGGGGTCACTGCACAGAGAAGGTGTCATACTTGAAGGATTACTGGATGTTTGGTCAGCCCAGATAGGAAATCTCTTAATCTCTAGTACAGGCGCATTTATTCGCTGGGATTGTAAAAAGGCGAAAAGTGGGCCATGCCAGTCTCCATGGTCGGTGTGTCTAGTAAACTCAACTAGAGCCAGTTCGTGGGGTAATGGTCGAGTTCTGGTGGGTTGTGCTTTACGACCTGTTAAGTTCTGGGTTTTGACTAAAAGGTTGGGCAGCTAGAAGTTGGAGCGCGCCGGTGTTGTCTGAGACACTGGAGACAGTGGTGATAGGGTGGAGTCAGACGGAACGCGCTCGACTTTCCTGCGTTAGTAAGTGATGGTGTGCAACCGGAACCCCTGGGGTGGTTCAGGGGAAAGAGGCCTAGCGTTACTCAAGGTCTTAGACATCGCCAGCTGAGATCTGAAAGGGGAGAAAGTGGCCGAAAGGGTAATTTCAGAGTCTTAAGGTACTCCTTGAGAGTGTTGGGGAAAAATCAGTATCAATGGAATTGGTGAGAAAGTCTCTAGAGGGGGGGCTCTAGGAGGGCCACCGCCGGGATGACAAAACTAAAATCCTGTAACTATATCTCCAGGCCATAAGGGGAAAGAGAGGGGAATTCACATCAAGAGGAAATTCGCGGAACCATGTCGTCAGCTTTCATTGCGAAATAAATAAATCGTTGTGGACAACGAAGAATCTCTTCCACATTTTCGGGGATGTTCCCGGCGGAGTTGTAAATAAAGCCATGGGCTTGATTCTTCATCTCCTTGACTAGTTCTATTAGACGGAAGGTAGAGGTCCTAAGAACTGTTTAGGGGGGACTCGAAGGGAAGCACTAAGGGCTGGACTCGATTTGAAGTAGTCACCTTAACAACACAACGTATTATTAGAGAAGTGATGATATAGGAGAATAGGATATAACAACGAAGTCTCGAGGACTTCCACCATAACGGCAATATAAGACTTCTGACCGGCTTCCTAAAATCGTAAGAAGGAGGTCCCTCAGCAAAAAAAAATGGACAGACAGAGCCAGGCAAACCGCCACTGTTTGGAAGAAGCAGTCGCTGAATTCCTCAAAAACAAGGGGTCCCTCAGGGATAAAGAAAGTCCACTCATAGAAAGGGACGTCAAAGAGACGGGGAAGGGGGGACTCATGGGAGAGGAAGATATCAGGACGGTCACTTAGCGGCCGAAAGCATCGAACGATCTGGATGCTTCACAAAGTTTTAAGGGAAAGGTTAATAATCTTCGCTGGGTTAAACCACAGAGTTCAAGGAAATCCACAAGAAAAATTCGCAAGCAAGAAGACGGGCTCTGTCAGCAGACTCCTAATTAGGTCGAGGGGGCCTTACCGAAACGAAGACGAGGAAGCTTAATACCATGCGGGATAAAGCAAAGGGGGGAAAAACTGCCGTAAGTGACGAAAAAAAATTAAAAAAGAAAACGGCCGAACCAGATTAGAAGAGCCACTCAGGAAGTCCCCTGGGAGCCCGGAAACTGCGATCCTAAAGGGGGCCAAAGGCCAATCGGCTTCAAAGAGTTATCACGCTGCCGGACGCGATCAAGGGTAACGGAAAATGAAACTCAAATCAGGGGATCACCACCTTCTTCAAGAAGATCAAAAAAAGGGAGGCCCCTGATATAGAAATAAAAGGAGGGCATCACACAAAAATACTGGTAAATACGTAGACCTTCGCGAAATTTCTCTAAAGTTCTTAGTGAAAAGGGCCTGACGAAGATGACCTGGAAGCTTCGTGGGCCGGAAAGGGTTACATGAAAAGATGAAGCTATCCGCATCATCTTCGACGGGAGGCTTATTTTGGATTAACCTTAAAACTAAAGAGGGATAACAGCGAGAAGCCTTCCCAGGACCACTTGAGATTGATTATGGGAGCCTTGGAGGAGGATATTGTGGAAAGTTTCATTTAGAGGATAACGACCGCTTGAAGATCTGTCCACTAGGGAGGGTCAAGCGAAGCTTTTCACCTATTCGAGGGGAGGGATTACACGCGGAGGGACTTCGGAAGGCACACATCTGAAGCTGGCCATAGTAAAAGCGGGAGTCCCGCAGGGGAGGGTAGGCCGGGGGAAGGCCAGGAAGGTGCGAAAAACGCATCGGTCATCGGCCATCCCTGGGTCGAAGGTGGTCGGGGACGTTGACAAAACGGAAGAGGCAACCATCGTAGAAGCCACCTGACTTCGGCTACAACGTTCCGTGAGGAGGTAAAAGAGATCTCGGAGAGGAAATTACGGAGGGAGGGGGAAGAGTTCGAGATCGTGCGTAGCATTGGGAACATGAGACGCTGACGGGCGAAGAAAGGGGCGCGCATGGGGCCGCAGTCACCTTCAGCGGCGAATCAGGGCGGGAGTTGGCCAGGAGGACATGGGCAGGGGCCATGGCGATGTCGGCAGAAGGAAAGGGTGGTAAAATACCCTAAGTTTGGCAGGCCGAGGCAGAAAAGAAAACTGGAGGAAGGGGGGGCCTCGGTCCTTCCAACTTCTGCCCTTGTCCCTGGGAGGGGTTAGAAGGGGAAAAGGAAGGCTGGCCAACAACCAACCAAGAGTGGGGCTCGCTCAGTACGCCCGACGTGGGGGTGAAACGACTCGCACGTGTCAGAGAGATGGTCGACGGGGAAACGGGACTGGCCCTGGGCCGTCTTTCTGTCCAGAAAAAGAGGCTTTTAAGGGCATCAGGATGGAGCGAAAGACCCTTGGTTTCGAGCTGCTCGTCCGGGTACTCACTCCAAATCGACTTTGCCAAAATTTCCCTTCTTTCCGGACTCCTGAAGGCTTATCGGGAGGGAGTGGAGGGAGGAAAAGTCTCTAACAACAACACCTGTATTAGTTAAATGTGATCAGGGAGGGAAAAAGCAAAGAGCCGAGAAAAAAACGCTTCACTCCTTCTTCAATTGGTTATTACCGTGCCTCAGATAGACCGGAAAGAAAGGCGAGGGGAGAACCAGAAAAGAAAACATCCACGTTGTCTTGAAAATCGCCCTACTTCCAGAAGGCCATCCCGAATCAAGATCTAAAAGAAAGCCTCGAGAAAGGGCTCGCGGAGAATAAACGGAAGTCGAGCCTACTCTCAAGAGGGGGTATTCTTCCAAGAGAGGCGATCGAAACAAAAATCAGTACCAAGAGAAAAGGCAAAAAAGCCTTAGACAGGTGTTTCCAATATTGGCAGTCATGACAAATTGTAGCTAAAAAGATAAGTCGACCGCTCATTAAAAAAAGGCCCAGGCCAAGCCAATGGAAATGACCCCCAACCGCTCATGGAAAGCGGCTGTGGAATAAATGAAAAAAAAGCACGCAGCGGGTTCGTCCCAGAATCGAACATGAGTACAGAAGGGACAGAACGCTGAAGAACTCAACCAAGAAAATACATCGAGGGGGACTCGGAAATACTCTTTAGCAAAGCAAGGGAAAGGGAGGTTGGTGTGAAAAGTGCGTTTCCTCACTGATAGAGTAAGTGCCCAAAGGAGACCAGCATGAGAAAAGGACGCATAGGTGATCAAGAAGCAGGAAACCAGAAAAAGAAAAAATAACCTAAAAAGGAGTCCTCTTGCCAATCAACATACATCACGGGGGGAACTACAAATCACAGGAAAACCATCTGACAGCAGACCATCCTAGGAAGGGAGGGCCATATGAGAGAAAGAGACCTGAAAGAATGAGGGGATTGCAAGAGAAGGTTCGTTATCAGAGGGAAAAAAACGTTCCCTAGCAGTGGGGCGGGTTGGGCTAAAAAGAAAAAAAAAGGACCGCCGAAAGAGGAGACTAACTTTAAGGAAGACGTCTACCTTCCCTTCTCGTCCCTTACAGGGGAGGCAGGGTCGAGGCACTTAAAGGAAGACCCCCAACGAAATGAAAACAGAGGGGCTGGGACTACTGGCCCTCATCTCACTCGTAAAATGAGGCGGGAAAAAAGGGACCGGGTCCTTCAGGGAGAATCATTGTGGGAAGGGGGAAGCCCTGAGGGGGGAGGCCAGAGAGGAAAAACGTAGGCCTCGAACGGAGAAATCCTCGCAGGCTTTTTTTGAAAGGAAAGGATGATAGAATAGACAGGGAGCCCGGGGGAAAGGGACGTGGTAGGGGGCCCGCCGGGGTATCGTCACCGAGACTGAGGGTATTCATCCGGGAACCTCCTTATGAGGAGGTTATAGAGTCAAAATATAATATATCTCCTTTTAATCGTCTGGGGGGCAATACTAAGTCTCCGATCTCCATCTTCCTGACACCTTTTGATGTTCACTTTGAGGGTCAAAGTCGAAAGAACGTTAGTGAGAATTGGGGAATGAAGTTGACAGACGAGCCCTGAGAAGCTCGTAAACGGGGAGCGGCAAGGTTGGGGGGGCCAGCAAAAGCATGGAGATGAAAAGGCCCGCAAACAATGGGAATAAAGGAGGTCCGTCATAGATGTTAAGACGGGCAAGAACTGAAGAAACGAACCGGTCGATTATTCGATTAGGGCCTGTCGGCTTACGGAGGGAAAGAGTTCTCCGGGGCTCACTTGTGTTGACGAAAACCAGCACTAGAATGTTTACGGATCAGCACGCACGTAACAAACTTGGTGAAGGCAAATCTCGATGATTGCGCAGGCCGGGGAAAGACACACAAGACGGCAGTCTCACTTACTAAAGGAATTCTCGCTCCTTCTCGCGGGGGCCTGGCGATTTCCTCCACTGGGTGTATTGAAGGGAAGTCCAGCTCAGGGATGAGGAGACCGACAGATACGGTGGAAAGAGTCTCACGACGGTCAAGTATTCCAAAAGATGGCGGGGGAGGGGGGGGGAAAGGCTGGGTGGTCCGCTCGTGCCGCCAGGAGGCTGACTTGCTGCAGGGGGGGAGAGAGGTAGATGGAGACTCAGAAGGGTGGCAGGGCTTGTCAGGGATGTACAAGTGAGAAGGGCCGCGCCGAGGCATGTGTTAAAAGAGGAAGAGGCCGATCTAGTGAAAAAACAACGGAGGAAAAAGATAAGAAGCGGATGAAGATAACCTCAAAGTCGCGCCTACGGCGAAAGGCTGCATCACATGACCAAACAAAGGCAAGAATAGAGCCGGCTTGCGGAAAAATAGCAGGGTATCATCCTCATCAGCAGCAGATGCTTCGATAAAATCCTCCCCAGGGGAAAAACCTAAGGGGGGGGACGCGGCAGAGTCGGGAGTTCCACGAGTCAGAAGTGGGGTTCAACCTACAAGACTGAACTGCCGGAATCAGACGGGAAGAGAACGGAACCTTGGGGGACATGAAGGAGAAGAAAACCTCCTTACTTGTTGTAGTCCTCGCTGAGAAATAAATAGGGGGGGGGAGATCGGGGGAAGAAAAAACGGGGTGAAATGAAGACGTACACGAGAAAAATCTTTGGAGTACAACCAATAGCAAGTTAAAAAGAAGTTCAGGAAAAAAAACACGAAAAGAGCAGATAAAAGATTCATGACAACAGTGCACTCTCTTCTGTACTCGCCACATACCCGCATGGGGGGGCCTTTCAATAGAATTCGTGGGGGAGTCAAGAAAACCGGGCAAAATGATGAAAGGGGAGAAGATCATCGTCTCTCCGTAAATCGGCGACAGATCTTAGAATAGCCACAAAAAGGAACTAAAATTGGAGCGCATCTGGAAGCCGCCAAGAAGACCTTCGCGGAAGGTCTGCAAAGGGAGAGAATCACTGCCGAGGGCAACCTGGGCGAGCCAGTATTCCTACAAGAAGGAGGGGAAATCACCACCGGGCTGAAAAGAAAAGGTGAAAGTTATCGTGGGACATCGAACATCAACGGGAATCAACAAATACCTGCGGGCTATAATTGGACGCGGGGATAAAGGTTTACCCGTTCCTTGCTCTGCAAGATCAGGCTTCTACCACCCTTGCTTGAAGCCGAATTGAATACCAAATTCCAAAATCAGGAGGTGAGGGAAGTGGAATTGTGGTCCCAGACCTAGGGGGGCTCGTCGCCGGGGGGATTATAATTCCGGGAGGAAAACCTGCTAAAAGGGGACCGGCTAGGAAAGAACCACTGTCTCAGTTTGCAATTTATGCTGTGAAAGGGCTTCTGTCTGGGCTCAGCGAGGAGAGGGGGGGAGGCTGCTCAAGCACCTGGGGCACTCCATCGTCACCAGTCGAGAGAGCGTCGGACCTCGCTACCCTCGGTTACGAGGAGGGTCTGCGGGAAAGAGGGGGGGAGAACTGGCAGGGAGGCACCGCTGTCGTGAAAAAGAAAAGGAAATCAAAGGTTGAGAGGAATTGGGAGGAAGGGGGACTGCAAAAACTCAATCGAGTGGGAGAAGGACTGTCTGGGTCTTCATTGGTCCCGTCACGCAGATGCTAGAGGGCCGGAAAAAGCGGCTACAAAAGGGAAAGTGACGTGACGGGGGGCCGAGATCTACTAGTTACCCGGTTAGTTCGGGGCAGAGAATTAAGGGGAGTCTCTTACGCTAAATTTGGGGGAGCTGCGCTGCGTTTCGACAGAAAACTCTGCGAGGTCATCAGGGATAGGCTTTCGAGCCGGGGCTGGGATTTCCATGATTTTAATGGGCCAGGGCCATGAAGTCGGAAGGAGGTGCCCTAGCCTTTGGCTGACGAGAGAGGGGGACAAGGGGTGAAACAAAGGAATAAACATGCCCTTCCCTGGTCCAGGGTTGGGCGCTGCAAAAGCTTAAATGGCAAGAGAAAGAGGGGACGAGGGGCTCAAAAAGCGGTGATACGCCGCGATGGTCATCGGGGCGCGAGGGAGGGTCTGGTACAGCCAGGAGGGATAGTAGACGTCGGGGAGTGCAAGACCAGCGGGGGGAGGTCATCGCCGGGCTTTCAGCTCCTAAAGGGGGAAGGTCGATCTGGGGGGGAAACATCAGGGGGAGAGGAAGTCGTCCTTTTCCCTTTCCCGGCGTTAGTCCGGCTTGTTCCTCTTGTGCGATCAGCTGATGAGCCAGTATCCGAGAGAGATAAAAAAACGAGGAGGGAGAAGTGGAAGGGCGTAACAACAGCCCGAGACCGCCGAGAGCGGCACCCGAAGGCACGTCGGACCGACGGAGGTGATGGGAAAAACGGCCACGACCTGACCAGGCCGAGAAAAGGCGAATGACCTCCGACCTTTGTCTTGCCAGGAGCCCGACTTCCCTAACGGCCAGCGCGAAACGGAGACCGAAGCGGGGGACACGGCCAGGGGGAAATCGCGGAGGTAAAAATCCACTTCCAGGAGGGAACGAGAAAGAGATCACAAGGTCGGGACATGAAACACAACATCAGACAGAGACTTGTCAGCGCCAGGGGGCCAGCCAGGGATTGAAAAGCTTGGGTAAGAAAAGTTCATCTAAGAAAAGGGGTAAGCGATCACAGAGCGAACATGACGACCTTTCCCCCAGGACACCATGGACATTACCACCCGTAACGGGAAAAGGAGCGTGAACTGCTAACAGGAAAGATGGAAAAAGAAGGGGAACATCCACTCCGCGGCTGCTAAACATCTCGGACAAGCTCAGAAAGCGGCCAGAAACACTTAAGGGGAGCCTGAGAGTCTGTGCTCGACCATAAAAAGGTACAAGTTTGGGATCCGGACATTGGGAATTGACGATGGACATCACTGGAGGAGGGGGCCCCGAAAAGGGACCAGGGGGAAGCTTTAAAAAGGAGGGGGGCCAGACCAAGGACTCCCGATCCGATTTAAAGAACGTTCATCTGCAGATTAACCCACATCTTTGGGGAAGGAAAAAGCAGAAAACGTTACGGAAAACGGAAAAGAAATACGAAAAAGCTTTTCTAACAGAGGACGGCAAGGGTACAGCGAGAGTGGAAAAAGGGTAAAAAAAGTGGCCACAGTTTCATTTGATGGAAAGAGAAAACTGGAAAAAAAGAAAAAGCCAGATTACCGAGGCAAAAAAAAGAGACGCGAAAAGAAAACACGATACCTTTTCAACGTTCCTCTTCTCCACCTTCTCCAGGGGTCTCCCTAAGGGGGGGGAACCGCAAGGAGAAACCGGAACAATATTGGGAAGAAACATCAGGAAAAGGAAATCACCCCGAAAATGACGCCCGTTACTGAAAGGTTCGGTGTCCAACATTTTGAAGACCCCTTAAGGGGGAATCGCACGACGGTGCATCACTTCGCCTCGACTTTCAGGCCGAAGATTTTTGGAACGGGGAGGAATATGGGACAGCGAAGAAACGTTCTTTACAGGGGTCTTGCATCCTGGTTGATCGTCAAAGGGACGGGAGGTATTAAGAGAAGGAGTCGAACGGGGGCTTGTGAAAGTTATATACAAAAGTGGAAGAGGAGGGGGGACGACTAAAATAGGATCTGTCGGCTTCAACTTAAATCCTCCATGGACGAAGTCCAGACGTGGCCTCGAGACTCTGCTCTCAGTTTCGCTGCTAGGGGTAGAAAAAGTTGAATTGTACGTCTTAAAACTTCGGGCCATAAATTTTTCTTACTTCAGTTTGTATTTGGAGGAGAGCCGGAAGTGGAGATACAAACATATCCAACGGACGGTGTTCTTGGCTGTCCTGCCGGGGGGCTTGAAGATGGCGTCATAGAAGAGAGGGAAGGTCATTGAGGGCTTCGGGTCCAGTCAAGCTAATCTGGAAACTGGCTGCTTATGGCTAGAGGTGTACGCCAAGAGACTATGTCGGACGAAAAACACTGCCGTACACAAATTGGGGGGGAAGAAAAGAGAAGAGCGTCGAAGATGCTGGGGCGCCGGTCCAGGATAAAAAGAGGTTCGGTCGAAGAAAGATCCTCCTTCCGAAAGATCTCCCATGGCACCAGCCAGGAACAGTGAGAAGGCGCTGAAGGGGCACATCAATACAGTGAAAGGCGTGAAAAGATTACAAAGCTTCGTTTAGGGAATTTCCAAGGACTCCGCTTAGGAAAATTGAGGGGGGGGTCCGGGGGAGGAGTCTCTTGCCGAGGACTCAGGATGCTTCTTGTCGGGTCTCCTTAGGAAATTTCGAGTAGCGTCCGCAGCCCGTGCAGGGACGAATTGGGGGGGGGGACTCTATTGGGAAAAAATATCAACGAGGTGGTCTTCAGCTA
>Ga0179591_1362823_pt1 | contig 12793 bp, 18 predicted proteins | sample CZOMad2_1_08_16f_FD_182891 | JGI IMG/M metagenome (GOLD analysis project Ga0179591, IMG submission 182891) | Vadose zone soil fungal communities from Angelo Coast Range Reserve, California, USA - CZOMad2_1_08_16fungal (PacBio error correction) | ecosystem: Environmental > Terrestrial > Soil >...
CTTCGGGTGTGCGGTTAGGTGGTCGCGCTTAAGGAAGGGGGTCCATCGAGGTTTGTTCGGGAGCGGGGGCGATTTCCGGTTGACTGCCGGAGTATGTACCGGATTAGAGAATGAAACAGGAGGGCGTGAAAAACACAGTACACGGAGTGGACTGAGGGGAAGACGCCTAAGCGCGGGGAGTGGTTGGGGTAGGGTATGGGGGATAGGGTGGGGCACCAAGTATAGGGAGCAGGTTACGACGGGAGTGATGTCCTTCGGTGGGGGTCTCTATGAAAGTGGCGAATTTCTTTCGCGGCGTTGTAATCCCAGCACGAGCAACACAAAGACCGCAGCAGTCCTGCTGCCTACAAATCCTGGAGAACTTTAAAGGGTTGCAAGAGGGCAAAGCTCAGCATTGTGCCACTTCTCCCTATATGGGAAGTACATCGCTCACGCAACTACCGCTAATCCGTTAACACTGGGAAGGAAAGCGCCCGTCCCGGATCCCAAGCATCTCCTCAGAATCGCACCGTGCGCACATGTGAAGTGAAACACGAGAGCGTTAAGGATCCTAACAGGAACGGCATCGCATTTCAGGACCGTGAAAGGCAGTGGAAGAACAAATCAACAAAAGCCGAGACTCACCACTAAACATATTCGAATTAGGGTCCTTGGGGCCGGCAACTAAAGTCCATGATTAACCGTTCCGAGGGGTGGGCGTACGGCGAAGACAGGCAGAAAACCAATGACCGAAAGACACCAAAGGACCGCACCCTGCGGAATGTCTCTCCCGGGGAGCCGAGACCATTGCCCGAGAGGTGGGGGGCCGCCCTAAAAATGAAAAAGCGAGAGTCAAGTCAAAACAAAGGATACAATAAAGATCGGGCATTAATCGAACCTGAGCGCGTCCAAAACACCGTGACGACAAGAAAAAAAGTACCAGGGATAAACGAAAAGGGGAAAAAAAATGTTCCCAAAAAGGGCACATGAAATTATCTCAGTTACATCACGCCGAGTGCCCAGATGAAAGGCCAAGACGGACGATTGCGTCGCCAAACATCGTGAAGAAATCCAGGGGAACAATGGTGCAAGGGTCAGGCATGGACCGAAAAGTCAAGGACCCGGAAGGATAAAGTCAGGAATTTACTCGAAAAAACTGTGGGTAGCAGGACAAAAGTAAAAATCCCGAACCGGCGCGCCGAGGAAAGCTTCTACGGGGAAGGATGCAGCCAAGTAGACAGAAGAAATGCATCCAAATCGGAAAGACCGACAAATAAAAAACCCTCCAAGTAGAATATTGAGTCTGGGTTTCAAAAAAATCAAGCTGATTCCCCTAACAAAACGAAAATAGACAAAAAAACAAGAGGGGGGAGGGTGAGACCGAGTAAGGGAGAAAGGAACTTTGAACTCGATAGAATACTGCATTTGGTCTTGTGGTGGTGCAGTGGGCGGCGGGAAGGGATAGAGAAGAATGAGGATCTAAAAGAAAGAGGTGAGTATACCGCACCAGACGGAAAACTTTAACCTGTCGGTCGGCCGTTTCTTGGGTTGGTAGTATTTAGCGGGGCCACCACAGAATGCGAGACCGGTTACGTCTGCAGCGTGACCGGATGGGCGGAAAATGCCTGAACAGGGAAACGTTTCCATGGCTGGGATCGGCTGCTCTAATGGGCGTTCACGGACGCAATTGTGGAGCGGCGGTATCTGGCCTTGATCTAAAAAAGCACGGGCGTATGAAGGGAAGAGCTAGTGGGAAGGGCGGAGTTTTGGGGGACAAGGTGTTCTTCAAGGATCTTAGCCGTTACTGTGTTGCCGTGACACTTCGCGCTTTGGGGAGAAAAGCCGGTTTTCAGAGAGATGGAAGATAGGGAGGCGATCTTGTCAAAAATATACGGGTGCTATGGTCTGGGATGGAAGGTAAGTGTATGCAACGCACTTGGGTAGAGTCCTGAAGAAAAACGGGGCGAGAATGGGGTCAGTCCGAGGTTGGCGGGACGGACCTTGTGTGTCCGAGATGGTTTTTGCGCGGGTGGCGTCCGCGCGAAAACAAGAGGAACGGGGGTACGTAATCAAGTAGGCCAGGCCTTACGAGGTACGTACTTGACATATTTGTCTCCGGAGGATGGTGGGGGTCGGAACGAAGGGGAGAACTGTCCTGGAACACACATTGCTCATGTGCACTTTAATACAGCGAAACTAACCGTCCCTTCACCAAAAAGAAAACGGGGGGGGAAACTAGGAGGAAGCTCTGGGCGGCATCACGGCCGACTGTTCTAAGACTGGGGGAAAGTGGATAAAGAGGAGTGAAGGTGAGAAAAGGGAAAGCGGAACCTTATCAGGGATCTTGACAGGGCAAAACTTAAGCAATCTCACCTTTCAACCAGCAGGGACTGGGTTCTGAAGCATGGGAAGGGGGCCGTCCGGGTGGGTTTGAGAGTGAATGACCACTCGAGGGCACTCATGAATCAATCTGGCTAACCAAAGAAGGAGAGCACGAAAGTCAAAAAGTGGGAAAGGGGGGGTGTGTAACCCAACGCTCGGAGGAGGCTGTCGGATTGTGCCTCAGCTATTGTCATTGTTGGGGTGACACGGTCAGGAGGTACGAGAGTATCGCGAAATGGAAGGAAGAGCAACTGAAGAGGGCTCGGTTGCCCACTCCGACATCCGGAAACGCGAAGAGTGTCCGGAGGAAGGGAGGAAGCAAAGGGTTGGTTTAGATTACATCAAATTATGGGTCTTCACGGGGCTCTCCACGATGCTTGGAAACAACGGAAGAGTGACGCAGATCAAACTGGCCTAGAACTGAGTAGTACATAGGTTGCTCTTTCAATTGTTCTTTCTTGCGGGACAGGCCGACTTGGTGAACAAACATATGCGAGGGGAGTCTCTGTGGGGGTTGTGGTTTTAAGTGGATGGGGGACCGTCGAAGCCAGGGGGGCCAATCAAGGGGGTGTTGCAGGACCGGAAAGCCAAGGCTTGAAGGAGTTTGGTCAACCCTCCTCATCTTTGACCGCGTGGCGGGAGATTTTCCGGACCCGTGACAAAAAAGGAAGGCTTCTTGGCGATAATCGGATTTTGCTCCGGGAGGGCATGTGAAAAAAATCTAGGAAAAAGTGGGGAAAAACTGAATTAAAGGGAAGGGTGGGAGTCTACGGTTGTGTAATTTTTGATACGGGGGCAACGGCTTCCGTCATGCCGCCCTGATAAGAGACTCGAGAAAAAAACTGTAAGGGGAGGGGAAGAAAGAGACGAGCGTGCGAGAGAATGTCTTAGAAAAAGTGCCAATTAAGATTAACCAACATACTACGGCGCCAGGACGGAAGGATCAGTTCGAGGAGGCAAAAAGGCATCGCAGGTTTTCGAAAGAGGAAGAGGGACAAAGCGACGATCTCAACGCAAGGCTTCGGTATCCCGGGTTAGCAAAAACCGCCAAGGCGAAAAAAGTCAGGAAGGGGAAAAAAAAACGACAAGGAGGTTGAGGCAAGAACCTTTCACCCAGAGGCACGGAAAACATAGGGACAAAGACACGAAGGGGATGAAAAAATGCCCCGGGAGGAGGGAGAAAGGCACAATTCCCGCCCATCTGTACCTAAACTAATCCAGTTTATCTTGTGGGAAGCGTCAGATGGTGTCAAAAAAGCGGGGGAGCGCACGGGGAAGCCGAGAAGCCACGATCTGAGAAGACACACCCCGTAGCACCTGCCCGTGACACCGGCTGCGGCTGAAAGGGGGCGTTGGGCCAAGATTCAATAGGGTGGAAGGAGGGGATTCACGAATGCGACGATTAAATAGAACGTCAGGGAAAGTACATAGGAGGGGTGACAGGAGAAAAGAAAGAACAGCGGCGATAGGGGGGGGAAAGTCAAACCGCAGGCTGTTGCTGCCAGCTGGGGACCAGAGGGAGGGAGCGGTTGCTGGGCGCGGGGGAAGCCCAGCACGCGAAAAAAGCAGGAAACTTAGAAAGACTGACAAGAGCCTTGGAAAGGACGTTCTGTTATAAAGATGAAAAATGAGGACTTCTAAAATCAATGGAGGAATGGTAGGAACTTGAGAAAAAGGTCCGGGGGGAAAATACAAAAACAGGGAGAAGTCTGCCGGTGGGAAGCCAATACTAATTCATGAAGCGCAGCCCGGCGCAAGGTAGGGGCAAACAGAGAAGGAGGTGCAGAAATTCCAGGGCATCCCTCAAACGGCGTTCACAGGGGGATAACGGGTAAAAAACAAAAAGAGAGGGTGACAAAAAAAAGAGAACTGCTAGCATAAGGGGGGAATGCAGACCATGAGTAACCGTGGCTAGAGTTTTTTTTCGACGGACCAAATGACGCTGAAAAATAAAGGAACGAAAAAACAAGGTGTGCCAGGGAAAAGAGAGCAAAAGTACTTCGCTTCGCCTATTCAATGCCAATAAAATGAAGGGCTTGAGGATTCAGCCGAGCCAGACGGAGAACGACAAGAGAGGGGGAGAGAATCTAAGACGAACCGCGGCGCGAAAATCAGGGGCATACTAAAGTCCCCGGAAAAAGAACACATTTGGCAACCAAGGAACCGTCCGATTCGCCGCTGCTAGGGGGGAATCACGACTGGAAGGGGAGAAAATCTAAAGAAGTCATAACGAGCTAAATTGCTTCATCTAATCATCTTCGGCTTAACCAAGCCAGGGGAACAATTGTGCAGGGGAGACTGCTACAGAAGAAAAAAAAAACTGAAAGAAACTTAACGTTGGTGAATCGGTGGGGGGGAACAAAGCATTCCCATCACAGAAAACCCGAAAGGCGCCGCCATTGACTGAGCCGAGGTGTCGGAAAGAAAGAGGTCGATACAGCCTCATCGTAAAGCAAACTCAAAGACACCCGACCCAAGCGTAAAGGTTCGTTCAAGGATAAAAGTACAGCTGAGCCCGCGAACACCGCGATCATAAGGACTCAACAACAAAAAAGGAGGAGGAAACTAAGAATAAGCTCGGTGTTCGCGTGGAAAGGAATAAAGTGAGACTTCTACCCAACCCAAATGGAGGGGGGTGGGATGTGTCCGGGGAAGAATTGGCGCAACGGGAATGTATCAGAAAGGAGGAACAAAACGAAGCCTCTTTCGTTTGCCGGTTTTAGGCTTTCATGGAGGGAGGGGGGCGCTGGCCGACCCCGATGACAGGCAGGGTACCGGGGGAGAAGAGTTCCTTATGGTACGAAGTTAACCTTAACACATTTTTAAAATGTCTTTTTAAAAAAAATGGCGCGACAGAGGCTTGGCCGATCAAAAACCGAAAGGAGTTCTTGAGCGGAAGGGGGCTGGGCTTATACTGGGCCATCTTCTCGAATTTCGGGACAGAGGTCACAAGAGGTGGGTAAAAACAGGATCCTCGGTAAAAAGTTACTTTTGTAGGAGGATAGACAGTCGATCTTTTTTACGAAACTGGGTCGGAGAGAGACGTTGCGAAGGGGTAATACGGATTTCTGGAGGATGCCAGTTTATGTAAGTAAGGTTCTTAAAGAAGGAAGTGGGCATCGCTAAGCCACGTGGAAATAAAGAACGAGGGACATTGAATGGGTTGGACGTAGGGGTATTTTGCGGAAGGGAAAGACAAAAAGGCAAGGGTGTTACCTCAAGGGATGGCAGGAAATACGTAGGTCTAAGGACTGAGGAGTGTGTATCCTTCTCGCTGGATTGGAGACAGAAGGATGAACGGTCCCGGAACGCACGATGGCTCAGGAGGAAAGGGATCAGGCACGAGAAGAGCCGGGCAAGAACCTGGCTTCTTATACTTCTATGGGGGGACGGGAATCCAGGCGACGGGCAATTCTGACGACGTTCACGAGAAAAATATCTTCAAGATCGCTCAGCCATTATCTTGGCAGAACTGGAATCGGGTCGAATCTAAAAGAACGGAGAAGTTGGATGCGGAGATTCAGCATATGGGGGGGGGTCCGTTAACTGGATAAAAAAAGGTAACGTACCTCAATTGCGAAATCTTAGCAAGAAACGACCGGCAGCGACGAGTCAGGCGGTTGACTTGGGAAAAAACACGACGCTGGCAATGTGAAAAGAAAAAGCGGTCCTTGGGGGGGACAAGCGTCCTTAACTGGCGGGCTAAGATGTTTAAAGGGAAAATCCCGCAACTATTCGCAAAAGATTGATCTAACCCAAGCATTGCAGCAAAAACTAAGTCGAATTGTCTAATACGGAGCCGGGGGGGAGGGAGAATCGGGCTATGAAATAAACGTCCCACGCGGTGTGAAAAAATCTGACGAAACCTCCCAAAAAGAAAGGGAGAAGAACGTGGGCGGTAGAAATAACTGGATACAGAGGTTGGCGGGAATTGGATCGTGGAGGTCAGGGAAAGGACATGCCAGAGCACTTCCACGGGAAAGGGAAAGGTGGTTAGAATGGGAAGCCGTACGAAAATCGGGGTGTCGTGCGCGCAAAGCAAACGATAAAAGATGTTTGGCAAAATCGGGGAAAGAGGAGAAAACGTGCGGTCGATTTTGAAACAGAAACGAAGGTAACCCCGCCTGAAACGGATGAGAGGGGGTACAATTAATCGGCAACAACCGGCGATGAGTGGGCACTAAGAAGTTAATTGACAACGTCTGGCGAAGTTTGTTTGGAAAATCCGACCCGTTGGGGGGCGGACGGCGACTTCGGAAAAGTCAAATTCTAGCGAATGAGGACAAACCAACAACGGATGAGAAAAGACTATATTCGAGCATTGGAGCGCCTGGAAAAAACGGTTTTCTGGGGGCTGGAAAATCACAACTAAAAAGCGGAACAGTCCCTGCCTTGACATTCGCGAGGGAAACCCAGGGGAATAGGGTGGGGCATAAAGCTGAAACGGGTCATCTAGGCTCCGAGGTGGTAGCAAGGTTTCCGCACAATAGACCAAAAGAGAAAAGTGAGAGGGCACCCAAAGAGCAGCAATCGTTTTTGCAAAAAGCCCCCAGGATTGGCCCACGTCTTACTTCCAACACGGAGATTTCCAACGAAGCACGAAGTGGGCAGGGGCAAACGCCTGGAAGACCACGAACAAAAAGGGTCAGAAAACCTTCTGTACGAAATAGAAACGCCAATGAGGAGTTATTATGGGTTTCACATAGCAAGAGGAGACAATGGCCGCAGAGTAGCAAGAGGACCCAGACACGGCGACCAAAACCTTGGCGGGGTTTAATAAGGATTAAATGACATGGAATGGTGCACCAAGATATGAAATCCGCTGAACTTCCGACAATATCGCGAGAGCTAGAAAGAAAGCTTCATTGAAAAAAAGGAAAGGTCCTGTTGGGCCAAAAGGCCGAAAGGGTGGGAAAGCAAAAAAAAAGTTTAACGTAGCGGCGTTGGGCCCGCTGTGGAGGGAGAGAATGACGGATGCGGGGACCATAAAAAACCCAACTAACTTAACTAATTCATGCTCCGAATAAAAACAAGAGGGTGGACCGGTGAGGCACGTTCGGTATGAGAAAAAGAAAAACCAAGGTTTTAAGAGACAAAACCATGAATGCGTGGCTTCACGGGAAAAATTAGGAGGGAAAATTTGGAAAAAGTAGAGATAGACGCCTGGATAAACAGCAAAACTCATTCCAGAACAACATGCAAGGATCTGGTGGTTCACCGAGACGGGGCGCCTTATAAACGAAAGGAAGGGAGGAAATCGGCTTTTACCCCGGTAGCTCAGAGGAAGAAATCCCAGCAACAGAGAGGTAGACCACTCCATCTTAGATAGGGGTAAGGGCAATACTACATGATAAAAGCCGGGCCTGATGGGTCTCTAAAAGTTCTCCGACGCCGCGCAAAGGTTGGTAAGGAAAGAACATCTAGAAGAAGTACCGCAGTGCTAAAAAGCCAATTGCCAAGCGATTTGCCCTAAAAGAATCGAAGAGAAAAGATCGTATACCACTAGCTCGAAGTAATCTAACCCCAGTGAGAAAAAGAAAATAGAGGAGAAAAGGTAGGCAGAGAGCAACAAAGTCCAGTACTAACAAGAGACAGTAAAACCAAAGATTGAAAAAAATGAACAAGCCGCTGACATAGTTACCTCCTAGTGCAACAAAGTCAAGGAAATTAAGGGAGAGACATTGCGTCACCAAGAGCAAGTGAGAAGAACGATCGAAATTGGGTTGTCATCGCCTCCTCAACAGAAAGAGCAAGAAGAAATAACGGACAGGAATTTGCAAGGCGACTGTGGGTTATGCCACAGTACAAAAAAAAATGTCCCTCCAAAACCCAAAAAACAACAACACCCCACCACACCACCAGAACACCAAAAACCACCAGACACACCAAAAAGAAAAAGAGAAACTGACATCAAGCAAGGTAAAGCGGCGTCAGGGATGACATCAATCAGTTCAAAAAAGAAAAGAGGTCTCATTAAAAAATACAACGAACACCCGTACAAATTAAGAATAAATTTCTGAGTCCAAAGTCAGAAATTGAAAGAGGAAAAGGCGATGAAGAGTCACAAAACATGGGAGGGAAGAGGGTGGGAAGTGGTGAGGGGGGGCGAGGGGTGGGTGGGTAAATGGAGGACGAGTCTAGGAGGAGATCGAGGGGTCGAGGATCGAAACTTTATAACGGGAGCCAACTGAAAATATGCCTACTCTTGGGGGGGTTGGTGGGGCTTTTGGTCGCTTGAATAAGTGTGGGAGGATACGGGGTGATAGTGGAGAAAGGATGGGGGGGGTCCTCCGCACCAGGCGGACGCCGCGTTAAATGATGCCGTGGGTGTGGGAAAAAAAGTTCGGGCATGTCTCGAAAAAAAGATTGCAAATTCCTGTTAGTGGACTTTAACTTCTGGGAGAAGAAGCCATTGCAAAAATTGGGCATGGATAAGCTTAAACGATGCTTCGAGAACATCGAAGTACTGGTATCGTTGCAGTGGAAGCTGGCCGGAGGAGAAAAGCACTTGGCAGCATGATCACAAGCGGGATATTTAAAGGGCAACTCTCTTTTAGCACGGTGGGTTTCGTTGCAGTCTCAAGGAAGGAGAACGGTTTCGGAGTACGAGGACGCGACTGGGCCGGCTGGGTGATCGGGGACGAATTTTAGGGGGGAGTCATAGAAGGAAGTGGGAATCCGATAAAAAATCGTAGAGAATGCCTGGAGAGGTCCTAAAGTTGAGGAGGCTGGAGGGGGAGGGGAACGGGAGAGCTGACAACTGAAATAGGAAACGGTCTCTAATTATGGTGCCAGTACTTACGGGTCGCAGCTTTTCGTGCGGGAACAGTCGGGGATTGTGGGGGTGGGGAGGGTTAAAAAATATCACTGTCCCTGGAACATAAATTTCATGTCATCATCGTAAGAAACTCTCAATGCCCATATGACTCAGAAGGGGGGAAAGAGGAAATAATTCGTCTTTGAAGGGCACCTTCAAAGGGCGACGACTGTTTCAAACGCATTTAAGTATCAAAACCTATAAAAATCACGGAACCATTGGAATTGATTCAGAACGGATCTTCTTTCACAAGACTAGTAGAAAATGAAGTTGGATCGTAAACATTAGACCGCTGGAGTATTATTCCATGAAATGCGAGGAGTCAGAAAAGGTTCTAAACCACGACGCAAGCAACTCAGGACGTTGACGCAACCCAGCGCGAGCCATGGCAGAGAAACAAGGGATGAAAAATAACGGGGTGGTTGTACGGATCAGTGGATTTATAGCAATTAAAAGGAGGTCCGGAAGCGGCAGCGCAACCAGGCAAGAGGGGTGGGGGGGAAACGCACAGTGAAGAGAGCCAACGCGCGTTGTGTTGCTAGCGTTTATAAATCAGAATGTAGGGGCTTAGACCTCGCCACTGGCAAGAAAGAAGTTATACCAACTAGAGAACTCCCAAAAACACCTGAGCAGCGTGGCGTAGAGGGGAAAAAAAGGTTTTTAGTCGGAAAGGGGGGATAGGTGGCGTTGGCATTTTCCCAGGTTGGCACCATGCCAGGCGTGTCGTTGAAGTTGGGAAAAGAGCGGGATCGCCCTTAAAGGTGTGGCATTGCGAACAAACGCTGTTCGCCTCGGGTTGGGGGGGGGGAAACCGAAGACAGCGATCCTGCTCCCGTAAGATGCCGTGATAAAAAACGAGCGCCTTGCCTGAATATCTATTGGAGTTGGAAAAGAAAAGTTGGCAAACCCCGGCGGAGGAAAGTGGCACTCATAAATGATGATGGCAGGGTGAAAATTGGGAATGGCTTACACCCGGGGGGGACGAAAAAGGGGGGAGCGAATCCAGTCCGGATAGAGAACCACATTAATCGTGAAAGAGCGGAAGAGGGATCTAAAAAGTCTAAAAGCGGTAACATTCCAACAAAGAAGCGAGTGAAAGGGACCGGAAGAAGTGATCGGGATTAACGCTCGGTGGGAAAAAAATAGACTTTTGGAACATCAAAGTCCCCAAGTAGTTGGCAAGGTTCCGGGAAAGAAAGAAAAGTAGGAGCGCTGTCGCTATTTGAACCCAAAGAGGAGGATTTGTGGTCACACAATTAGGGAAAGCGTACGTCTACATATGAGAAAAGGGAAACAGAAAGAGGCAACGCAGGGAGATGGGCAACCATCGGCCGGAAGAAAGCACAAAAATGCCTACCCTTATATAAAAACGTTCTCGCAGTGGTCGGGATTTGCAAGGGTTGAAAAGAAAAAAAATGCACAAGGGAAGAAGAGAGCCACGGACTGGGTACACATATAAACCGGGGAAGGATCAAGAAAATTTGCCGGGGAACAGCGGATGGCCAATGTGTCCCAATATCAGATAGGGTTTCTGGGGTGGGGCAAAATATTCCACGATAAGCGAGTAAAAAGACAAAGTAAACGCAGGTGAATGCTTGGAAGTAGCAGCCGTCGCGAGGGTGGGTAAGAAAAACATGAATACGTGGGGCTGGCGAGGTGCTTGGTTCGGCCGGGGGAAATTGAAGGGGGGGGAGAGCTGGGAGACTAAAAAAAAAAAAGAAAAAAAAAACAAGCAATCCACCTCCTTAACACAGAATCCCTGTCTCAAGTTTACAGGGGGGAAAGGGAGGGGAGAGATGCCAGCTTCATGTCCAGTTTAGAAAGGAGGAATGCTGTCTAATCATCAAAGAGCCATTGAAACCGGCGAAGCGCCCCGTAGCCGTATTGCCCCGCAAGAGCATTATCAAGACCCAGTTGAAAGGACTTGGAATTCGAGAGCGTGTCGCATGAGTAACGGCAAGGCTAAAGTATGTGCGAGAATATACATAGGGTAGACCCTCCACAGAAGACTTTCGCACAAAAAAAAAAGAAGAGCATGAGAAATTATCTTAGCCAACTAATCCATGAAAGGAAACCTTGGCAGGGTTGTAGGAGGAAAGGACTAGATCAAAAAAGAAGGAGGGAAAAAAACAGAAAAGGAAGTGCCGCCACGCGCTAAAGATAGAAAACTTGGCTTCATTGCCCGGTTGCCCAAAAGGAGTCTTCGGCCAAGCAGAAGGAAAAAAGAAACAAACCCAAGAAACTTAAGTAATCGACTGGCGCCGAGATGTAGCACAAGTCCGTGAACAGAGAAGGGAAAAAAGGGGGTGGAACAAAACGACGGGGCTGCCGACTTCGCAAAAGAAGTGAAAATCGCCGATAAAGTACAATTCTGCGCAGAAAAGGATGGGGTCGGGGGCGCAGGTAGGAAGCCCACCGACACTTTTGTAGAAAATTGGTAAAAGCCTCACAGACCAACGACGTATATCGAACCCGCCATAAGAGACCCAGAAAAAAAAGAAAAACGGAAAAAGACCGGCAGGGAATCGGCGGCAGATGCCATCTTAAAGAAAAGATAGAGACCAAAAAAAAAACCCAGAAAAGAACACCACCCATAGGAGGAAGAGGTGGGTCTAAGGGCTCAAGAAGAAGAAGGAAGAAATCGACAAAGGAGAAAGAGCTCACAGAAGGAAAGGAGAGTGTCTCTTTTATCATCTTAGGCTTCTAAAACGAAATATTCCTACTATTGTCGGGGGGGGGGGGCTTTTGGAAGAGAAAGAGGGGATGATAACGTGAGAGTCTCTACAGAGGACATCCACTCTGACCTCGTGGCAGAGAATTCTGTTGGGGGAGGGTAGTCTGACTGGGAAGAAAAATGGAGAAGAAAATTAAGGGGGACGGTCTCTCGTTCCCTGTGGTTCGGGAAATGAGACCATTGCTACAGGGGTACGATTGGTCATCTGCGAGCGGATGAGTGAGGGAGAAAAGAAAGTTCGGCGGGAGCGTACTGCGCAGGGCCTGAATAAAGAATTTACAGAAGTGGAGAAAGGAGCACGGTTCTTTGGTGAAAAAAAGGGTGCGCCGATCCTGGCTGTCTAAGGTTAGATCATCTAAACGGTCTCAGCTTTGGACGCGCCGACCCCCATAGGAAGGTAGAGGGGAAGAAATGGGGGAAAAGTCTGTGCCTATTAAGAGAAAAATTCATGTATGAGTCAATCGCGGGCAAGTGCATAAGTCATCAACGGGGGAGAGACTTCCTGCAAGGTTGGGGCACTGATTGGTTCCGCGGCGGAATGCAGAGTGAGGCAGTCGAGAAACAAAGAGGACACAGGTGGGAATCAATCTAGCCGACTACGTCACAAGTCGGGGGGGTCCAGGCTGGGGGGGAGGTTCACAAGAGGAAGTCGTAAAAGCAGGCTAAGTGAAAAGCGAAACGAGATCGTGAGAATCCCAAGAATGAAAGTGGGCACTTTACTTCTTCAAGGTCGATTCCCGTGTGGCGAGATACGTTGCAAAGGGGAGACGGACAGTTGGATCACAGAATTCAATTTATCTTGGCAGCACCGGAAGATCGCCTCTCTCACAGAAGAGAACAAGGGGAAAAGGGGGGAATGCGGACAGGAGATTACCTTACGG
>Ga0179591_1192521_pt1 | contig 12791 bp, 12 predicted proteins | sample CZOMad2_1_08_16f_FD_182891 | JGI IMG/M metagenome (GOLD analysis project Ga0179591, IMG submission 182891) | Vadose zone soil fungal communities from Angelo Coast Range Reserve, California, USA - CZOMad2_1_08_16fungal (PacBio error correction) | ecosystem: Environmental > Terrestrial > Soil >...
GCCTTGGCAGGAAGAAGTTCGCCCCTTCTATATCGCGATCACGCAGAGAGTCAACGAGGGAATCCGGGGAAGGGTTCCAATGCGGCAAAAAGCGCTATACTTGCCGACCTCAAAGAACCGCCTCGCCACTAACTTAAAAAGCCTAGAAAGCGCGCCTATCCGCCCCGGATTGGGCGAAAAAATAGAAAAGAGGTTCAGCAAGAAACATGCTGCGTTCCAACACCAAATGTCGCGAGTCCAGGAGCAAGAAGAGATTCCGCGGAAGCAAAAAATTTGGGAGACCAGGGCTCCATCGGCCATGTTTCTTGCGAGCCGGGAATGAGGAGCGAGGACGTGGTGGGGCTCTCGACAAAGTGGGTGGAACCGAAATAGTGTGTCTCGGTGAAGTCAGCAACCACGGTTATCTTAGAATGACCTCTCAGGGGGGGGAGGTGAAGCAAACTCTTTTGTCTACCCAAAACGACCACTGACAACAATGCGTTCGAATCATTAATTCATTCAAGCCCTATAATTACAGTAATGGTAGCGACGGCGACCACCACGATCCATCTATTTCAACTAGCGGGGAAAATAGCGCGCGTAGGGGAAACGAGCTCTGTTGACAAGAAATAATCCGCCCGTCCTCATAACCACCTCGAAATAGAACAGTGAAACGCCACGCGGAGGGAGCTCTATGAAGAACCGGTAACGTAGGGGGGTGGATAGGAGAGCGGGAAACAGGGAAGACGAAAATGAATAGGACAGAGCCATTGACGGACCCCCGCCGCGCCCCCTCGGGAACGGGAGAAAACAGAGCCTGCACCCGGGGGAAATTACAAGGGAAAATCGTGGGTCGCTCAATTCAACATATAAGCCCCGAGTCGAAACTTTTGTTAACAAGCAGGAGTATATCTCATAGCAAAACAAAAAAGGATGCATTCAGGCGTTCGGACCTGGTAGAAGCCTAAGAGGGGGGAGCCCTCACGTTCTCAGGACAAATGAAGCCCGGCTACCGAAAACCCCGTCTCGTCCGGTAAAGAAAAGGGTCCCACCCAATATAATGAAAAAAGGACGGAGAAAAAAAAATAGCGAAAAGGAGGCTTACACGCGTCGATAAGACAAGAAAATTCGGGCAGGAGTCGGGATGAACCTGCGGTTTCAGTTCTCCTGGAGAGCGGGTCGGTCAGAAAAGGAAATATTCAGGTGCGCCCAAGAGCAGTAAATCCGATATGTCCGAGGAAGAAGGGCAAAGCCGGAGTTTTAAAAAGGACGCTAATTCATCACGGACGAGATCGGAGGGAGAACAGGGACCGAGCGACAGAAGGAGAAGGAAGAATCAGAGTAGGACAATCGGCGTAATGGACATCGTTCGGCTGTCGCTAACTTAAAAGAAAAGTTCTAGTTAAGTGCAAACGTTAAAGAAGAATCGGGGGTAAAACACGAGGGGGGGCAGAGCGCCGTTTACACGGAGAGAATAATACCTCATGCTTAAACGAAAAACTCAGAAACTAATGCAGTCAAAGAGAAAAAACGGCTCGTAGCTGACGTAGAAAGGAGAGCACGGGTACTGGGTTCCCGGGAGTCACATCGAGTCATCTGCAACAGATCTCATTCAAAAAAATGCTGGTATGCCCAAGCCCGGAAAAATGGGGGAACTGTCCAGGTCGTGGTGAAATCAAAAGGTTTAAGCCCCCACAACCAGGGGGAAGAAAAGAACTACCACGGGCGCGCAATCGAATTCTAAAAGCGGAAAGGCAGATGAATTAAGAAATAAGGATACGGAAGATCGTCAAAGAAAGAGTCTCAGGTGCGCTCATCACAGAAAGATAAGTTCTAGGACAATTAAGGGAGGAATCGCAACCGGAGGAAGATCAAATGTTGGCTCAGCATAGCTATAACTCAACGGGCTTGCTAAAAAAACGAGCACAGGAAGAGGTCACGGCCCCACTTCACCCGCCAAAGAGAATCAAGGAGAAAAAAGATCGACAGCTTCGGGGGGGTCAAGTAAAGAGAGGAGGTGGGTTCTCAAAAAGGACGAGAGCCTGGCCTTGCGGAAAGTAATGTCCTACAGGGAAATAACGTCGTCCCCTCAAATCTAATCTGGCGCCTGCGCGTCGGACCCTCCTCTCAAACAGAGGGAAGGAGGGGAATCCCCTGACGCGGCATTACCTTCGTCACCAGAAAAAACGGGACAGCAGGGTAAAGTCTATCTACATGCGATGGGGCAAAAGTGAAAATCTACTCACATCAAAAGAAGGCCAACCACGAGCCGCTGTCTCAGTACATGTCAAGATGGACAGCAAGGGAGCAATGCCTCTAGGGAGAAAAAAAGAATAACAAAAAAAAAAGGGGAAAATGAGCCGCGTCGCGTAATAGGAGCCGAAAACGACATTCAGAACCGCCGGAGGTGAAAACGATTCGCCCGAGGCGGAGTACCTCAGAAAAAAAAAAAAAATCTAGGTCAGCCATCTCTCGAAACAAAGCAGGGGGAGGAGATAGGGGGGAAAAACCGCGTTTGTGGGAAAAAGAGGCTCCCTGGACTCAAGCCCTCATCTAATGTGCAGCAAATGCGGCGGTTCGTGGATAAAATCTTCAGATAAAAGAACTTCACACTTCCGGCACCTAAGCCTAACGGAAAAAGGAGGGGCGACGCGGGGTAAGACGAGAAAGTAAGGACTTTCAAAGGAATCGTTTCGTACGATAAAAGAGTCGGAAAACTGGAGTTCGCACCTATGATGAGATAAAAAAAGAAAGTTAAGGAAAGAAGGGATATGCTAGTCAGGTCTAAAGGGAAATATTTGAAAAGCTAGGTTGGAACATCTCAGGGCGCGCGGCTAACACTGAATGATAATTTCGCTTCTGTTCCAAGTTCCATTTTTCGGGGAAGACTTGAGAAACCAGATGCCTCAAAAAGTAAAAAAAAAAAAAAAAAAAACCCTCAGTAAGACTAGGGGACAGCGGGACACACAGGGAAGCGGAGTGGGGAAACTGACGAGAGGAGGAAAAAATAGAGCTTGGGGCGGTGACTGGAGGAAGAGGCCCTCCTGAGAGAAGTCTCGTCTCATCACGGTAATAACTAAACATGAGAAACAGGGGAGAGCAGATTGGGCGACAAAGCAATAATCTTGCCAAGAAAGGGAAAGGAACTACACTTGGCCGCCGCGAGTCAGAAACAGGCTAAAAAATTGGAGATAGTGATGAAAAGAGCAGTCTCGCCGGTAAAGCACTGACGAATTTACGACAGGAGTGGTCGAATTTTTTGGGAAGAAGCCGTTCGGTGAGGGAGCAGGGAGAAAAGACAGAGTCACAACGAGGCAGGCCATTAAAAACGCTATACGCTAGTGAGAAAAAATTGTCGGCGAGGGTGCAGAGACGGTGTTTGGTGACGATGTCCTTCTCAAAAGGAGCTAGGCACCCAAAAGGAGACATAAAGAGCTAGGTCGCTCCTTAGAAGAGGGGCTGGGGGGGAGACGGAAGGGGAGAAAGGGAAAAGTCGGAAACCCATAGAGAGAGTAGGGATTTCCTCGAACTACTGACACCTCAGATTCGTTAAAAAGAGACAAGGGAAAGAGCATAATGATTACCGGCGCGAAAGGTAAGAGAACTTCGAGGGAAAAGAAAGCGTTGACTTCTTAGAATGATGAATATTGAACTGGAAGGGAAAGAAAATGGGGAAGGGAAGGGCAAGGTATCTGAGGGTACGCAGATTGTGCTAAGCTCCTGGGAAGGGGACCAACCTGGAGGAAATTCTCAGAATGAAAACAAAAGGGATCTTCACCCCGGAAAGCAGGACATGACATGAGGACGTTTGAGTCGACGCAATAGATCAGGGATTAAGGATAGGGGCAGAGGCCTTATGTAACCAAGCGTCGGGGGGGAGGAAGCCGGGGGGGGGGGTTCCGTTGCGAGGGAGGAAGGGGATGGTTGGGGCACGCCATTGTTATGAAACGGGCGAAGACTCATTAATAAAATGCTGGGTGGGGATGAAAAAAGTAAAAAAGTGCTTGTTACAGAACCATAGATAGGGGAAGGAATATGAAGGCCAAGCGAGGCAACCTTCATCTCTCCACGAGAGGAGTCGCTTTATAGAACAGATGACGGGCCTCTTGGTTTTAAGAAAGGGCTCTTCGAGTAAAAAAAATAGAACTGCGCGAGACCTCGCACACCCGGACCTTAACCTTGGTTCTAGAATCGCCGGTTGAGGTTTTGGTGGTGGGGGCATTTGAGGGTCGGATTTTTAAAACGAAAACGTCGGACTATTCCACTAGGAGAATATATCACGAGTCTCTATTGCGGGTTAAATCCTAGGGAGCGATTTGTGAAGTTCAATAGGCTTAATGACTGTCCCTTGCGAAGGGAAACAGAAAGCATGTCCACGTGGATGGGTGGTCCACCATCGGAGGGAGTACCCTAGCACGTGAAAAAATAAAGCTCAAAGTTTCCACGAGTCCAGCCGCTCCCGATAAGGAAGGAAGCTCAGTCAAAGGGCAAGCAGACTCGCATGAAACGTCGAAAAGGGCTCGGAAAATGGGGGCCTAATGGCAGGCGAAAAAAATAAGAAGGGGGGAAATTCCGCTGACAGAAAGGAGGATGAACGGACGGCATTGGTGGGGAAGTAACGCTTTCTTAGTGGGGAAAGCCTGGTCTCATAGGAAGAGCGTGCCTCTTAACTCTGAAGCTCAAGGGTGCTAAATGTTCGTGTACGTAAGGAGGGGGGAGCGGCAATTAAGGAAGAAGGGCAGCAGTTGGGCCACGAAAAAAGGGCCTTCCCCGCGTGAAAAAATAAAATCTCGCGAACGATCTGTCATGAGTAGAAGCAGGTGGCGCCAAGTGAAGCTCATCAAGGGGGAGGAAGAGGAAGAATCCGCCGTCACCCAGAGGCGTTTGCGGCAGATCGAACATCCCCGTCCAACGTTCTAAAAAAACGATAAAAAGCGTCAAGGGCGCGAACGCATATGGGGCCAGGTGTGGAGCATAGAAAGGCAAAAAAAAAGAAAAAGACAAGAGAGATTAGCGCAAAAAGAAAGGCACCTCCTCTTCGGCAAACGATCGCAAGGAGCGGAGTAGAGCTTCCATCACGTTTGTCGAATCTGAGATCGCACACAATCTTGAGGGGGAGGTACCTAGAAAGCATCGGAGGAGAGGGCTGACCCTGGAAGTTCCTCAGGCAGGGTTGGCATCGGGAGGCAAGAATGAATCTCGCCGGGCAAAGTCAAAAAAAACTTCATACCTGGAGGGGGAATCCGACTGCGACCACAACTAACCGGGCGGAAGAAAAAAAAAAAACTCCGCCCCGGAGGGGGACTTCGGCACAACATATTTTCCGGGCATGGGACGGGGTCTTTGGAAAACGGCCAAAAGGGTCAAACGCATAATAGATCAAAAAGAGCTGGTCGACGGTACGCGAACAATCGATGGGGGACCTCTCCATCTGTGACGAAAAGGTGCTTCGATAAAGACGTACCGAACAAAAAGAGGCTGAGCTACATGGCCCCCGGAAGGAGAAAGGAAAGGAGGCCGCGGCGAAAAACGGGCGGGGAGCTGGAGGGGACAACCAAATGGGCGCACCGAGTGGGGGGAAAAAAACAACAGAAACGGGACAACAAATGCCGTATAAGGGTGTTGTGTCAAAAGGCAGCTGACTTCCTATGAGCTACCACCATCTCTAAAGGGCTGTTCACGGAAGGAAGCTGCAGCGTGAAAAACTTCCAAGAAAATGGCCCGAATACTAAAAAAGTCGAACACCTCATCAAAAAAGACAAGACGGAACCTAAAAGAGATGATTGCGCGCAAAGGTCCAAACCTGGAACCTTAGAGGGGCGTATCGATATAAGGATCGAGGTCACGTGCTCGAAGTAAAGGGGACAAAAACCAGCCGTCCCGCATCTACGGCTAAAAAACAAAAAAACAATGCCGACATTCAAGGATGGCAGCAGAGGGAAAATAAAAGTCCACATGGAGGTCTGTAACAATAATAAGAAGGAGGACATAAACAAAATAAGGATTGCCACATTTTTCGTCCTTTGGGAAAAAGCACTGGAGCCTTCTTTGGGACAATCAAACACGAGAACCGAACCAAAGCAACGGAAAAAACCGAAAAGAAAAAGGAAACCTCCACCAAGATCAGGTAAATCAAGGAAGTAAAAGATAACTGTCCTCACAAAAAAAACAAAACCACCCCCACCCTCAAAAGGCGCAGGCCAGAATGGGCGGCGGTGTGAATAGGGTGAAAAGAGAAGAATTGCGCGGGTAGGTCGAAAGAGCGATCTGGGTCCACGGACATCCGGATTATAAGGCCGGCAATGGTCGGCATCCAGCCGGGAATGGTTGGGAGATGCCAGTTAACCTCGGAAGAAAGCGCTATCCTAACTGAGAAAAGCGAGGCCTCGCGCGCACGTAGACAGACGGGATTTAGGCCAAAAACTAAAGTCGTGCGCGACGCGGACGGGAAAAAGAAGGTTAAGGGCAAAACTTAGGCAAAATCCAAGAGATACAAAGAGGGATCTACTTTCGAGCAATACCTTACATCTTCTGAAAAAGATTCAACATACGAGCGGAAACGCTATAGGACAAGAAGGGAAAATAGATTGTTTGAAAGCTCAAATAAGAAAGGATATCATACAAGAGACAATGTCTGGGGCCCAGCACAGGCGGGGGTGCCGTTTAATAACAAAGGGAAGAAGCCGAAATCAAGCTCCGCGGGCCAGAAAAAACATTCTACAACAAGGAGAACTTCTAATACAAAGAAGGAAACTATACTTCGTGCCGAATTATCCGCGGAGATCTTAACGCCTGAAGGGGATAGGGTGCTCAGAATATAGAAAAACGCCCAGTGGAAGTTAATCACAATCGAGAAGAGAACTCACAGACAGATATAATGGGGAAGAGGCTCGGGAATATATAAACGTCTTGCGAAAGCCACGGGCGTCTAAAGAAAAAAAAAAGGAGATCCTCCGGGGATCAAGCACCGCGAAGCACCTCGAAAAGGAGGGTTAAATCGCTGCGCTCTGGAGAGGCTACACACAGGATTCAGATCATATGACATGGCAACGCATCACCGCCGGCCTGGAAAAGAGAAAAACCTCCAGTCGGGGGTTAGCACGGGCGACTCGGCTTCTTTAAAAAAAGAAGAGGAACCAAGCAATCTGGCTCGCCCCGGAGGTCCGTAAGAACTTCGTCAACCAAGGGGAAGTCGGAAACGCGGAGATCAGAGAAAATTCCGGAAAAAGGAGGAAAGAGTCCAACAGACCGGCGGGAGAAACGTCCGGACCGGGACGATGTACCGGGTCGAGAAAGAAGGGTACCACGCCAGGCCCAACGGGATATGGGGGGCACAAATCTCCAGGCAGAACGCAGTAGAGAAAGGAAGGAGGACCTCTTGAGACAGGCAGATCCCGCACGGAAACGGTCTTCATCAAACAAAAAAAAGAGACCACAACGGAATGAGTGTGAATACGAAGTTGGTTTCGTCCGGAACGATGCTCACCTCCGTGCGTGCGCGTTAAAAATAAGGGAGAGAAGAGGGAAGATGTACGAGGACATAAGCCCAATCCACCCCTTTTTCAAGGAAGAGGAAGGCACACTAGCTGCTCGCGACATAGGCGTCCTGTACGTGCTACAGACTCGTTTGTCGAAGCAGCTCGGACTGAAGGATAAAAATGAGGGAGGGCGAAATGGGGGAAGAAGCACGTACGGGAACCCTAGATTGGAAGGAGGAGGGCATTGGGACCACGTGGCGCGGTTCACGACACAAGAGGCGCGTGGAACCGAGAGAAAACTGAATCGCATTACCGGTTACCGGAGTCCATGTCGTGAGGGGAAAACCCAACAGTAAGAGAGCCTTCAGCGTGATCCAGAGAGAAGGCCAAGAAACGGGGGACAACAGCAAGACAAGGTTCCAAAAGGGAATTGACGCGGAAAGCGTGGCTGGGGGTGAAGGGGAAGGACCTGCCCAGCATGAAGAGAGGTTACTCAATCCGGTGAGGAAGACTGTCCGATAAAGGGAATGGGATTCAAGAAAAGGAGACAGAGAGACGGCAATGAACTAGAACTTGAGAGAAGAATGACGCACCCGCGATCTTCACTCCCAGCATACGAAATCTTCTCGAAGCCAGCGGGGGAAGGGAAAGCTACTAAATGTCGACGTGGGAAGTGGTCCGCCTGGTGTAAAAAAAATCGGAAGGACTCAACACGAGCTGGGGACCCAGGGGAGGAGGAGACGCGGCTGAGACAGAGCCTTCGTCGGAAAGGAGGGAAGGTGACGAGGAATCTCCTTTGAGGCTATTCCCCGAGACGAGGGAAGAAAAAAAAGCCTGTAGGGCGGCACCTTCAGAGGGGGTCTACTTTCGGGAAGGTCAGGTTGAGACGGGCGATTTATAGGGACCCAACAGGTCGAGTCTTTATTTAAAAAAGGGGGAAAAAATAGTCAAGGTGGAAGTAAACCTTATCAAGGAGCGAGAAACAAGCCCATCAAAGAATCCTGTCCTGCGAGGAAAAGAATCTACTGCTGTAAAAAAAGAAGAGAACGGACGGGGAAAAGGGTGGGAGAAAGAGTGATTTTTACTGCCCAGGGAGAAGAATGGGGTAAACCTGCTTTATCGGATGGACATCCGAGGGAAGAGGGGGAGAGACTTTGCGCCGACAACAACATTGCGATTCTACCGCACCCGCCAGGGAGAAAGATGGTCAACACCACCGCCGCCGGACACCGTCAGAGAAAATTGGGTAACGTAAAGTTCCTTTTCAGAGAGGTACGAGGGAAATTAGGGCGGCATCTGGGGGGGATGTCGAAGGAGGCCATGTCAAGGTTGTTTGGGGGGTGAGAGGCATGGGTGTCGTCAGACGGTTTTTGTCCTACCAATCAGTATCACAGGGAGCGCCGACCCGTACAAAGAGCATCCAGACTAGGTTTTTATGTACGCAGGAAAGAGAACTTTACCTTGAGTACAGGCCCATAAGTTATCACGGTCTGATACGGGAGTGCGGCCAGCGCGCAGCAAAAATGGCAGATCTCCCCCACGGGTGCTCAGCGCTGGAGGAAAAGCACGGGCCATGGCACAAGGGCTCTGAGAGAGGCGGGAAAGCGAGAAAAGGAGATAGCCTCGCCACAGAAAGGGCCAGGGGGGGGGGGGGGACCTAGCGCAATTCGCGGGTGGCGTTGAAAAGTCCTATTTTCGATGGGGATGGAAGGGGGAATCACGAGAGGGCGTTCGTGCAAAAGGGAGGGAAATTACACCGGCAAAGCGGGAACAGTTGAAAAATCCTCTTTCGAGTTGGTGCATAGGAAAGGGGAGAAGAGGGTGAAAAAAGTACCACGTTGCATGAATCGGCGGGGAAAGGGGGTCCCGTATGTTGGGGCGAAAAAAGCGTGCGAGAAAAAGAGAAGTTCGCTTCGGTAAAGCCTCCACATCAATTCACGACTAGGACGCGACACCGTAGAACGTAGATCGAAAAGGGCGCGCCAGCCCTTCCTCTCGGGGATATGTGGAAAACAAATTGCAGGCGACATCAACTGCTCTACGAATGGAGCCAACGAAAAAAGACTCCAACGTGTGAGGCCGCGTCCCAGAGAGAAAGTGGCAATGACGACGACAATTTTGTGTTGGACATAGAGAAGGGGGAAATTCGGGCGGATAACGCCAGAACATCGGAAGATACATCCGGGCGAGAGGCATCTCGAATCTCGAAGGGGGTCAAAGTTCGTGGTCCGCCAAGAGGAAATCGTATGAGAGAGGGTTTTCAGCAAGGTTGGAAAACCACCGAGGAAACAGAGGGGGTGGCATCAGACACTGTAGAATGAGCGTAACCGCGGTTTTTACAAAGGGGAAAAGGGGTATGCCGTGCGGGAGAGAAGGGATCCATCCCACAGACTGAGGGCGCTTGTTGATTAAGAAAAGAAAAGAATTCTGTCCGACGTAGCAAGGGCTGCAGAAGAAAACTAGACCGAAAGTTGAAAGACATCTCAACAACAACTAGGGAAAAGAAAAGCTAAAGAAATCCCGGAAGACAGGCGCTCCGAGCACTTGATCTAGAGAGGGAAGCATCACGTTGTAGTCGAGGGAACACCAAAGGATCCCACGGCAGGGGACTTCTTAAATGAACTATGCACTAAGAAAAGAGGGCAAGTTGACTCCACACGGGGAAGAGGAAAGCCTGCACCGTCTCGAGAACTCGCGGGCCGTAGAAAGTAATCCGTTGAAAAAGGAGACAAAATAGAGGACATAATTTGAAGACAAGGGGAAAGACCGGACCCGCAAAAGAAATGTAAGCCGGGGTGAGATCATTCCGAAATAACTCAAGCGCCGCCCCGTGGGGAGATTAAAACCATTCTGGTTCAGCAGAAAGGACCTGTGAAGAACAAAAAAAAAACATGGAGATACGTAAAATCTCAGAAAACAGGTTACGAGACAGACTAACACGTCGTGGGAGAAGGGAAACCTCAGAAAGAGGTGGCTGTCAGAGCATCTAATTTAAAACGTCAAGGAAAAAGGAGTGCTCGCCGTCGCCGAGGCTCCTTACCTCGGTGGAGGCATGACGTAGAGCAAGGTAGAGGAAGATTCGTTTAGCACCTATTTGGTTTTCGGCCAAGAGGAAAACGAATTCTGAAAAAACATCAAAGGAACAACATGATTGAGCGCTTCAATGAAAAGAAAGGGGGAAAGGTACGCCAAAAATGGACTGTATGGGACTCAGAACCGTCTCAAAAGAAGCTGTTTGTCGAGGAGAGCTGAGTAACTTCACAAGTGGCCTCAGTCCGATCTGCGAACATCCTCCATCACAACAAAAACCATAAGAACGGAAAAGAGAAAGGGGCAGAGAGCGCGCTCTCAGGAAAAGAATTAATGGAACGGTTTAGAGTTATCTAAAGCACATCTATTTGAGAACAGAAAAAGTTTGGACTGACCAAAAGCGCCCGCAGCTTGCCAAGAGAGGGAAAAAAAAAATTCACTTGACGGTTACTGACAGGGAGGGGATGACTCGAGCTCAGAAGTCAGACAGAGGTAGACCTTAGGTGTAGTACAGCATTGAGGGAAAAAGGAGATGTCGTAATAACCTAGGATTTCAAGAATTTGCGACGGAGCGAAGTTTCAGCAAGGCACCCTGAGGAGAACAGAAAAATCCGACCAAAAAGGAGAAGGGGGACCAAAACCCCGAGGCGAAACTCCACTGAAAGCAAACGAAAAAAAGATAAACAGTTATCGGCCCAATACAGGAGGAGGAAAAAAATACCGCGATCAACCGCGCGCGCAACGAAGGTGGTCCGTAATGGGGGTTAGAAAGGGAAAGGCTGGATGAGAATTAAAGCACGGGGTGACTTTGGGACCGGCAAAGCGAGCGTTGGGAAAAAGAAATACATCCGTATAAGCAGAACTCAATTTCAGGGGGGAAGCCAAGAAGGTCAGTAAAAGAGAAGGGAGACTCAATCAAATCGCTCAGAATAAAAAAAAGGAAGGGGGCTCTACAGGAAGGAGACCGCGACGAAGCTGGACATCGAGTGGAAGGAAGCTGCGGAGGCGCGACCAGTGTCCTCAACGTGTTAAAATTAAAAAAACAACTACCCCCTCCTTGTGTAAACACAAAAAACAGGTTCGAAGCCTGCGGCTACTTAAAGTCGGCGGAACCGAAAAAAAGCGACAAAAGCGCTCTTCGACGCTATCCGCAGATATCGGGGGGGGAAAAATCGCTCAAACAGAGCCCACAGAGAGATCTTAACTCTACTAAGCTGGGATGCCCAAGCCTAAGGGCCCGGACTCGTGGTATTTTCCTCCGAGACGAAGGATCGCAAAAGAGGAAGAAAACCATAGGCGTCACGGACGACAAAAAGGGGCTAGAAACATTGATGGAGCAGCAATGGCGAGATCGGCACGGAAGTGTAATCTATGGCGCTTCGAAAAGAAAGCATATTCTAGTAACCTGCAAGAGAGAGACTCAACGGTTAGGATTGAGTTGGGGACACAGTCCTCTTCAAGTGGAAGAAAACTTGCGAAATAGCCCGGGACACAGGCCTGAAAAAACACCCAACTAGAAAAGGAAGATCAGCTCGATAACATCTCGTCCTATGGTGGGGAAATCGTTCACAAGATTCGAGTTGCATCACGCCGGACTTCGAGAAGGAAGGGGGTCCTGGCGCACAGAAGAACTTTAAGGAATGGTAACTGAAATAAAGGCAGCAATCGTTGGTAGAATAAGGGGATTCGAACTAGGTCGGAAGGGAACAAATCCCCGCTGTGCCAATTTCTGTCAAGAGAAAAAATGATCGCTCACCTGAGCGGACTTCGGGCCACGTCGATCGGACTTCATGGGGGCAACGAAAAAAGACAAAAACGGCGAAAGAAGAAAATAAAAAAACGAAAAAACACCCAGAGAGAACAAAAGAAAAAAAAAAAACTAAACACCAAGGAAAACCACAAAAAAAAAAAAAACCGGGGGAGAAAAAAAAACAAACACCCAAACACACAAAGACACCCCACAAGAAAAAAAGAAAGGAAAAAAAAAAAAGAAACCAAGCAGAAAGAAGGAAAACAAAAAGAAAACCACCACACAACACACAGGGGGGGGGGGGGGGGGGAGGGGGGGGGGGGGGGGGGGGGTGAGGGGGGGGGGGGGGGGGGGGGGGGGGGGGGGGGGGGGGGTCACTTACGACGGACACTAGAAAAAAGAAAAAAAAAGTCATCTTACCTATCACAAATACACTGCTCGTGTACCAGCAAAAAGGGGAAACAGGGATCTTAAGTCAACGGAGAGCCGGCTACTGTCTCTCAGCCCGACATGCAGAACCGACAAAAAAAAAGAGACATATCGGGAATTGGCCA
>Ga0179591_1311711_pt1 | contig 12791 bp, 11 predicted proteins | sample CZOMad2_1_08_16f_FD_182891 | JGI IMG/M metagenome (GOLD analysis project Ga0179591, IMG submission 182891) | Vadose zone soil fungal communities from Angelo Coast Range Reserve, California, USA - CZOMad2_1_08_16fungal (PacBio error correction) | ecosystem: Environmental > Terrestrial > Soil >...
GGCGTCGTGGGGGGGGAGGGGGGGAGGAACGAAGGGATATGAAAACCAGGGGGTGTCGTCCTCCTGGAAGAGTGATTACCTGTTCGCCAACGTAGAGATTTCTGCATGAGAAAGAAGGGTGGACAAGGCCGCGGGAAAGTTCTTTGGGAAAAGGACGCCTCCCAAGACAAGAAATCCTCTGGGCGCTTTGGAGGAAGTTAGGGAGAATTGTATCTTCCGCTTAGGGGGGGGACCGCAAAGCTACCGCTACATAGAGGCTGCACCGAGCTGTTAGAGCTGAGTCAAGGGGTGGCAAATGGTTTTCGGTGCACGCAGACTGATCAAGCCTAATTTTCTTTGGATTCAAAAGAGAGGGTGGTAGAGGGGGTGGGATTAGAAGGGGGTTTCTTTGCATCCCATATTACCTTATCGCTGCTCAGAAGGTATGTCCTGAGAAAAGGGGGACTTAAACTTGAGTATAGGACTCCAGCTAACGAAACCAAAAGGCGGGATCGGGGGGGAAACCTCTTTCCTTCAGATTTGGCGGTTATGCATCCAGAGGACCGTTAAGATCTGGGCGAGGCGGGAAACAGAGAAAACGCGTCTATCTATCTTGTACCTGCCGCGGGGTGGGTTGTACCTTTGAAAGAAAGGCGAGGTTGAAGAGAACTCTCTGGGTATTCCCTCTTTATTCCTTCAATCAAGAGACTTGGGAATAATTATCACAGTCGAAAGGGGGGAAGGTAGTAGGAAGAAGGGGGGTGACCCACAGATTCCCTTACGCTATTACCTTCCATCAAATCTTTTTGATGGGGGTTTGAAAGAGCCTTATCGAGCATGAAAAATCTACAAGAGTGGGTGCAGGGGGAAGAGGGAATTTTTTTGAACCGAAAATTCGGAACATGCGAGACTGGATCATGGGGAAAGAGAGGCAGGTATTCCTACTAGTGGTTAAATTAAAAAAGCTCAGCTGAGGAAGAGTCCCCTCTGCGCGTGGGAAATGCTATGTCAATTTCTGAGATGCTTAGAGTCATCATAAAGGGGGGAAGGGGTTGGATCCTGAACTAAATTATAGAGAACACCTCCATTGACGGTCTGGGTTCTTTATGGCACAGTAAGACCTCATTTTTATGAAGAGAATTCTATCGAGAACATTGGGGGGAAGAAACCATCCCAACGCTTAAGAGAAAGGGGTGCAGAGTCATCCCCCTCCGGTTTCATGCCGTCGTCAATGTCTAGTTGAAAAAAGGGTTGACGCAGGGGGAAAATCCTGCTGGACGGCTGGTATCCATTGCTTCCGCCAAGCACTCGACGAGGCCGAATCCTAGGGGATACCAGACTTGGAAGACTTATGGAAAAACCGCATAACACGGACGGGGGGGAGAGGGAGCCGTCATTACCCTGGCGCTATCACGGTCTTTTATCAAACGGCCCAAAAGGCGAGGGAGCAGCGATAGGATGTGATTAGGGATGAAAGATGTTGTCCGGAATGTCCGTCACCTCGGGACAGTGAGGAACTTTTGGGGAAAAGCAGAGGGGGGGGAGGGAACTGGCGCACCGAGGGACCAGGCCAGGGGGGGGGTGAGGTCGCGGCTGGAAATACAATTGGATCGCGAGGGAGAGGTCTTCACAGGGTCCTTTTCGCGAAAGATTGAAGCTGAGGGCCTGGCCAGGGGGAAGAGAAAACCATGGTTACGAAATAAGACAGCTCCCGTAACATCTTGGGGAGCATTTGGAGGCGTCACAATTCCTCGACCTTATCCAGAAGTAAAGCATATTCTGGCCTATTAACACTCAGAAGAAAAACCTCGCCCAGGGGGAGAGACCTGTAACTAAGCAAGGGCGAGAGCTTTGTCTCGCCGCCGAAAAAAAACCGTCTCGATTCCCGCACCGGGCATAAATTTCTGGAGGGAAGGAAAAACTTCCAAGGGCGCAGTTTTTTCGCCCGGACTTTACAAAGGAAGAAAAGCAGGGGGCGGAGAGGAAGAAAAACCCCATTCAGAAGGGTACAAATACGTCCTTAGGAATGTATTTTCGCTACTCATGCCAACACCGTGACGCTACACTTTTTTAGAAAACGTTTCTCCCCGCCCGACGATTCCTAGGAAAGAACGGGCAAGGAGTCGGGGGAAAAGAAATAGGTCGTGAAAAAAAGGGGGCTAAGCTCCTCCTCTAAGGAAGGATATCTGCGCTGGCATGGCCATTCTCTGGACCATTGGGGGTAGAAGGGCCTCTGGGGGCACCGAAAAGAAACCTTTAGAGGGGGAGTCTTATATTTCTTCAGGGTTCTGTTGACCATAAGACTATTCAGAAGAGCCTCTTTCCTGCCGACTACTGACAAGTTATGTGGAGGGAGGAATCCGACCTGGGAGGACTGACTCTTCAAAAGAAGGGATAAAGCATCCCTGGGCGAGTCTTGCAATCTCCACTTTTCTCGCCCAGTGAAAGAAACTTGTCCTAGGGTGCCTTTCTCGAGTCCTTACTGTTTCAAAGGGCCACCTGAGGGAAAAAGAGGCTCAACAGAGAGCGCGAAGCCTCTATGGAAGAACGCCATCCTGGCTCAAAAGAGGGGTTCGCCACAAGGCTCTTGAAAAAAAGAAAATAGGTACAACATGTTGGGGGGGAAGCCCTGGCCTTTGACCAAAAACTGCATCCTCTGCCAATTACGAAGGAAAGGCAGGTCGAGTGGTGGTCAGAGGAAAGGGGACGTACCAAAAGCCCGAGACAACTTTAGCACGCAAATGAGACGTTGCGCGCCTCGTGAGGCATCCTCGCCTGCCATAAGGGTCCTCTGGAAAGAAGAAGGATTTTCTACCTGACCAGCCTGGCGGAACCTCATTCAGGAGGCGCATACAGGAAAGGGTCTCGCGGGAAAAAAGGAAAACGCCTGGGAGGACAAAAAAAAATCAGCATCTTTTCCCGCGCACGACTTTGCAGGGAATTCGGCCGGAGGGGATGAAACCTCAGCCCTGAAGGCCGAAAAGCCACACCATCTCCAAAAGAGAAAAAGTGCAGCAACAAAATGAAGGAAGCGCTCGAAACAACTTAGGAAGAAAGAGCGGCTTTCAGGTCCATAACCTTTTTTAGTTGTGGCAACGCGGAAAAATCCTGAGAGTCGATTTTGCGTTCTCTCTTCAAAGGAGGTTATAAGGACATAAGGAAAATCCCCAGAAAATGCAAGAACGGCAGCCGTTAAGGGGTCCAATCCCAATTTCTCTCGCAGGAAAGCGATAACCAGGGTCGGGGGACTTCTGCAATTGGGAGGGAGAAAAGGACGGTCATCCTCCCATGGGCAGTGAGGAGGGAGGATGTTGGAAAGAATGTAAGGGGAGGCCAAATTCAGAGAGTAGGGCATGGCTAGTCTTGATGTACATTTTCTTCCAGGAGAGGGAGAGGTTTTTCGAGAGGGGGAGGGAACCATCCGTAGCGAGACACCAACATGAGTGAATGAAAAGGGTCCCGAAAGGAGAACTTTAGGGGGGAAAAGGACCTTGTCCAAGAGAAAAGTGGTATCTTCAGTTCTATAAAATCTTCGTTTGCTAAAAAAACTACTTTTCCCCACAGAGCCATGGGGGGGAGGGGGGAAAACCAGAGGATATGGGAACGAAAATCAGCAGAGGGGGGCGTGCACGCGTTCGATCGCTGCTTGTTCATGGGAGGAATTCCTTCCAGACCCATAAAAGTGAAGAGGGAAAACGTTCAACATTGGGTGAAAAAACGCAAAACTGGGGGGAACGTCTGGAAAAGGTATGCGGGAGCAATTCCAGCGCGAACGTAGGAGAAAACGGGGAGGAGGAAAAGACACTAAAGGGCAACGCGCAGTATGGGGAGCGGAAGATCAGGGGGATCGGGGGCACTCCCAGAGCCCATCTCCAGGAGTCGACTCGGCACGATTTTGGAAGGGGAAGGGTTTTAAAAGAGGTTTCTGGAGGTTGCAGCGAATAAGGGCCCAGCTCTATATCCAATTCCTGCGAAGGGGCCGTAGGAGGAACAGCTCTATAATTTTAAGTCCCTCAAAGGGATGCCCGGGAAGGTTTCCGGGGGAAGTGGTTTGGGGAAGGCTGTTCGCAATTTGGGGGGCTCCACAATGTTCAGACGCTGTCTGTTTGGACTTTTTCAAAAAGTCGCCAAATACGTACAGAAGAAAGGAAGAACGATGTTCTGACAAAGAAGGGGAGATTGGGTATGGGGTAAGCCTCCGTCCCACTGGTTCGCGTAAGTTTCCGGTCAAAGGGAAACGTAAGGGGAGGGGAAAGGGGGGGGCAAGGAAGGTAGGGACAGCAATTCCTGAGATTCACGATCCGGGGGATCCTTCGGAGATAAAAATCCTTTCAGACGTTTAAAAAGAAGCGGGGGGGGGAGGGAAACCGCACGTGAAAAAAATGGACGGTGATGAGAAAGTTCCTCGGCAAAAGGATCCTTGGCCCGATTGCGGAGGATCACTTCTAGGAAGCGGGAAAGACCTTACCAATAAGAGCCAGAGGGGGGGGGGCGCCAGGTAAAGGAAAAGGTAGTCGCGAAATTGAAGACCTCTCCATCACTTTGGCAATTCTTGTCTGCCAGCGCCAGGGGCTTTGCTAGGAAAAAAAAGAAAAATGCCGCCGATCACAAGCTACCTATGCAAAAAAAAAACAGCTCCTCAAGGGTCACGCGGACAAGCTCGGAATAGAAGTTCTTTCTCTAAACAAATTTCTTTCTTCGTTAGAGTTCTCCGAGGTAACGTGGTTCTTGCAAAAGCGCCGGGGGGAAAAAGGAAAAGGGGAAGGGCATCGAAAAAGCCGAAGGGGAAAGTATATCACCTCCTAAGGACCAGCCATGGGATCATAGACTGCTCAGATCGATCAGTCACGAACAAGTTCCGGGAGGAGGGGAGGCGCATGGGGGGAGGGGAGAATGAAGACGGGGGAAGACGTGTCATGGGGGGGGCTTGCGTCCTCAAGGCAGGGCTGTGGCGTGCCGGGAGGGGATCAACACTCAGTCCCGGATTGACGAGGAAGCGGGGGGGAGTCCCAAAAAGGGGTGGACAAAAGTTTCTCGTCCGGGAAACGCTTTTAGTTCCCGGAAGCCACCAACCTTTTATAAGCTTGGGGATCTGGGTTCGGCTCTTTCAGTTATTGTGCGGTCTCTTGAAGGAGATGGTGTCCGTTCATAACCTCTTTAGGGGGAGTTTCCAGAAAAAAAAAGAATGATCGAAAACAATCCGCTATCATGAGGTTCAATTTCGGAGTATGGGCACCCATATTTGATCGAATTTGATGATGAAGACGGCACATCGGGTGGGAAATGCGAAAAAGGAACCGAAAACGAAGGTATCCAGCATCTTCGAGTCTCTTCCGAACACACTATCAGAAAGCCCTTAGCGTGACAAAAATATCGCTAAGAAAGGGACTTGGGGGGCACACCACAATGCAAAGTCAACCAACCAAATCTATGGACATTATCGATAGGCGGAACCCTAAAAAAAAAACAAGAAAAAGGCTTGGCCTGTCATAGTCATTTTAAGGGCCTTCAAAAACAGGGGACGGAGGAAAATAGACAGAGTTTGCCACGTGAGAATAAAGCGTGGGTTAGGGGAAAAAGATCACGGTCATACCAGGCGCGGAGGCTTCCAACTCCTTATTTCTTCATGTCCCGGTCAAGGGAGAAAAAATCGGCATTAAGGCAGAGGGAGTTCCTGACAGGAGGGTTGTAGGGGGGAAGGGGACAAAAGATCTGGAAGAACCGCCAACCTCTTTACTGAAAGTGGACTTCCAAACCCATATCCTGCTCCGCCATTGCGGGAGAAGGGGGCCGGGAAAGTCCAGAATGGACCTGCTGGTTGGAAGAAGGGAAGGCGTTTTAACTCATACAGGATGAAACCTCAAGTCTTCCTTTAATCGAGAAGCCCGACGCTCCACTAACTGAGAGATGGGCATCCACAGCAAATTTGGAGGGGGAAAGTATGCCCGAGGGGACAAACGTACAGGGCCGAAAAAACTGATCTTCAACGGGGTTCCGGCAAGACTTCTTTAGGTAGCTTTGGGGGTCCAGAGAAAGCGTCAGATACCATTAAGAATATGTCTCATAAAAAGAAACCTGTGGAAAACGTTCTTTGCGGGCGCTTCGCTGTCTGGAAGGTAGAGGGGAAAAAGCACTTCGACGAAACTGGAAAGTCTTCTTGTCGGAGAAGACGTTGGCGACAAATAAAAAATAGGAATAGACTAAAAAAGGGGTTGGGGGAGGCCTTCATATATTTGAGGTCACTCCATCCTTGAAGGATCAACCACTGGCCGCCCGCCGGCATAATCTAGACAAAAACTGGGGGGGGGAGAAAAGAGAAAAAAATGGAGAAAAAAAAAGGTCGAGGAAAAGGAAGCGGAGAGAATCCGTACCACCTCCAATTTTTCAATCTGTAAGATCTTGTTACACCATGGGTCTCCAACGGAAGAAAAGGGGAGGACAATGAAAGGGGAAAGCGTCGAATAGGAAGGAGATGCCAACGAGCCCAAAAAATAAATGGAGACCCACTAAGTTGGAAGTTTGACCAGGCGGATTTTGGTCTTAATACGCTAGGATTTCCAGAATTTGGATCTGCCTCTGGCGCTGGAAAATCGCCTAGAAGATCTCGCGTGCAAATGGCGCTCTGAGCTAAGGGGTCAAATGGATGGAGGTTTCACTCTCGAACTCAGAAATTTTCTGTGTATTAAGAAGAGGCTGGGTCCTCCGTCGGCTGGTGATTTCCAAAACAAGGGAGGCATCCCTGGGAAAAAAGGAGAAGAAGTGACCAAGGATTAACAAACGAAGTTTGAGATCGTAAAACAGAAGTCGCCGTCCATTTCTTCTGCTAGGGGGGGTTGGTACTAACTCAGCTTTCGGACGATTTGGCTTTTATGGGGGAAGCCTCCACTACCGGAATATCTGGGGGGATCTCAGAAAAGAAAAACATGGCCAAAAGAAAAAAGGGGAAGAGGGAGCGTAGGGGTCGGTTGTGGTATACCTTGAAGACAAGTTATCCTCCGGCGTTGGGCTATCTGAGGAGAAGGATTACCATCGTGAATCCTTAAATAAAAAAGGGGGGAAAAATGACCAAATTCGGAAGAAGGAAGAAAGGACAGTCCTGGAAAAAAAAGAATAATCCCCTGACCGATTACCAAAATCTCTGGTTGATGGGGGGGGAAATAGAATGATATCAATTCCATCGAACGGAAGGTGTTCTGAGGGAGAGAGTGGTTAACAGGAAGGACATTGAAAAGGCAAAGAAGGGAACGAGAAGAGGGCGAGCTCAGCTGCTTTATACGGCCTCGTGTCAGGCGATGCCCATTTCGATGCCTCATTAGGGAGAAGATCCGATGAAGAGGGGGGAAGGCAAAGAGGCAGCCCGAAGGCAGATAGTGGGACTAACCCGATGATCTCTTTCTTGATGGACAGTGAAGACCGAAAGGCTATTGAAGGCAAGGCTAAGGACGCTGAAAGAGGGAAATCACATTGAAAGGCGCCTCAAACCCTCCCAGGGCCCTTACTCTATCCCTTTTTTCAAGAGCGTGTCCCCCCTGTGAAGGAGTCTCCAAGGAAATTTTCCCAAAAAAAAGGGGGGGGACCGGATTCCGCCGAAATTTAAAAAAAAGAGCGGGACGGCGTGTGGCGCCATGTCCGAAGCCACAGGCCCGCCTAACCTAAGCCCTATTTAGGGAAAGGAAGCAGCAGTAGTAGTCCAGACAAGGAGCATACCTGGCTGGGAGATCTCGCGCGCCAGATTATCCCTCTGGCGATATTCGGCTTTGATCTAATGCCCACAAGACTCGCAGGAGGGAGTCGTCGATGGGAAGGGGAGTGAGAAAAAAGGAAGGCGCTGTTGCCTCAATTCAAGACGGCTACAGCGACGAAGAAAGAGGTGTTCGACTCAGAAGAAGCTGTAACTGCGCCCGGATTGATTCAAAGGGGGGAGGCGGCAACTGGGGGGAAAAAATGGTTGAAGGGGGACCAAGCAGACGGCACATTGTCCTTTCTGCCGCGTCTCTGGCCTACAGCCGAAAGGGGATTTATCGAGGGCGAAAACAGTTGCTGCCCCGAGAAAAAAGACAGGGGGAAAAAAACAACATCGGAAAAAAAAAGGGAAAGAACCCAAAAAAGGACGCAAGCAATGTCCCAATATTCTTCCGAGGAAAAATTTCTCCATACCTCGAAAGCCCTCGGCCCACCAATGCGGACCTTTCCCAAGGGAAAACGAACGGAAAGGGAGGGGGGGGGGGAACCGGGATCAACAAAGAGGAAAACACTGAAATTGAAAGTGCACGCCTGCCCAGGTCTCCTTTGTGGAACTTACTTTACCAGGGGAACGGACTAGCAAAGAGGGGGGAGAGCTTGAAAACGGAAAATCCCAATGAGGATGCGAGGGGCTGAAAAAAAAAAACGAAAGAAAGGCTTGAATTGTAGCGACGCAAAGAAACACCTAAGGCGAAACCTTGGGGGAAACAAAGACGAAACTTTTAAAAGGAGACCAAAGGGGGAGGGAAAACTGGAGAAGAAACTTAGAGATGAAAGAGGTGAAGGGTATCGGTTTCGAAGCCGGAAGGACCCTGCTCAAGGAAGCTGTCTAGCAACTTTCAGGGAGAAAGAAAAGAGGGGGGGAAAGTGTACGACAAAAAAATGGTACACCCCCACCTGGCGCGCCCTTCGCGTAGGAGAGGAGAGCTTGTCGTGACCGATTGAAAAAGGGCAGGGGGCTGGGCCAGAAAACTCAACAAGGGGGTGAGGAACTGGCGAAGCCGCCTAGGAGGTTCGCGCGGCTCTTGATGGAATCTCCAGCATCCCGGTTGCGGAGATTACCAATAAAGGGAACGTGAAGTCCCGCGAAGGGGGGGGGGGGGGGGGGGGGGGGGGGGGGGGGGGGGGGGGAGGGGGGGGGGGGGGGGGGGGGGGGGGGGGGGGGGGGGGAGGGAAAAAGTCAAGAAGGAAACTTCCCTTAAAAAGTTTGAGAGAACCTCAGAGAAAAAGCTCTCCCTCTTTCCGAAGCCTAATCTCTTAATAATCTCATACTTGTGAGGAATCAAATCCATCAAGGCGATTTAAAGGCAGGGGGACAGAAAGGAAGCTTCTCTTCTCTAGAGAAAAAAAGGGCATGGGGGCAGTCTGTAATCCCTGAAGGACTATCAAGCAACTGCGATGTTCCACTGACGACTTCAAGATTGCGATTTGGGGTCTGAGAGGAATGGCGGAAAAAAAAAAAAACCCCAGAGACAAGAAAAAAAGGCCTCCTGGTCAAATCGCCATTAAGACTCCGGGCTCGCGTTTCGTCGGGAAATCCTCGCCTTGAAATATTGGGAGGGACGCACGGATTGCAGCAGTTAGGGACCAGACATTGGAGAAGAAATGCGTAGGCTCCGTCAACCACCAGGGAGGAAAATCGCAGCGAGAGGGAACAACCCGAACGCATCAATCAGGGAGCTCACTACTTGCCATGGGGCGGCGTGGTCATGAGGGACTGAGAAAGAACATGAATTCCGAAGCACGAAATCTCCTATCAAAAAGGAGAAGGGCACAAAAAAGGGGAGGGAAGCTGATCTAGAGAAAAAAATAGTTAGAGAGGACAGGTTCAGTCCATCCCCTTGTTTATTTGACACAAGCAGCCAGCTCTAGGCGATGGTGGGGAAATCGAGCCTTCAGGCTGCGGTGAGCAGGACAGCACTGCACAAAAGGCAAAGGGAGGAAGGGCTGCGTTGGGGGGGGAAAACAATACAAATCGAAAAAGGAAAATGACGAGAAACCATCGATCTGTTTCCGAGGGCCTTTCTGCCAAACGCCTTCTTGAATAGCCCAGGATTGTCAATAGAGGCTTCGAAAGGAGGAAAAAAGGACCCAGAAGGGCGGATGACCAAAAAAGCCTCGACCAAATGGCTATTTCTTCAAGACAGTGCGGCCAGGACGCGGGCTCTATGTGTTAGAAAGCAGGAAGCCAGCCGCAAAAAAAAAAACTCAGCATTAAAGAAAATCCCCTTGGAAATTGCTTGGGAGGAAGGAGTACGCACACATGGGGGGAAGAGGACGCGTTTTTTGCGGGGAAAAGGCTTTCCAGCGGCGAGGGCGGTTATGGGAGGACCGTCTGAGAAGTTCTGCAGCGCGAGTCGGCTATTAAAAATGGAGAGCGATGGGCGAAAAAAAGTGCGGTGGCGAAAAAAAGAAGACGGGGGAAAACAGCACAGCGGTCCAGTTCGCGACTGGCGCGAAACGTTGAGGGGGCTGTCCGCGAGAGAAGGGATGCTTTAGCAAGAAAGCTTCACACGAAGAAAAAAGGGGGGCCGAGGATGAAAAGTCACAGAAAGAAAATCGAATGGGAAGCCAGGGCTAATAGGGACTATGGTCACACCCAGCGCGAAATCTCCTACTCGAAGATCTAAAAAGGGGGTTGGGAGGACGGGGTGCATGTGCGGTCCCTTGAAAATCTTTGCAAGGGGAAAATAAAATCTTCCTGCTCCTTGTCGAAAGGAAGTTCTACCCTCGCGATACCTTGCACTACTGCGAGTTACGGCATCATCCTGACTGCCAGTGCAAAGCTTCAAAGAAGGGAAAAGTTGTCGGGAGGGGGAGAAAGTTTTCAGGGCGCAAAGAGCTCGAGTTTGCGTTCGCTCCAAGAAATCACATCCTCCGCTAGCGACCTATTTTCTTCATCACCTGTCGGCATGCCCGAATTGGTGCCTGGGGAAAGAAAGGGAAACGCTTACCAGTCCATCAGTCCGGGAAAAAAAGTAAAAAAAGTGGTTCATTGCGTGCTATAAGAATCACCAAGCAATTTGCGGTGGCGGAGCTATCCTGGGGAAGGGGGGCGAGAACAGAAGGGGGAAGGAAGGGGGAAAAACGGGTCCAGTAGCGCATTTGGCCTGGTCTTTCTTCTGGATTGAGATTTCTCTGCTAAGCTGGGGGGCCATTTTCTGTGAGAAATTCTAGGGAGACGCCTTCCAGGGCTAAAAGAACAAGTCGTAGTCCTTTCAGCTTGGAAAATTTCGCAGAGCCCTGGGTTTTCGAAAATAGGAACCTTTGGCCAGGCTGTCGGCATCTAAAAGAGTGCGCTAAAGGAAAGGAAACCCGCGAGAATAAAAAAAACCCGCAAAAAAACCAATCCGCATCTGATCGCGGCAAAAGTTCCAGCCCTTAGGGGGAAGCTTCGAACAAAAGTTCTAATTCGTCTCTGGGAAGGGGGGGGAAGGGAGGGACAACAAAAGTCCTCACGAAACGCCGGAATTCATCGCCGAAGAGGAATCGTCCTGAGAGAAGGTTGTCAGGTAGATACTCCTATGTAAGACAGGGTAAAGAGAAGGAGCGCGCGATCAAGAAAAACTCCGTCCTGGGGAAAGGGGCTTATACTAGCTTTGGTCGCTTCATCGTGAGTTAAATAGGCTTCGGCCGAGTCGAGGGGAAGGGAGGGACTGGATCACCAAGATCCACAGAATTCCAGAGAGTTCCGGGGGGAGGGTGGCCTGCGCCAGGGGGGTCTGGGGGGGAAAAATCATGTGAACATGGACAGGTTTCTCTCCATGAGGAGGTTATGAAGGATCTGCAACCTGATAGAGTAATGTAAAGGGGGTGTCGGGGTATGGAGCTTTTCCTCTTTCAGAAATTCGCCCGGTTTCCTGAAGGGCCGACTTCTGAATCAATACTGGGGAAAGGGGAAGTCCATCGGGGGGGAAAAAACCAAAACCCTGGAGTGCGGTCATGGCTGAAGTCTTGCTTCCACCCTATTGTCGGAAGTGGATGAAGAACAAGAGCGAAACGGGTGAAATTGGACCAAAAGCCTCAACTTATCCAGCAGCTGCTTTCTCGTCGAAAACGATCGCAGGAATACTGCTCTGGAAATAAAAAGGGAGAACATGTCCGAAACAGGGGTGTCACAAGAAATGCTCTTCCCCCCAGATTCAGAAAACCGGTCGATTGGAGGCGACAGGAAAAAACCCCCATCAAGGATAGGAAATGCAGGGAAACTCGTTCAATGGGACGTTGCGGGGGCCAAAGTCTCGAGAAAAAAATTCTAGAGGGGGGGGTCAGGGGAGAGGTGCTCACGGGGGGGTTTAGTGGGGGAAAGGGGGAATCACGAGGGCATACAAAACAATCGGAGGAAGGAAGGAGGGAAAAGATGACATTTCAGTTCCATTTAATCCCACACCCACACAGACCTCATTAGAGATCGAAGAAGGGGGGGGGAGGGGAAGTCGTTTTCGAGCCGGGAGGATTCCCACGATTGCCTTTGAAAGGGAGGAAAAGACGGACGACCGCTCGAGGGAAAAGCTTTGTTCTTAACCAGGACGCTGAAGGGGCGTCGATGTATGGAGGTTTTGAAGAACGACAAAAGGGGGGGAAATACCCTTGTAAAAAAAAAAAGAACTAAGATATCAGTTCATGGGCAAGGTTCTGCAGCCACCATGACTATCCCTCATCCCTACAAACACACTAGAAGAAAGCTCTTCGGGAAAAATCACAGGTTGAGGAGGGGGGGTATGCGGGGCACGAACACCCCCCTGACATTTCCGTCCGTCGATCTCAATCTCTCCAGCGGTGCGGTGGCAGAGGAGAGTAGGATGGCTTTTTGAGGTCGCTCCGCGTCTGTCACATGGGGGGTCCTCAGCCAAGAGCAGTCCTTTTACAAATAGGCAAAACGTCTCGAAAAAAGGTGGCGGAAAAAGAGGTGATGATTTGCCAGCATTCTAAGCGGCATTTTACAATTACGGCTGCAAGCATCTGACCAGCGTTGTTATGGAGGGGAGAAAGATCTTACGGTGAAGGGAAGGCGTTTTTTGGAATAGATTGCCGGATGGGACCCTCGCCACCACGAAAAAAGTCCGCAT
>Ga0179591_1257482_pt1 | contig 12789 bp, 11 predicted proteins | sample CZOMad2_1_08_16f_FD_182891 | JGI IMG/M metagenome (GOLD analysis project Ga0179591, IMG submission 182891) | Vadose zone soil fungal communities from Angelo Coast Range Reserve, California, USA - CZOMad2_1_08_16fungal (PacBio error correction) | ecosystem: Environmental > Terrestrial > Soil >...
TGGAAAAACAAAAAAGACAAGACCTGGCCGACTCGGTTAGTGGCGGCCTAAGCGCTGGGGACGAAGCATATCTGCTGCCAAACCAAAAAAAGGTGCAGAATCACCACTTCCTGGAGCGATGACCAGTCAATAGAGAAGCCGGCGCAGAGCGCCACAAGGGGGCGACGCTCGCGCGACGATCATCAGGAGCTAGGGCACTCGGGAGTCAAAAAACCCAGCCTGAAGGCTAACCTGTTATATGTTGAGTGACGGGGAAAAATAGCACCGGAAGGGGTCGCGTGTCGTAGGCGCGCGGGTGACTGATTCAGCTCGGCGCCGAGAGTTAAAAAAATTACGATCTTGATGGCCGGACTCAAGGGAAGTCAAGAGCGCCGCTTCTGGGGTCACGACATAGCAAGAGAAGCACGGCGAAAGGAGAAGAATACGAAAACCAGGGAAAGCGGCACTATCGGAAAATAGAGACAGCACTGACGGATCTGCAAAAGAGGACTGCCCTTGACAACAAAGGAAGAGAGCGCAGCTAAGCAAGGAAGGGGCCAGAAAAAAACTCAGGGCCCAGCAGAATTCAGAGCAAAGCGGATCGCGGAAAGATTTGTGGGTGGTGAGAGAGTCTAAAACGAGGCGGCTCATCGAGCGGGACGTTTGACAAGAACGACGGCAGATTCGAGCTGGAAATATTTGGAAGAAGCTGGTCCGCTAAGAGGGGGGGGCAGAGGACAAAGCGCACACGTGCATAAGAGGGCGTGTCGAAACGGGCAGTGGCCGGTCCCTCACTCGGTCGGGAGTTGCGGACCGGGGGGGGACACGATATACAAAGATCGCACGGAGCGACGCAACGGGTTCGTGTGCGTCCAGAAGGCCCTTGGCAGGAAGAAAGGGGAAATAGATGAGGGAGAGGAATGCCTTCATCTGACCCGAGAATCATCAACCAGGACGCTAACAGACTGGGGGCGGTTCGCGTCCTGGTAGCGAGGGACTCGGTTCTCTCAACGGCAGCCGGAGGGCGTAACGACTCATCTCCCATGGAGAGCTAGTCACTGACGGAGCCGGCAGATGGAACGCGGGAGCCTACGAAGAAAGACCGGCGTCCACCGGCGAAAAGTTATGCTGGACATTCCCCTGCAAAGAAGAAATACCCGCCGTACAAACCTAGGTGAGAAAGGCGGCTCGGAGCCTGGGGAGGCAGGGGACTCTATGGAAATGAAGGGGAAGCCCGGGAGTGGAAAATAAATCGCGTTCGCCTGGCGCGATCGCGGGGTGAAACAGCTTGAAGGGGGGGGGATAAGAGGAAAGGGTCTAGCAGGTCTTTCCGATCGCGAGCAATACGTATCAAGAGACTCGCCCTAAATTGGGAGTCTGAGTGTCTGGGATCAGATGCAGAAAGGAACCCGTGAAATTTTTTTACATCCTCAATCATGACAATCGGAATGGGAGATGGGAAATCTCACTCTAGAGAATCTTACTGCGATCTCGGGATCTTGTAAAAAAAAAATGGGGGAGTGCTGGGGGGGCAAGGGCCGGGAGGCGCACCCAGACCAGGAGGACTGGCTCTTAAAACATGTGGTTCGAGCCGGCAGATGGCACACGAAAGGGTGCTAACGCAGGCAAACTGAAGGGGAGAAGAAGGAATTCTGGAGGCGCACGAAAAAGAAAGGGGGATAAATCCCGAAATTACACTACCCTGAATGTTTTGCTCGGACCGGAAGAGAGGGACAAGGTTCAAAGGAAGACGGCCGCAGAGTGTGAAACATCAGGGAGCCAAAGAAGCACTGACCGCAAACGGAGGTACAGCAAAAGGGAAGAACCACAGTCCTCGCTGCACACTAAAGGGAAGACAGCAAACCGGCAGCTGTTCACTCCGGCGGTAACCTCGAGAACTGACAAAAAAGGGTACGTACAAGAGAACATAACCGGCCAGAAAACGAGAACTAAGGAAAACCCAGAAGCCGAGGGACTTGCGGGAAAAAGGGAAAGGAGAGCGAAAGGAAAAAAGGCTCGTGACGCAGAAGGGTACGAACCAGAAAAACAAAGATAACGCGGAGAGAAGTATCGCAGAAAAGGCCGACTTGCAAAGCACAGCGTCCTCGTCCATGTACATAATGTGAGGGACTATATAGGGAAGGAAATGGAGAAACCCACCGCTTAACGGGGCAAAAGACTGACTGAGATCAAAAATGTTGAGTTAAGACGGAAAAAATAATAGAGAACCCAACAAAGCTGAAGGAAAGGGGAAAGAAGGAGGGAAAAAAAACCACCTTTGCTCGCCATAAACTGGGGAAAAACGCGGGATAGTAGGAGGGGAGAATTAGCGATAAGCTACCATTAGGACGAGGAAAGCCGTGCTTGCAGAAGGAGAGGGAGGAATATAAATGAGGAGGAGTCTTCCAAGAATTACACGCGTTCCCTTCTATCCCTCGGTCATGAACAGCCTAAACCGACCGGGACGAAAGAGTCCTGTCTTCTCTCTATAATCGGAGATAGGGACGAAAGAGTCCGGACGGGTAGGACCAATAAAGGGAGCCGGGACAGACACAATGGAAAGATGAAAGAGAGAACTGCACTTTATTCAAGTAAAACGGACTTTTACAAAGAGCGAAAGGGGAAGGGGTTTAGCTTATGGCAACCGTCCGGCGGCCGTGGGCGACCTGGTCTCCGAGGGAGAAACAAAATCCACCTGGAAGGGAAGGCGGAGGGGAAAGGGGGGCAGACGTGAGGACTTGCAAAACGCACCGGCAGCCGCAGAAAGGTAAAGAACCTCAATCCAACTGCACAAAACAAAACAACCACAGACGGGAGGAAAAAAGCAAGAATGCCAGAAATTCAAAAAAATCAAACATGACACGATCCTCGTCAAAGCGAAATCAGCTGAGGGGGATTTGTAGGTAGAAAAAGCCTAAACCTATTGAAGACAGACCAAAAAAGGAAGTCTTCGCCTACGCAGCAGCCGCCATCTGGCGCAAACTCGTTCAGACGAAGGAATTAGATCTTCCTAGGAAAACAAGAGACGAAAAACCCCAAGGAAGGCGGGAAAATCGCGCAGCGCAAGGCGAGAAGGCCGAAGAAAGCGAAGGGCTAAAGGGTTGACGCCCGTGAGTCGAAGCCGGGAGAGGACTTCCGGGATGACAGACTTGAGAGGGGGGAGCAGGGCAGGACCATACCTTAAAGCAGGTCCGACCTTAAGAGACGAAAAAAAGGGGGAGAAGAAAAAGCGGACGTCTCGAGGAATACCGTCAGATTACCTCGGAGACGGATTCACTACAGAAATTTGCCGGGAGAAAAGACGACGGAAGAGACCTTAAAAGACTCCGCCGGGGAGAAGGCTACTTGACTCAGGGGGGGAGAACGGAGGAGGGAAGTACTCATAGCTCGTCCTAGCTGTCATTACTCAAAGCCCGGAGATGAGTCGGCAAAAGCGAGACTTCATTGAGCGTCCGGGAGAATCGGTTTCTGAGGGACGAAAGGTCTCCTCACACGAAACAGAGGTAGAAAAGTATGGGAACTAACCTATTCACGCAGAGGAAGGAAGACAGGGGGGGAATCGGAAAAGCACTGAGCTACACCCTTCTTCCAATAGCCCTCCACGGAAATGAGGAGTCTGCTGAACGAGCAGGAATACATTTAAGTCGGAGAAGAGGTAACTAAAAAAACAACGCTATGAGAAAAATCCGGCAGAACCCATAGAGCGGAAGAAGGAAAGGGACTGTGGCTTCGCGGTGGGGCTGGCGGAGAAAGAGGGACAACTCGCGGAACTGCGAGTGTAAGCGGGGGGAAAAAGAGGGAAGAGGGAGAGCGATAAAAAAGGGAGCGTGGGAGAGCGCGACCAAGACGATCGTCAAAAGGAACGAAGCAAGAAGGAAATCAGGGGGCCTAGGTCGCGAAGAGAAAACGGAGAAATCGATGATCCGGAAGTTCAACAGGAATGGCAAGAAAAATGAGTCAGAGAAATCGGGGGCATCAAGAAAGATGAGCAGAAAGCAGGGGAAAAGGGGAGGGACCGACCTCCCCGCTCTCCGCGAAGAAAAACAGAGCCAAAAAAAAAAAAAAAAAAAAAAAAACACCGAAAAAACCAGGTTCGAGAGCGGGAAAATAACACCTCGAACCCGGTGCGCTCCGACTCGGGCCGGGGGGGGACAGATGGGACAGAGCCGCTGATAGACAGTCACGATTCGGCAAGCAGAAGATCAGAAAAAAACAAGCTATCGCGGCGGAGCGGAGCCGGAAAAGCCGCGGTAATGACGTGGAAGTGCAGACAAACTGGGGACAAGAAGAGCTCAGGGACCATAAGAGGGAAGCAGAAACACCGGACCGATGCGGCAATTGGGGGGGCCTCGAGAGAATAAAAAAAGAGAGAATGAGGATATAGATAATGCACCAAGCCCCTAAAGAGGAATACAGTTAGGGGCTTAAAAAAGAGGAAGAACTATGAAAGGATAAAAAAGTGGGAAAGAAAAAGGAAAAAGTTAAGTCAAGGGAGAAAAAAAGAAACCAGTAGCGAAGCATTCTTTTTACGAGCAGGTGATAGAAAAAAAGTCTAAGGAAAAAGACAAAAGGTGGAGAGAGGCACGAGAGCAAAACCAGCGATTATGGGATCTCACCTGGGAGGATGCTGTGAACATATCACAATTTCAGATGAATAGTTACAGGGAGAAAGGGGGGGGAGAGAGTTTAGGGGGGGAAAAAAAAAAAATGTATCCGCTGAAGGAGATCGAAGAGACTCTCTTTACGAGCTACACAGGTAAAAAAGGGAAAGTTGAATAAAAGAAAAGGATCAGCACTAAGAATCTTGCCTGCAGAGATAAGGGAAAGAGGACAGCCGGGGAGTCGCGCACGAGACGCTTGGGGAATCGATGCACCGAAAGCCACGTTACTGCGGCTTGATCGAAATTACACCGAGAACCGCGAAAAGAAAAAAGAAAGCCGGAACTCGTAAAACACCCGTAGGCCTCTCGAATCGGGAAGGTCGGAATCGGGGGTTTATGCTAAAGCAATTAGAAGGAGAAGGAGGGGAAGTAACTCGCGGCGTCGTTCTATACCACAGGCCAGGGTCGAAGATATTTGGTCCTATTGAGTACTCCTGGGCAGGGGGAAACGGAGGAAATTTTCTCTTTAGACGGTTTGGTTGGTTGGCAGGAGTTCAAGAGTCAGGGGGGGACATCCACAGACAAAGGGAGGGGAGTCTTCGAAGAGGAAGAGGCCGAAAAACCGAGAGAAGCAAAGAAAGCTAGGGCTTCAGGACCAAGCCGGGAAACTAAAGGAGCCTAGGGGGCGAGGGGAGGAAAAAAGATGGGTCCATTATTCCACCCAAATCGTCTCGAGGGAGGTAGAGGGGTCGCGCTTGAGATCGCAACAGAACGGATCAAGCGCGGAAAGCTGCCATTGTAGCCGGGAGAGCCGAGAAGGAGAGATCTTGAAACTGGGGGTTTCTCCAAGAAAGCCAGCCTTACTGGAATGAAATGGCAACGTCCGTACAGGACTCGTTGCCACTGCGTCAATAAAAAAAGAAACCGTCCAAGGCAGGCAAAAGCGCGATCAAAAAAGAGGAAAGAAACTGCGCCAACTCTATAGCATCTTTCGATTTAGAAAAGATGATGTGAAGAAGGGAGAAGGCTTAGAAGAAAGATCCTGGGAATCGAGGGGGACATAAGTAAAAGTGCGACGCGCGCAAGGGGGAGGAGGGGGGAAAAAAGCAGAAGGGAGGGATTCTAACTTCTCTCTTCATAGAGACTACCGTAACCTTGTTTCAGCCAGAGAGGCTAAAATGTCTGGTAGGGATAGGTCGAAGAGCGAGGAGAGCATCAGTTAGGAAGGCATGTGCGCGTTGGCAGGCCTGGTAGGTAGAAGCAAAACTACTGCGCGATTGTCAGCCTTCAGGGGAGGGGGAGGGGAAGGGGGAAGGGAAGGGGGGAGACTGTGGACTACGTCCCCGACCGAGTAAGCGCAGGTCGATTCAGTCGGAAAGAACAATGGCATCATGAAACCTCCTTAAGTCCAGAGTGAACGCCGGGAGAAAAAGGGCAAAAAAGAAGGAAGAGGGGGGGTTGTCATCAAGTCCCAATCGAGATCACTTGCTTGGTTATAAGGCAGGAAAAGCCCTACCTCATAGCATTCAGCTAGAGCATCTGAGTCCTTAAGGTCAGGGACGCGGAGGGGGATAGAGCCGAAAAAGAGGGAGAAGGATTGACGGCCAACTTACAAAGCATCCTCAGAAGATCTCTAAGCAACGCGAACCGATAAACAGAACCCCCAAAACACGAGTCAACGTGGCATGAGAGAGTCGCTCTACGGTACGAGCTGGACTTAAAAAGAAAGAAATGAAAGAAAGGAAAAAAAAAGGGGGAAAAAATCGGCAAGCATCACATGAAGAGAGGCCAACCGCGGCCGAGGGAGACATCCAGGTCTAAGGCGCAGAAGGAGCACGAAAGAAACCTCTTTCACGATTACTCTAAGATTGCTCGAACAGTTTAGGTCTGAAAAAAAATAAAAAAAACAAAGAAAGGGGGGGAAAAAAAAAAAGGGCAAAACCGTAAAAAAACGGCTACGGCATCAGGCGGAGTTGTCCAAAGTAAAAAAGTGAATTGCGTGGCGCTAGCTGGCGCCAAAAAAGACCCACCGGTGCTGGGAAGGAGAGGAAAGGGGAGAAACAAAAGGAGAGATTCAACTTCGGGGGGGGAGTGAAGTAAAAATCTCTTAACGAAATCGGAGAATGCAAAGATTTCCCGCAGGGTATGGGAGCGTTCTCGTACGATGGGCTAGAAAGGTCTGAGACGGAAGGAGGTAATAAGAAGAGGGAGCCGGACCATCAGCGTTACCATCCCGCCGCGTGTCGCTGAGTAGGAGAGAAGCGGAAAGGTAGGTCCGTGACAGAACGGGCCAACTGTTACAACTGCGCGCACAGGAACGAGGGGGGGACGCAGGAAAAAAAGTCAAAGGGCGACAAATCCTAGGCTTCGGCCAAAATTGAGGACGTGTCAGGCTGCTGGAACTGCCGCCGCCTAACGCGAGGGGACCAGAAAGGGGGGGACCACCATCGCGGAAGATCTGTCATGCTGAACAGGCCAAGGCTGACCCAAGGCTCATGAGGAAGGGTAAGCACGAAAAAAGGCCACCACAAAATCATCACATGCCCTAGACAGTTCTCAGAGGAGAGAAGAGTGAGAGGGAGAAAGAAGAAAATATGGTCCTCCGTCGCCGTTGATCATGTCAAAAAGGGGATCTTACGCATATGCAGAGCAGAAATCGAAAAGAGCGAGATCGTCGAAACGCAGCGGGAATCGGAAAAGAGGGCGAAGGGTCACTAATCAAGACAATAATAGAAAGGAGAGCCCAAGGAGGAAAGGAGAGCAATCGAGTCGGGGTTGATCTCATGCAAGAGGTGGCCAAGGGGCAGAGTTCGGAAAGGGAATGGGGAAAAAGGGGACGGGAGATGTAAAGAAAACGGGAGCCAAACTTGGAGGAACGCCAAAAAAATTCAAGGAAGATGCTGAAACGGTCAGGAAGGCGCAAAAAAGAGATCGGAGGGGAAGATAACGTCGAAAAAATGTCAAAAAAAAGAAGAGCGGAAGAGAATCCGGAGGAGTACGTTTCTGGATAAGGGGACCGAACACGGGTCCGGGATACGCGAAGAGAGGACAAAGGGGATGCACAGAGCTCTTAAAGTGACTCATCTAGCAGAAATATCTTAGCCAGTGAGTCCGATCTAATATGGGGGATCCGGTCAGCCCGACTCTAGGGAGAGAGCAGGGAATAAGGATAGAGGTTCAAAGAGGCGATACGAAAGAAAACCAATAGTTATGTGACATCTGGGCCAAAAAAAGTAGAGGCACTCAAAAAAAAGATATAGATAAGGAAAGCGTGGAAAAAACAGAACACTCTTATTCTACAAAAAGTAAAACTTCGGCCCCATCAACAGGACGTGAAGGAGACCTCTGCCGGCGGTCTTATCAGAAAGGATTCAAAGGAAGGAGGGGGAAAGACATAAGAAAAAAAAAAGACATACCTTCCTCCCCGCGAGCGGCATCCGACGATGGGTGGCTCGAGACTATGCGGATGGCCCGCTCGGAGGAAGCAAGCGTTGTAACTAAAAAAGGGGGGGGGGGGGGGGGGGGGGGGGGGGGGGGAGACTCATCGAAAAAAAGTTGCTCTGGCAAGAAGCGATCGACCACAGAGATCTTTCCTTACTCCCAGGGAAAATAGGGAAGGCTTACTGGAAGAAGGGAAGTCTCCGAGAGGAATAAGGCAAAAAGTGTCAACTTAACGACGAGAAAGAACCGTCGCCTCGTGAGGAATCAATCAGGGGGGAGAACGTGAAAACCTCAGGAAGTGTTCCGGCGTAACGAAACCTAAAAACACTTGAAGAGAAAGAAGACCTCAACGGCCAGGTGCGACGATGGGCAAACACCTAGAAACCGGGGCGCGGACTTGTCATAGCTGTGGAGGAAGTGGAAAGAGCGCAGGTAAGAGAGGAGCGGAGAACATCAATCAAAAAAGGCGTCAACCGCTGCTGGACAGTCTAAGGGGCGTCGCGATGCTGCATCGGCGACGTAGAATGGAACCTTTGGAAGGAAGTCGATCGCACGTATCTCATAGAACCAGTCACCTCACAAGGGGGGAGGGCGAAGAAGGGGTCGTGGGCATCGGATCGCTCGACAAGGTGAGGGAAAAAGGGACGATCAAAAAACAAAAGGAGGAAGGAATCGGGGGTCTGAAGGCATGGGGGGGACGACGCGCGAGATCGTCGTCAAAAAAGTGGGGCGAGAGAACACGCAGGTACGCGAAGCAAACAATCGCAGGGAAGAAAGAAGCCAGCATAGGTGGAAAACGAAAGAGAGGGGGGGAAAGAGAAAGCCGCGGCATCATTTCCTAAAAAATAAAAAGGAGCAAAGACCCCCGATGAGGAGAACCGGGTAGCGTGCTTTGGCAAAGTCGAAAGTAAGACGCCAGGGGGCGGGAAGAAAGAAGGCGGGGCAGGAAAGGGGTGAGGGACGCCGCGACAGCGTTCTGCGATCGTTCTCAATTCTTGATGACAGCGCGGGAAGAGCAAGGTAGCGCCGCTGGACGTGTGAAAGCACGAGCCGAACTAAAACGGCAGATCCGGAAAAAAAAAAAGACGGCCATAGGCGCGGGGGCTCAAGGAGTCAATCGAGGGTTGAAATGAAAGTTCGCGCAGGGAGAAAAAAAAAAAAAAAAAGAAAGCCACGGAGCGGAAGAGCAAAAACCTAATCCAGGCAAAAAAAAGAAGGCCAGAAAGGGAAAAGAGGGCGAGCAAAAAGGAGGATGCCTCGCGAGGTCCGTCGAGGTATGATCGGGGGGGGGGGGGGTAGGGATTCGTCAGGACAAGGGCCGGAAGTCGGAAGAAAACTGGATAAAGAAGAAAAAGCCGCAGAGTCGGAGACAGGGCTTAATTTACAGCGACGTTCGTAGATCTGGCGGCGGGACAACGGGTCAAAATTTCTCTAGAGCGAGTGATCAGAGAGGGCCATGGTAAATCCCCTGGACCTAAATTAAGGGTAGACAGATGCACGATGACAAGCCCGAAAACTTAACCAACTAGCGAAAGGGCGAAAATGACCGGAAGTTCTCGAGAGGGAGCCTGATGACGGAATCGAGAAAAGGAGGCGTCGCTCCTCTCCGGTCACAGGGGAAATAAACCTAAACCGAGGAAGGGAGGATCAAGCAGATAATAGGCCAGGTCTCAGCACAAAAGCCTTCTGAGCAACGACGAAAAAAGGGGGCGCCTTCCGGACGGACTTCTGGAAGTGCCCACCCGCGAGTTCCTAGGGTCACAAAGGGAAGACAGGAACTGGGGAAATCCCGCCACGTAGGCGGACTCTCTACTCCGACGGGCTGCAAAGAGAGAGAAGATCCCTTCGAGCGGACTGAACGTCTGGCTCCTTGCCGATCGCTGGAGCGGGCCTGAAGGGCCGAGAGGGCTTGAAGGGACTCGATGAAAAAAAGGAGAGAAAGAGAGCGCGAAACGGCTGCGCTTGCGCGAGAGAAAAATAAGGCCGTACGACCGTCCCCTTGGAAGCCGAAAGAGGAGGAAAGAGCCGGAGGAGGGAGTCTACAAACAGCTGATCGACGAAAGAAGGGGGAAATGGATGCGGGTGAAGGAAGTTTGGAGCTAAAACCTGCCGTAACAAATGCTCTGGAAACACCGAGGGTGAGGGGGCCGCCGGGCATTAGACGCATCTTAAACGCCTGGAAGCGAGAGGGAAAATCAGGAAAAAAAAGACAACGTCAATAAGGGGCCAGCCGAGTTGCGAACACGGAAAGACGTTTAAGAATCGAAAAAAAAGAAACAGACTGACAAAAGGTCACGGATGGCCTTACAGGGCAAGGAAAACTGTCAGCAGGAGAGACTACGTCAACGACTGCGCACGAAACGGCGGCTAAACAACATGGATGGCATCCATCGGGAGCCTCTTGAGCTGACGTACGCAAGCCGGACAACATCACGCCGTACTAGCGCATCTAGAAACCCTAACCTCCGAAAGGAAAAGGGGGGAGGGAAGGAGATCGACTAGACGGGAACTCAGCTGACTTGAAAAACGTAAACCACGACATTAGTCAAGCAGAAAGAGAAACACGAAGCTCGGCGGCACCGCTTCCATTTGGAGATACAGAAGGAGCTCACTTCAGAAACGCACCTCGAAAAAGGAAAAAGAGAAGGAATGAAGACACAAGGGAGGGTGAAGGGAGGCCAAAGAGAGACAAAAACAACAACTTAGGAGAAAAGAGAGATGCCGCCCGGAAAATAGTGGTGGAAGAATAGGCCAAGGGACATCTGAAGAGGAAAGTTAGGAAAAAGGAGGCGTTGACCAGATGTGAACATGCAAGCAAGAAAAGGAACTTAGCGGAAAGGGGGTGCTAAAGGCTCGTACGTTCATGTGGTTGCCGTGGAGGAAACACGCGAGTTTGAAAGGAGCTAACGCGAGCCTGCCCAGAAAAGCAAGCCCGGGCGAAAACTTTTGGGAGCGGCGAGAAATCGAGGTCGAGAGAGTGGAAGGGAGGGGAAGACAGATCGAAAGGGAGCCGAGGATCAAACCTCGTGACGAAAAAGGCTGAAGATGACGTAGTAGAAACCTGACAGGATGTCTAAGGTAACGTCGTCTTGGGTAAAAGGAGAGACCCGTAACGTGTGAGGTCTCTGATGGACAACCTGAAGGGACGAAGGGGGGAAGTACTTTTTACTAATCGCGAAGAAAACACAGTCAGTGAGGTCAGAGATGATGGCCGATGGTCCGTGCCGCAAGGGACTGAACGAGCAAGGAAGCAAGGCCGACGGCCAAAGTCGACCGAGGAACAACTAACAGCCTTGAAAAGAAAAAAAAAGAGCGGGGGGAGAACGAAAGCAATGCAAAAGGAACATTACCAATACATCCAGAGACAGGAGGGAAACGACGCTAGAGTGCGCATTATCTCCCTAAACAAAGGCGAATTGTCGCCTCAAAAGTGAGGAATTCAGGGCAACAGGGAGGTCAGGGACGCAGAACGCGAAACAGCAAGGGAAAGGCCGAAGACAAAGGTCGCAAAAAGGCAGAGAAAAGAGCATCCACCGTGCACCCGCGAAGAGCTCCAAGCAGAGGAGAAGCTATCGCAGGACCCTCTAGAAAAAAACTAGGGAAGATAATCCTGCGGAGTCCGAACAAGTGTGGCAAAAGACAGGGAGGAAGGGAACATGATACCGGGAGGAATCTACCCAGCCTGTACGTGAAGGGTTAAATGACGCGCCGCACCACAAGGCGAGAAAGAGTCAAAACGAACGAAAATGGAAAGACCTCCGATCGCCTCCTTAGCTGCTGGGAGAGGAACGCGCGACCTCCGCCGAACCGTCCAGGGAAGATCAGAAGTGAAGCAGTGGAAATACTTAAGGACCATGACTGCATCTCTCGCACTACGGAGGGTTCGGAGACCGGGCGATGGGGCCCAGACCACGAGAAATCGCTCGAAGGGATAACGGGTAAACAAGATGGACATCGACCTACTAAAGACTAGGAGGACATCTGGGCCCGAAAGGAAGAAAGAACGCTCGAGAGACAATGTGGAAGAGTTGTCCCCAGCTGCCTTATTTCAAAGCCACTGATGAGACCCATGCCAGTGGCTACGACCTAAGCTGCCCGGAAGGAGAGAAAGACGCGCCCTGAGTCAGCCTGACTTCGGAAAATCGAAAACAAAAAAGACCCGAAGAAAAGGAAAAGACCAGGGAGAGAGGAACTAAGCTGCTGGGCCGGCAGTGCTTCTGCCGAGGCAGTCGAGATCGGCGGGCTCGGTGAAGGCTAAAAAAATACATCCAAGTTGCAACTCTCGAACGAACCAAGCGAAAAGAGGGACGAACCACAAACCGACATCTTGCCAGTAATCTGCGGAATCGCCGTCTCTCAGCTTATCCAGAGTTGATCAAAGAGTAGCTAATGAAGTACGCGTAAATAAAAGATCGGAGAGATCAAAAAGGGCCGAAAAAGAATTTCGCGAGGACTAAAGAACTCGCGAAACTACGACAACCACGCGAAAAGGGAAAGGGCGCTCGGGGGTCGGGGACTAACGACAATCAGACCCTGTGCTGCTGAGCTTAGAAGGGGTCGTTAAAAAAAAGATAGTAGCCAAAATGACAGGGACGTCCAGAATCAGAAGCATGATCGTCGAAAAGATGCAGCGCATCAGAAAAAAGATAAAGAAAGAGGACCTAAATCGTCAAAGGAGGGTTCGACTTACCAAAGGAACCGATATATCGTCTAACAGAAAGAAAAGACTACCTCACCGGTAAACGAGGGTGAAAGTTTGGGGGCAGAG
>Ga0179591_1176135_pt1 | contig 12788 bp, 15 predicted proteins | sample CZOMad2_1_08_16f_FD_182891 | JGI IMG/M metagenome (GOLD analysis project Ga0179591, IMG submission 182891) | Vadose zone soil fungal communities from Angelo Coast Range Reserve, California, USA - CZOMad2_1_08_16fungal (PacBio error correction) | ecosystem: Environmental > Terrestrial > Soil >...
CCGTAGGAAAAAAAGGCAAAGGATAAAAAAAGTGGGGAAGGACGGGGTTCGAAAAAACAGTGAACCCTTCAAGGAAGGCAGTAAACGAGTAAATCTGACGGGGAGATACAGAGATAGATTAGAGAAATGGCCTTCAAACGTCATTGCACTGGTTCGAACCAGTACTAACCACAAAAAACCTCTTGAACCTGGGAACTTTCTAACGGAAATTTGTAATGAACCAGAAAAAGGTCTTATACCAAATAACGGGACGCATCGCGGGGGCGAGCAGTAGGGGGAAAAGAGTCAACTGTTGTCAAAGCGGTCAGAACTAAAGCTTTTAACAAGAGAACTTACTGTGGCTAAAACAACCACGGATGTTATTAGTAAAAGGACGGGAAAACCAAAATAATCACATGGGAGCAGTGAAGAGAGAAACACCTCGCAGGTGGATTTAAAAAAACATGAAAGGTTGTCAAGGCCTAGCTAGAAAACAACTGCATCATTGCGAATGGAAGAGGCCAAGGGAAGCGGGAAAGGCAAAAAGGGGGTGGAGGTATAGAAGGAAGAGGTTGGCTAGCTTTCGAAAACAAGCCGAGAGGATAGGATTAAAGCACGTCGCTTCAAATGTACACACACTGAAAAAATAGGATGAAGAGGCTGTAAAACGGAGAAGCAAAGAAAGTGGACGCGAAACGGGTTTGTGACAAAAAGTAAGGAAAGGGGCAAAAGAGATACCGATTTAACAGCATTGTTACGTTACCACGAAGGTCATTAATTCCTTCAAAAACATTTGGTGGGGATAGAAGGCACTGTCCTTTCGGGTTTACGTGAAAGGCAAGGCAATGTGCGTGCGCCAAAACAAATCACAGCACTAAGGTCTTTGAACGAAGGAAAAAAAACAGGCAGCTGAAGGGAGGAATCTTGAGTGAGGGAGATCCCCGTTTATCGGAGGTTGTACGGAATCAAACCCCAGGGACATTCACAGCACCCTTTTCATTCACAGAAACCAGGGCGGGACGGGGGTTGTTAAGATGTTGGAAAAAAAAGAAGGGAAGGTCAGGGGGACTCCCCGGAAGGACCGGGAAATTTTGTGGAAAAAAAACCAATCGCACAAAGTCAACGAATTCAACTTCACTACAAATTATTACTCTTTGCCGGGGGATAATCACGGGCTGCCAGGGGTGGAAATGCAGAAGAAAAAGTAGAGAGAGAAAGATAAGACGATAATGTTGTGTGAACGTCAGGGGGGGAAATCCTGAACGTCACATGTGCGGCAGGGTCCGAAGGGTTACTTGAAGCAGGGAAAACTAATACTGATCAAAAGGGGCTCTGCACGGGGCAACTAGAGTAAGTTTGAAGGGGCTGGTGAGGCAGGGAAAAATCACTCACTTGTTGCTTGACAATGGTTTAAATAAGTGGGGGAACGGACTAAAGAAAAAATACTCAGAACGAGGGGGGCACTTCGAGACCGCATCAAACTCGGCAATCTTCGAAAGTGCCCGTACAACCGAGTAACCTCATTGGGGAGAGTCGAAGGCAGTTCATATGTCGTCAGTCAACTGAAAATAGAAATTGCTACGGCCTCATACGGGGAAGAACCGCGCTTTCGCGCATCACTCAAGAGAAAAGCAAATATTTCTATCGGAAAAAGGCAAAAAGACTGATCTCGACTGAGAGAACAAAACAAAGGGAAGAAAAAAGATAGAAAAAAGGGGAAGGGGGCGACATTTCAACATCTACAGGTCAGAGAAAATCACGAAGAAAAACGTCCAGGAGAAAATACATCCGTCTTGAAGGGGAATGCTAAAACAAGACCCTGGCAAAAGGCAATTAAAAAAGGTCAAACGACAAAAAAGAGAAGAAAGATATGGTGACCGGACAAGGCGATCTTGCGAGTTGAGGCTTTAACCAAAAAGCCAAAGATGTGAAGGTAGCAGTCCTATAAACAGTTCACCAGCCCATGACAAAAAAGCTAAACGGTAAAAAGAGGACAAAAGAGAGGGGCACATCAACTAAGTCAGGAAAGACGAAGGATAAGAATCGTGGGGGGCTTCAAAAGAAAAAAGACACAATAGTGACGATTCCAACTTCCACATTCAGGGAATTCAACTTGAACATCCATAAGTTAGAAGGAAAAAGAAAATCTAATGGTACTAGCTAGAAGGACTGGTGAAAAAAGACGAGGCAACCCAAACCCAGCGAGCACCCCTCGGGAGCACGAGCACTAAGGTGGGTCTTTAAGGTGAAGAGCGACATGAAAGTTTGAAATGGTCACCAATTTCAGGGAGTGGGGCCATATAACAGACGACTAAAGAATGCACTCGAAATGAGAGAACAGGGGCCCAATGAAAAAGGAAAAATGGAAAAAAGGGTGTGATGTGGGAGATGGGCAAATTTTGGATTCGTAACTATAAACCGAAATCTGACCGCATCCCAAGAAAAAAAAAAGATAGCCCTTTGGGGGAGGATTGAGAAGTCAATGAGCTGTGATTGGGTGTGGACGCCTATAAGGCCAAAATCGGTGGCAGTCCAAACTCAGGAAAGGGGATGCTAATGCTCAACATCAACTCAAGAGCCAAGAAAGAAAGAGAAGGGAAATCAGCAGGGGTTGTGAGCCTCCCGCGTAAATCAGTCGTTTGTTCCCCTCTAGGGGCAAAAAACAAAAAAGGGAAACCCGGGTTAGAAAACATCAGTTACTGGGAAATGGTTAACTATAATGTTGCAGGGGCCATGGGAACGAAGGGGAAAGGCCGAAAAAGGTCGGGGAGCACCCCAGATACGACGCACCTTGCTGGGGAATCAAAAGCTGCAAACTAATTCACCATATTACTCCAAGTTCTCAAAGTTCAAATCGCAAAACGGGGGAGTTGTGCTGGCAGAAATCGGGCAAAACTAAAAAACTGCGCCACGGAATCCGGGAGAGGCGATCTGCAAGAAACCAGGGTTGAGGTCAAAGGAACGCAAGTAGATGTGAAATAGGCCATTGTCATGAGATCTGTGAAAAACCGAGTGAAGAAGGCCCGCGTGAAAAAGGAAAAATTGCAACTACTGCATCGGAAAAGAGATCGCGCCGGGACATATGGAGAAGAAGGCGTTCCGACAAATTGCCGGAGGGAAAAGGGCCCTAAGGCCCTGTGGGTTGGTAGACTGGTTTCGAACCAAACCAGTGAAAAACATTCTAAAATATCGCGCCCCCACAGAAGAGGGAGGAGGGATTAAGAGAAAGAAGGAACAAAGGGGGTCAAGGTTTGCGAACCCAGCGACCCACAAAAGAAAAAGTAGAATGGGGTGGCAAACTTTTGCGCACAAAAAGAATTGTCTCGGAACAAAAGGCTCCCCTGCAAAAAAAGACGTGGCGAACAGAGTGCAAATCGGGCCAATTGCAAAAGGCAAAGCGAAAGCTGTGGACAGCGATAAGAGTAGAAAAATATAACAAAAACGTACAACTACAGGTCTGGTCACCCATACGCCGGAGCGGGGGAAAGGAGGAAGATCATTGGGAGACGGGGGGGAGGAATGTGAGAAGCATCGATTGAAATACAAATGCATCATGTCCTAGGGTCAGTCACGCGTATGGAAAATTGCGTAACTAATTCAGGGGAAGGCAAAAGGCAAGACTGAGAAGAAGGAGTGGATAAACGAGAATCAGGAGGTACTTTCGAGGCGCAAACAAGCAAAATCATAGAAGGCGGACTAATTTCGCGCAGACGGGGCTTGGCGAACCGGGGACACAAATGGAAAAGAGGGGAAAAATTAAAGATACCGATTTAATCGGGATGACGTTACAAAACGCTTAGTTTCAAAGAAACTTCATTCCTATCAAACTTAGGATTGGTTGAGGGTAAGGCAAAGGCGAATGGGTGAGGGGAAGTAAAAAGACGGAAGGGCACGAGATAACGTGAAAAACACAACATCAAATAAAATAACATAATGGAGAACAATCTCAAAAAAGAGTAAAAATAAGCTGAGGCAGCGTGCAGGGGAGGGCGGGTAGACAACGATGAGTATCGGAGTGGTGGAAAGCCAACCCCTGGGGAGTCACATTTGCATTTCCCATGAAAGAGGTGACCGCCATTTACAGGGTATTTGGGGGAGAGAAAGGGGGGACGATGTTTTGTACGGACACGGGAAAACGGAAAATTGGGGGGAAACCCACACGCGCAACGTCTCAAGAGTTCAACCGTCAAGGGTCGTGCTTTGAGGGTGCTCTGCATTGGACCAAAAACCATGGGTGGGGGTTGGTTGGAATCCGAAGTTGGAACAAGCTAGCGAGAAGCTGAAAGATAACGATTCGGGTGGTTACACGGGGGATGGGGGAGAAGCGTACTGGGAAAGCCGTCAAAAGAAAATTTGTCAAGGGGGGCAAAAAGGGTCCCCCCCCGTACGACAGGAGGGGACCTGTGCGGTGTGTTCGGCGATTGGAAAAAGTAAAAGGAGCTGCTAATTCAGTCACTCTTTCATCTGGAAAAAGTTCGGGGGGGATGCAATGTGAGGGGAAAGGTGACAAAAAAAACGGGGGAACGGTCCCACTTGGGGTGCTGTCACCATGTTTTTGTGTCCCTTGATTGACTACTTTAGAAACCCCAGTGGGCACTTTCGGAGGTACACGCATAAACTCTAAGAAAAGAAAGGGAAGGTATTGAAACGTCGTACTCATCAAAGGGCTAGACTGAAGCGTGAAAAATGTTGAGGAAGAAGGGAGGAATGGTAGTGAAAGGAAGCACAGTGCTACGGCCAGAAAAAAAAAAGGGCGCACGCATTGCGACCATAACGCCTGTACTAAGTTCAAGGACAAGAAAAAAGGAGAAAGCAACAAAAAAACGAGAAAAAGGGGGAGGAGAATTGGGTAGGGAGCAGTGAAAAACTCAACACGGGAAAAAAGAGAACTCTAAAAGTTGCAATACGCATGCAGCGAAAATCGGGGCCGTCGTAGAAAATGGCAAAACACCTGAACGAAGAAGAAATGAAAGTTGAAGAGGAAGAAGAAGAAAGAGCAAAAGACGGGGACCCGGACGAAGGCAATATTTCGAAGGAGAAGTACCTAAAGCCAATAGGGATAAGGGCTTCATCAGGTCAAGAAAAAGAAACATTTCCCGCACAAGGAGGGAAGACAAAAGTTCAATCCGAAGAGAGAGCGCAAACGATGCACAGCAGGAAGGCAGGATAAGATCATCATCAAAAGTCCCCAATATTCCCTTCGGACTTCTTGCCTCCAGATGCAGGACGGTCAGGACGGGCCTATCAGGGAAAAGAACAATACGTCAATGCACTTTTAGAGAAACAACAAAGAAACTATAATGAGGGTGTCAACTTCTGCCAAAACCACCATTAAGAAAAGATCCAAAAGCACGAGCAATAATTTTCGGTATCGGGAAAATGATTGTCGTTGGCAGGGTCCGGGGATGCGGGGGAACCAACAAGGAACTCCAAGTGTCTGCAGATACAAATAAGGGCCACGAAAGGGGAAAAAGAGGGACACTCGACAAAAGTGTCGTGTTGCCCCGTGGTGGCTTCTTAAAACTCAATACGCAAATCGGGGAACACCGCAGCCCCGCAACGGCGCGGAAGGGCACATGGGTGGGGAATTTGTCTCAAAGTCAAATGGGGGGAGTTGGTGGGAGAAAAAATCAACGAGAGATCGCGGTCAACCACAAAAAACTAAAAGGGGCATGATCATAAAGAGAAGCAAATGGTGAAAAATAATGAAGCAAATGGAAGGAAAGAGATGTTTTGGGGAGGTAAACAAAAAAGAGGAGAGTTTAAGTTGGCCACAGGGGGTCCAACACGTTCGACCCACGTCAATCTTCGCCGCTGAATTGATATCAATAGTAACATACTAAGAGGAAAAAGGGGGGAAATTGGCACCGGGAGAAAAAGGACGAAGTAAATGTAAGAAAAGATGGCACAGCGCAGGCTGCTTGGAAAAAAGCTAACATAGAAATTCAGAGTACGCAAACTTTGATCAAATCGTATTGTCTGAAGAAAGGGAAGAGTTGGGGGGGAAGAAGGAGGAGGCCGAGCAAATTGCGGAAAAAAGGGAAAGGTCGAAGGCAGAGCCAAGAGTATTAGGTCAGCGGGGAACAGACTTACGTAGTTTACGAACTACAGTTTAATTGCTGGGGGGAGCACCGATAAGAGAAAAGGGAAAAGGGACGATTGGGCAACTAGGCAAAAAAAAAGCCCGAATGACATATGGTAGAAGCAACCGGGATGGTTCGGAAGAAATCGCAAACGAAAAAAGTCCGTTTTCATGGGGGGGGGGGTAGGGGGTACGGGGATAAGTGCCACCGTACCGTGGAACTAAATCATAGAAAAAAAAACTGAGGAGAATAAAGAAAGAAGAGAACTAGCACTGCGGAAACGGCAGGGCACGGGGTCGAACCAAAGTATAAACCCAACTTAAAAAAGTAACGTAGTTTAATGTCTTTGCTAGAAATTTGTAAAGACAGACAAAACAGGCGACAGCGAATCGGGAGGGGACGGACAAGTTGCAATCGGCAAGAAAAAAAGAAGACAGCAGAAAGCGGGCACGCGATATACAATGGACACCTTCTAACCCCGACCAAGTAAAAACGAGGACTGTCGTTCAGCACCCCAAACTCATGATCACTCTTGAGGGAAAGCAGCCAGAAGAGAGAAGAAACAAGGCAGGAGGCGATTTTAGAGCCAAGCTTAGATTACGCAGGGAGGAGACGGCATAGTGCAAAACATCTTTCGCAATAACAAGTGCAGCCATTATGGGGGAAAGGAAAAAACGGTCTGTTCGAAGGAGAAAGGAAAAAAGCGATATGACATGTACAATGGGTCATAGTGAATTGCAATTTAACTCGACAGACATAAACGTGGGGGGGGGAAAATAAGAAGGGCACACTCGAACTTACCGGGTAAACGCGGGAGACGTTACAAAAAAACTTCCATTCGCTTCCATAGAACCATGGAATGGGGGAAAGATTATGAAAGCACGAACACTGTCGGCGGAGGTGACTTGACCAAAGCGAATGGGAAGAATACGAAAAAACCACCAAACCAAAGTTGACTTTGAGACAGAGAAAAAAAAGGGGTATTCAGAAAAGGGGGACAGGTATACCCATTGAGTGAAAATAGGTTGGTACGCCACCATGACAAGCTATCAAAAAACCCAAAGGGGAAGGCCCCACAGGCCGAAAGTTGACACACGCAATTTCGTGACAGTGTTCGGGAAGATCTCAGATCGGATTCGATTTGGCTTCCCGGAGACCTAAATTGGTGCAACCAACGCGACAAGGCATGAAGAACCCGGCAACGAAAATTGGAGGGGGCTTTGGACGAGGGCACTTCCATGCGGAGAACTGGGAGACCGAAGTTGAAAACAGCCTTAGAAAAAAGAAAAGAAAGCGGGAGTACTTTTGTCGTCAGATGATAAGTGGTCACAGCATGGGGACAAAAAAACGAAGAGGAGAATTGGGAAAGTTGCGAGGGGGGGGAAGCCCACGAGTCGTACGACGCAGCGGCAGAGGTTTGGAAGTGTGAATTAAAAGTGAAGGTTGCGCTTAAAAGAAAAAAACCTTCAATTTTTCAATAATTGTGGTAAAAAGGACCTGTATAAAAGGAACTGAGACAAATAAGAGGGGGAGTAAGCTCAACTCAGACAAGTTCAAAAGGCTCCTATACACCGGGGGGGGGTGGGGGGGGCAATCAATGTAAGTCGTCTAGTTATGTAAGGGAGGGGAGGGAGGTCTTGAAAAAGACAGTTGCTACAGCAAAAAGGACGCCAGAAGGTGTAAGCGCAGGAGAAAAAAAAACACGATCACCAAGAAAGTAACCGTTGCAAGAAAAAACTACGGAGAACAAAAAAAACGAAGGGGAGAAAAGGAATAGAGAAGGTTTAGGTAGGACAGGGAAACTCCCGTCAGAGCATCGGCGTAGGAGTCGCGGAAGAGCCGCGTCACGTCTTCGAAATGCTCTAGGGATACCGGCATGGCACTACTTACATGTCAAGAGAAAAAGGAAAGATACTACGGTGTACCAGGAAAGGCGAAGAGGAAAACTGAGGGGGAAGGAATCACCGCCGAAGGGACCAGAGAAGTCTTGGAATCCAGGAAGAACAATGGTCACATCAAAGTGACGTGCCGCCGCCCGGTGACGGCAGCCTTCACATAGCAGAAAAACCTGCCGACGGGGGGATGAAAAAGAAAGTGGGCGAACCATCCGCGAAAGTCAAAAAATAGCATTCTCGGACTTTCTGAAAAACATGGGGGAAACACGACTTCATTATTCCAAAAATAAACATAGGAACAAAATTAAAAAAGAGAGGGTCGCTCGCGCTCAAAGGTTGGGGGGGGGGGGGGGAAATTCCAGGAATTCAACCAGTGGGGGAAAGCACAAGGAAAAAGGAGAAATCAAAAGCAATATGTGTCGGGAAGGGGAGGGGTGGGTGGGTTTCTCAGCAGTGGAAGCCGTTGGGACAACCAGGGGAAGGGGATTCTGGTAGGACGCACACGAATCCATAGGAGGGGGGGAAAAATAAAGGTACACGAAATGCAGGTCAAACATAAAAAAATGAACTTTGGGGTATTTCACCTGGTTTCTGGGAGATAAGCAACGCACGGGAAAAGGGAACCACCCGAAGAAAATTAACACGGTAATCGCCCAGGGGGGGAGGGGTCGAAAAAGTCAAGGAGCTGTGAGTTTTGTGCACGCACTCGAGACCCGTCCGTGGAAACAAGTGGAAAAACCTCTAAAGGAAGTGCGCATGATAAACTCCTCACAGGTGCGAAGATTAATGAGCATGGGAATTCAAGGGGTTGGGGGGAACTTAAAAAAAGAGCGTATCTGGTGGGGCCCCATCTGGAAGTGGGTCAAAAAAAAAGGAACGGCCCAGTCGGCACTAATTAAGATGAAAGACAGAATCCAGAGAGAGGTGCAGGTGTGAGAGGAAAAGTACAAAAGACGGAAGGGCCTGATACCAAGAAGGCTCAAGAGGCAGGAGAATTGTGGCAGAAAGCTGATATGACATAAGAGTAAAACATTTGATCCAAGGACCTCTAAAAGAGAAATGGGGAAGGGAAGGGTGGTGGGCTTCAAAATCTAAGGGCGCAAAAGGCTGAGACACGAGCCGGAGAAAGGACTGTCAGAAAAAGATTGGGTAAAAACGGGAAATCCACCTTAAGTTGGAAGTGTTTAGCAAGGTTTGACAGAAGGAGGATCGAGGACTTGAGGATGATTGCCACACGTTGAGGGAACAAAAGAAAACGACTGAATACGCAAACCGATCAGGAGGCATAGGTATAAAAACGTACCTGTAAAGTATTCCAAAGAAAACCAGCCTTGGTTCAATTTGGGGGTACTAAGGAACCAGGAAGTTTAGAAAGGGGAAGAGAGCTAAAGACAACACAAAAGATAGGGAGAAAAGGGGAAAAAAGAGGAGCAAGCCTGACACCAAAGGGGTAAAGTCTAAAAGACTACCCACCAATGCACACACTTAGGCCGGGTCGCACGGGAAAAGGGGGGAACACCGTCGTCTCATATGCACGGGCGCGATGCGAAGTTAGGGACAGGGGACATCGGTCCTTTCAAAGAAAGGGGCAAATCCTCTACTCTTTGGAAAACAGCTAATACAATGACACCAGTCTAACCCAAAAGACCACGTAAAACTACGTAAGGAATTGAAGCCAAAACGAATAATACAGGCATCGGGCAAGGAAGGTACGCAGAATGAAGGACGTGCGAAAAAATGGTGCGGGGGCGGGGACTCGCGATGAAAAGACAACGGCCTTCATGCAAAGATTTAAAGATGGCCAATCGCGATACAATTTCTAACTGAAATGCAGAGGGAAAACTGGACAAAAAAGCAAAGCCAGGCGATATCAGAGGGGGAAAGAAAGTACTCGGATACTTTAGGAATGCTTGGTGAAAAGGGCAAACCAAAAGCCGATATTCAGGATAGAGCCGCAGACGGAAGTTAAACTGAACGGTGTGGGGACATGGACAAGGGGGGGGGGAAAAGGAAACGGAAACAAGATGTACAAAGGATGTACTGGAAAGGAGGGCATCAAGTAATCATATGCTCCAACTTGAGGAGGGGGATTTTCAGAAAAAACACACTTAGGTGGGGAAAAAAAGAGGAAGGTCAAGAAGAAAGTGCACACAAAAGAACATGCCTATTGGAAATTTTGAGACATCAGAAAAAGCTTCAGATTAACAGAATGCATCTTTAAATTCGTCGGTCTCACGTTCTGGAGTGGTAAATAAAACAAAGGGAGTCAAGATCACACCGGGTGGGCATGGGAACGTGAATATGTTGATACCGCGAGGAGGTTATTGGGAAAGAAAAGAGGGAAGAAAAAGGAGGGCGGAGGTTGGGACTCCCCGAGACCGAATGTGTAGAAACAACGCGCAAAAATTCGAAAAGGACATCCACAGGGGGAAAGGGGGGGTTGAGGTGGGCATTGGGGAGAGGTGCCGCTGCGGAGAACTGGGTGGTCCTAAGTAAACAGCCTTAAGAGCAGAAAAAGAAGCGATTAGGGTTTAGAAAACATGTCCGGATACGAAAAAAAGCGGTCAGAGTCCGGACCGAAGGAGGGTGGAATGAAAGGAAACAGCGGATGGAAGACCAAGATCACTTTCAGTCAGGATCTCTTCAGCGGTGACGAGAGCTTTGAAGGCTGATAAGGGGCGCTGCAGGAACTGGGGAAAGGGGGGACTGGGACCTGGATGGCTAAAGAAGTCAGCCGACTTTTCAAAGTACAGGCAGCAAGCGCATATTCACTCACACCGTAAAAGGATTACGGGGATAGAAGAAGGGTCAGGCAAATGGGGGGAAACTTCTGCGGTGAACAGGGTCTTGCATAGAGCATGGGAACGGACAAGCAACTTGAAGGGCCTGGCTTGGGTCAAAGTCATGCGACTCACTAATCATATGAGGAGGATTGAAGGTGAGGGGGAAGAGAAAACAGAACTGGTGGCTCTCTCAAAAAACACAACGAATTAAGAAAGAGATCACGTTTGAGTGGCGCATTTCACTCAAAAGGAGGGAGAAGTTATCGAAGTCGCATGCGCTAAAAGCGCGGTCGGGTCACGGAGTTCCGGGATGCTCTATTTCAAGAAAGCCACGAAAACAACTTACCGTTGGGAAAAAACAGGACGACTATCCATGAAGGAACACTGTGTAAGGACGAAGGCGATATTCGAGGTGTGTTATCTGTACCAAGGAAGAGTAGAGTCTTAGCACCGTCAAAGGAGTAAAAAATAGTGAAGGGAAAAAACCGGGAAACGCCTTCACTGCGAATCAAAAAGAGGCAGAGAAAAATGATAGAGGGGGATGACCTCCTAAAAGTCACCCAGAGACCGGAAAAGGGAAATCCGAAAATGCGAGTGTCCAGGAAGCATTATGGACAGGGAAGCTCAGCTTACGAGGGGGACGCCGCGTCGAAAAAAGGAGTAAACGGTCGGATGACCAAACAAGGGCAGCAGCAGAAGAAACACCTCGAAAGCAAAAAAGGGTGTGAACAATCGATGAACTTGCAGGGGGGGGGGAAAAAATAGGGAACCAGAGAAAAGAGGAAGACAAAAGGCACGACCGATCAAAAAAGAAAAACTGGCAACGAATTGCGGGTAAAGAGCATGGGAAATGCCACAGGGGGGAAATAAGTCGAACCAGTTTGGCGTAAACTGACGAGGGAGAAGAGGAAACAGAAAAAGGGAAAGGGCCAAGGAAGAAAGCTTGTTTTGAAAGAGGGGGGGAGACACAGGAGACCTTGAGTTGGGGGGCAAGCCGATAGAGGCAAGGAGAGGTGAATCACCTAAAAGTGCCGTGCTTCATAACTCAAATACAAACGTGGCAGGTGGAAAGGAAGAATCAGCTTTGGGAAAACACTCGAAATAGGGAAGAGTTAAGGGACCCTCTAGGGTGCCAAAAACAACGGAGCAAAAAAACCCCCACGCAGTCTCAAAGCGACTTACGTAAATCCAAACAACTCCATATGCCGGCATGTTTGAAAGCACTGAAGTACAAAAGAGCTTTATCAAAAAGAATGATCCGCGCAGACTTGCGTGGGGAGGGAGAGGAAACTATGAAGCAGAGGCCCCAAGTTGGGCGGCATCAGAGGGCCGGAAAAAAAAGTAAAAGTTGTGTAATCAAAGGCCGCGGCAAAATCTAAAAAACGTATCAGGGAGGCAAAAGGTCGTAAGAAGGCAGACTTAAGGGGTTGTTACAAAGGGGTTAGCACATGGTCATGGCAGGAAGGAGATGGTACAGCTTTAAAAAGAAAACCGCAGTTAAAGGACGATTGCCACTCTACTAGCACAACGATCGGCAAGTCATAAGAGAGGAAAGGAAATGTAAGGAAAAGAAAAAAAAACCAGAGAAGGGTTTATTTTGTGGTAGTAAGGGGGTGAACCAAAGGGAAAAACAAGGACTGGGAGGCAGGCTCTAGATCTCATCCAGAACGAATTAGCCCTGCCTTCACACGGGAGGTGGATGAACAAGAGAACCCACCAAGGAAAAAAAGAAAGGTGCCGGGTCTTTTGCGCACGGAGAGGACCAAACCGGGAATGGAAAAAACATATGCACAAACAGGAGCGAGAGCGGGGGGCAGTAATTACAATCGTCCTTTAACGCTTTCAATCCTCTAAAGCTTTAAGCGCTTCCTCCGGGCGAAAAAAGACCACTGAAAAAGAAGGGGCTGAGAAGAAAGAAAGACCAAGAATCAACGGGCTCGTGTCAAGCGAATCTAAAGTGGGATTTACTGGGAAAAGGACGCGTCCAGCGATCTCAACCCACTTTGAAGAAAAAGGGAAAGGGTCAGATGCTCGAAAGGAACAAAAAT
>Ga0179591_1224430_pt1 | contig 12787 bp, 10 predicted proteins | sample CZOMad2_1_08_16f_FD_182891 | JGI IMG/M metagenome (GOLD analysis project Ga0179591, IMG submission 182891) | Vadose zone soil fungal communities from Angelo Coast Range Reserve, California, USA - CZOMad2_1_08_16fungal (PacBio error correction) | ecosystem: Environmental > Terrestrial > Soil >...
AGAAAGTGATTTAATTGGGTGGGTGGAGGGCGGACGACAAAAAAAAATAAAGTGTCCCAGAATGTCCATGAAGCGTAATTAAATCAGCTCACCGTTTCGATGGCAAAAAAAAAAGAAGCTCCAACGGGGGTGGGAAAAGGGGTGGTGAGCTGGGGAACAATAGGACGGTCCTATGACTGCCACCCGCCAAACTGAATATCTCCCGATGGGGGCCGGAAAGAAAAAATAATAAAGAACCGGAACAGGGAAAAAACAGGAAAAAGAGGTTCAAGCAATAAATGCCTTCCCCAAACACAGCAGCAGGAAGGGATTGAACCAATCGTCTTTTGGAGACCTTAGGGACCGCAAGGGGAAAAAGGATGGTAAGACGACGGCAAGGGAAAAAGAAGGAAATCTTTCCTGAAAAAAAAAGATCGAACCCAAATCCGTTTTGTGGGGGGGGGGAAAACCAGACACCACGGGTCAAACCATGCCAAGTAAAAGTTCTAAATAAAAACAGCGTCAAGGGAGGCCAGCAAAAAGAAGTAGGAGGAAGGGGGGGGGACTTTCTTTGAGGAAAGCACGTTCAACAAAAAAAGACCAGCGGGAAAGTCACCCTTGCAGAACGGATGTCGGAAAAGGAAAAAAAGCACGAAAAAGAGTACATTATGGGAGCGACTAATTTAAAAAGTCCTGAAAATAAAACGATGGGTTTTCCAGATTATAAATCGCAGGGGAGGGGGGGAGAGAAATGAGGAGGAGGGAGGGGTGATGCAAAAAGAAAAGACCCCTGATCGGGTTGACTCCAACTTGCCGATCTTTGGGGGGGCAAGGGACAAAAAAAGGGAAAAGAAGGTAAGGGGGGCACACAGGAAACCAAACAACGCCCACAAAGCGGAAGAAGGGAAAAGCGGGTCCGAGAAGAAAGGCTCTATCAATTCTCACGCGTCAATTAAATCACCATTCAAAAAAATCGAAAGCGGAGAACCATGAAAGAAATAAATAAGCAATTGGAACACAGAAAGGGCGGGAGGGGACCGGAACGGATCGCAAACGGGTCTCAAGAAACCAAGAGTGGAAAGTACTGTCAGACTAAAAATGCGAAAAACGAGATAAAGCATGAGGAACGAAACATAAACTACAAGGCGGGTCGACGGCCTACAGGCCAAAAAAAAAACTTCTGGCAGTTTATGGAACCAACCCGGGCACGATCAAAGATGGCCACCGCCGACGATAGATACAAAGGACGAAACCAAATTCGAAGTTCAGTCGCCAAAACATTGCAACTGGAAACAGAAACCATGGGTCGTGACTTTTGCTTGGGAAAACGGACGCAGCCTCATGCGGTTGAACACCCGGTCAAACAGAAAGGATGGTGCCCGAGAGACAAAAGTGTCAGTCCACGGGCACATCACAAACGGTGTCGGGGAGAGATCTAGAATTGTGGACCCCAGCAACCGTCTTACGAGCGGCCGACAAACCTCACCTTCAGAAAGAGGTGGGAGGTATCGACTGGGGAAAGAGAAAAAACGAAGGAGGGAATCGCCTTTTGGGGAAAAAAAAAGGGCCGGCATCTTGGATAGGCATCGGCGGTGGGTCAAACCATAAGGCGAGGATTGGGAAAACGTGCGTTCCCCACCAGACTTCTTGGAAGGGGGAACCAAAGATCGGGGAGAAAGGGGGGGTGGGGGGGGAAAACAACAAAGTACGGGGTTCTTTGATCTGACCCCACTTGACGGCGGGGAGAGGCAAGGAAACACTTCAAATACCAAGCAAGAGCTTAATTTCCGGCCAACAAAGGAAAAAGTGGAGGGGGTGGAAGCCGGCTCCTTGAACGGTCGAGCACGGTGAATGAAAAGTGGGAAAAAATGCACAGGAACCCTGAAAAAAACTGGGGCCACTTGGGGGCGGATCAAGGGGGGGCTAAGGGGAGAAAGTCTTCTCTTTAAGACTGCTTAGGGTGCCACAGGCCAAGGAAACGAAAAATAAGTAGCGGCTAAGTATAAGCGGAGCAAAGCTTTGCCATTTCGGAGTTGAAGTCAAAAAGCAGAGGGGGGGGGGCCCCAGGAGGGTGCAAGGGATGGAAAAAAAGAATCGTAAAAAAACGGACCCGAATAGGGAATTACAAGGATCCCTAGGAAAGGAACGGAGGGGGGGCGGGAAGAAACGTGGATTAATGCAACCGGCCCTGCGCGTTTAAAGAAACGGGGGGCAACCTCTGCATGTGAGGAAGTTCGCATCGGATGTGCACACATGGAAGGAGAAACGCCCTTCAACCAGAATCTCCAAGAAAGAAAAAAAATCGCCATGGAAAAAAAAAACGTATGTAGCGGCAGGTCCTGGGGTGTGGGGTCTCAGGCAAGGGCTTGCGCCTACATGGCCGGTGGCCACCAGAGGTTGGGTGTCAGGGGGGGTCATTATCTTTAAAAGGGGGAACCATGGGGAGGGGGAGGGAGAAGCAAACGACAAACCCAAGCTACAAGATCCCCCGTTTGCGGCGTAAGAACCGGCCAGGAGGAAGGGAAGGGGCAAAATGGACGGGATCAAGGTTTGATAAAAAAAGCCTCGGTTTTTGTGGAGAAGATGTGTTCAGGGTGGGCTCACAGTAGGCAGACACAAGTGAAAAAAAGATCAAAACGACGAAGATCAATCAGCAGGAAAACAAACAGACAAAACGGGGGGGACTCAATACACCGGATCGGGGTCGATGGTCAACGAAGAGCATCTCCTATCACCACAAGGGTAAAGGAGTGTGGCCGAGTTGGAAAAGGGGGGCCAACATTTGGGGGGGGGCCGACATCCCTCAGTCAGCGGGATATCCGAGAAACGGGGACCATAAAAGGCAACCACGTTCTAAGAAAATTCCTAGGATGTATCACAAATATTTAGCAGGGACAGCCCCGGGGGGGGGGGGGCAGAGCCCCGGAAAGGGCCCTGGTTTGGAGCAAAAAAACAAACAAGGGGACCGCGAAGGGACGCAAATGGAAGGGACTAGCAAAACACACGAATGCCTACTAGAGCCCGCGGGGAGAGTGGGATGGGGGGGGAAGCGAAAGAAAAGAAAGAAAAGCCACGCTTCAATCCGAACAATACTCAACTAACCAAGACCAAGGGGAGGCGAATGAAACCGGAATCAACTAGAGATATCTAATAGAAACAGAAAACCGTCAAAAGGAAAAAAACTCGTCTAACAAGTATCAAAAGTCCGAACAAAAAAACGAAACATTCAACCCAGCCTCACGGGGTGGGGCGCGTGGACCTTTTGACCCCCACAGCCCGACATGAAAACACAGGTGTGGACACCTAACTGGGAAGAGGCAACAGTCCCAAAGAAAGGGAAACATATCAGAGGAGAGGACAATGACTTATCAAAAAAAAACGGATCCGGGCCCAGAAGTCAAAAACAAAAAGGAGGAAAGGAAGAAAGGAAGGAAAAGATTAATCCACGGTTTACGAAAGAATCGGGGAAGCGTACATACCAGTCATAACTAAACCAGTCAAAAGGGCGGTTGGGGGTAATGAATGGGAGGACACCGGGGGTATCGATGGGGGGGGAAAACAACTCACGTCTAGAACAAAAGGAAACGGAGGAAGCCGCAGGAGGGTCGAATTTCCAAAAACTCTGCTGAGGAGTGTCAGGTTCAGGAGACGGAGGTAGGGGGCGGCTCGAAGAACTTGGGTCATTGGCAAAAAAACGGGGGTGAGGTGGGTTGAAGGGGAAGCAGGGAAGATTCCTCGGTGTTTATTTTCTTACTCGGAAAAAAGGAAACCAAACCAGCGGCTAGGGCATGAAAGTGAGGTCACGGGGAAGGGGCGGGGGGTGGGACGGGGGGGAGAACGAAATGAAGGGGCGAAACATCATAACAAAAACCTTGGGGACACCACGAACTTGAGAATGAACTCCCACAGTGGCGGCAGGGCTAAAGAGGGTCACAACGGGGTATAAGACCAACGGAGTGGAAAAAAAGGGCCTTGTAATCTATCTCGGTGGAAATGGATAAGGGTCCCACATCTGTGGTGACCGCGGGGGGCGCGCATCAAGGGAGACTTGGGGGCGGGGGGAGAAGGCAAAAAAGGGAGAAGAGGTTTGAAACAAGATTCACCAAGCTGGGTTGAAAGGGGGCAAGATGTCGTTTTGCACAATAAAAAACCAACGTTGGGAGAGGCCAATTGGATCGTGGGGAATGTTGAAAAGAAAGAAAACTTTGGGAGCAAATCACGAAAATCAATACCGACGGGGTCAAGGGGGGATAAAAAAAAAGTCCCGCCATGGCAACTGGCGGCCCGCACCGGGGAAAAAGCGTTGGGAAGGGAGGGTGGGGTGGGCGGTGGTCATGCACACTCCCATAGCCCCGAGGAAGCAATGACCCAGTGGACCAAAAGGGGAAGAAAAGTCGAGGACCCAGAAGCACTCGAAAAAGAAAAAAAAAAACGGGGAGGGGGGGTTCGTTCGTCGAGGAGGGGGGGTGAAGCGTTGGCGTTGCCCATCATGAAAGGAGGGAGAAAAGCGCAAATCTCCGAGGCACCAAAGTTGACGGCTGAGTAAGGGGGGGCACGGGGTGAAAGAAGCACGAAAACTCACGGAAGACTACGAAGGATTAAACCCATGAAAACCTTCTGCCGGAAGGCAAGGGGGGTTTGATGAGGGTGCACTGCCGCTTAGAAAGGGCGTTGCGGGGACAAATGAAAAAAGAGGTTGTTGCTCCTATCTGGAGAGCGTCTGCGCCAAGGCAGCCAACAGCGGAAGCTAGACTGACCCAGAGTGGACGCACCGAACCTTGAAGACCTCCTGGCATAACGTACCGCGCTCGGGAAGACGGGAGAAAGGTCGCCCTTTAAGGGAAAAAAAAAATCACTCATAACTGGCAGTAAAAGGGACCTCCCTACGATACAGGAAAGGAGACGTGGAGGAAAGAAACCTCTTTCTACATTAAGAACGGCAGGGGTCCAAAGACAAAGACTAACTGAAACCGAGATCAAAAAAGCGGTAAAAATGCAACAAAAAAGGACAAAGGGAAAAGCGGTGGACAAAGTCGAGGAACGATTGGACAACGAGATGGGGGGGAATCCTCACATATTCTGGCCGGAATAAGGAATCAAAAACAAAAACGAAAACGGGTTCAGAACTTCGTTGGAAGTTCCGCGCTGAGAAAAATCTTTTTGTACGTCTAGGAGCCCACGGGGGTTAGACGGAAAGACAAAAGCACGGGGGGGGGGAAAGAAGTGAAAAAAATCACCGACACTTGGAAATTGGGCCGTGGCTAAAGGGGACAGAGGGCATCCGGTTGCTGGAGACTCATGAGCGCGGGGAGTGAGAAGCCCAAGCCAAAACTCATTGCCCGCAAAGATCGCGACACTAGAATGGGGGAAGGGTGGGGACAGTATCTATCACGTATACGAAAGGAGAGAGGAGGGACCAAAGCCCAAAAGAACGTCAGGTCCTTGCTCCGCGCCGATTGGCGGAACCGCCACGGCCATTGTGGATAAGAAAACAGCCCGGGGGAAAAAAAACGTCTTTCCCAAAGCTGAAAAGGGAAAAAAGTTTTGGTGCGGAAATGACGTCCGTCCCACGCCGCCTTACGAAATGATCGGATTCCTGTCAAGGTCGACGTGCGGGAGGGGGCGAGGTCCATGGTGGCGGTTGAAAAAAAAAAACGCGGGCCGATGACACGGGGGGAAGGAGAAAAAAACGGAACGTATAGACCCCCTGGATGTGAGTCACCGCGGTGGGCCCCGTGGGCTTTTACAATTGGGTGGTCAAAGAATGTCCTGTTTGGCGGAACAAACGGGGGTTGCAAACACAAATCGTCACTGTGAAGCTGGGGAAAAAAAGGGGATTGTCGAGAAAAGAAGGGCATCCTCAGGACGGCCCCTCTGTGCGGCGCTATCAGATGGCAAGTTGGGAACCAGACGGATTGAACAAATCGTTCGCATCAAGGCCCTGATTAGAAAAACAGTCCAGAAACTGGCGGGAAGCAGAACGAAGGGCAGGGGAGTTCCATGCCGACGCGTTGGGGGAGTACCTGAAAAACCTGCAGGAAAAATGGCCGGGTAATAAAAAATACCGCTGATTGACTCAAAACAAAGAAAAGGCATGCAAGGGGGGAGACGATCCGGGCGGGGGATGGGACCTTTCCTTTAGAACAAAGCCGAGCAGGGTAAAAACAGGCTGTTTGACGATTGCAAAAGTGCGAATCGAAGCGGGAACGCGGGGAAAAGACGAAGAAAAGGAAAGAGGCATCAATCGGCAGGGAAAAAAAAAATTTGGGGGGGGGGTGAGAGGGCCGCAATGAGCAGGGACCTATTTTTCAAAGGGGGGGAAAGTCTGTGCTTGGACTGCCAGGCCGGCCACGGGTCCGCTAGAACAGGCTCTGGGGGGCCGGTTGGGAGGAACTGAAGACGATGGGGGGAACAGCCGCATCACCAAAGCAGAAACTGGGTCCGCGGGAGGGGTGGCGCTAACCGGGCAGAATACCAAAGGGACACTTGTCTTATCAACAGTGGTCGACGACGCACACAAAAAGGAAAGGAAAAAAAAAAATCACAACAAACAAAGGGGGGGGAAAAAGAAGGATGGTGGGTGCGGAAGGAACACAATGCCCCCGTCCCAGGAAAAACATGAAGTAATGCGCAACAGCCTTCTCTGGGAGGGGGAAAAAGCCCGCCGCAGGGTGGGGTGAAGCTTGGGAATGCTGTGGGCACATAGTCTGGTCACGATGAGAAAAAAAACCCTCCAGCAAAAAAAAAAAAGGATCCACCCTGGACCGGTCAACAGATCACAGCACACGAAAAAAGACAGAAGGCAAGGGAAAGTCGGTAACGCCCGAAATGCAGGACTGCGGAAACAACAGAAAATAACGGCTATAGATGACCCTTTGGGGCGCCGTCGTGGGGGAAGAGTGGCGCGAAGAGAAACGAAGGAGAAACAAGAAACAAAGCAAAAGGTCCAGGGAAAAACGTCGACCCGAGCGGTATGGGTTCGAAAAAAACATTCTCGACGAAATCTTGGAAACCACCAAATGCCCACTGTAGGAAAAAAAAAAAACAAGGGGCGAATGCAACAAGAGGCAGTCTACAGGCCAACTGCGAAGGTTAAGACTGTGGAATTGGGAAAAGGTTGGGAAATATCAAAACGAGGCGCATGAGCCGCAAGTCCGCGACGGCGGCGCACCCGTCCAAAAAAAAGAAACCCCGTCAACGTGCGATACACAAAAAAAGGGAATCCTGGGAAAACAGGGAAGAAAGGGTGGGGGGAAAGAAAAGGAATTAGCGCACGAGAAGCGCGCCGGAGGTGTTAGTATCGACAATACCCCGAGTCAAATTAAAAACGTTGGAGAAAAAAAGGGGGGCCAACCGGATAGTCCCAAAAAAAATAAAAACTAATTAAGAGGAGCCCAAGGCCACGGCCCACCGAGGGGGGAGCCAGCACGAGGGGACAAAAAAAGCCGATAAGGATCGAAAGCGGGAAATAAACCATGTCATGAAGCGGGGAAAAGTACAGAAAAACCCGAACAGGATACGATGTAAGTGAGATTGCGGACTTTAGAAGACCAGGGTCATCAGGGCAAAAACGTGTCACTCGAAATGGAAAAAGGTTCGCTCAGCAAAGGTATTAAAGGTCAGGGGTCAAGAATGTCCCTCACAAGCTCCGAGGCGGTAAAAAGGCCCCCGGGGAGGTTGGCTTGTGTGGAAACAAGGGAACTCCTCGAGGGAGAAGAAAGCCCGCCTCGATCGATCAACCCTTCAAAACCCATTTCGAGGTGTCGGGACCACTCAACAACGGATACAAAGGGAAGGGGTGGGCCTTGCGGGTCGGCCGACGCGCACCCCAGGTGCTTTCTCCAGAACGATGAACCTCGATCAGGTTGCAATCCCTAACCTTGGGGGGGGGGGGATCCAAAAAAAAACAAACAACCCGAACTCCTGAGAGGAAAAGGGAGCCAACGGCATCTGCACGAAGGGGGACTGGCCTCACGGGGAAAACCGGGCCGTGAAAAGGTGGCAAGGAAAGGGAAAAGTAAAAAGCACTCACGCCTTTTGAAAAAGAAAAGGAATCGATGGTCCCGCCGAAGATTGAGGAAAAAGAATCGGCGGTTCAAACGACTCTGGTGATGTAACCACCGAGTGGGTAAAAAAATTGAAAAGAAAAAAACTTACCCTTGGGGGGGGGGGGGACTTGCAATTTAAGTTCTCAATGAGACTTAAAGAGTGCGTCCGGGGGACTTAAAGAGTACGGGATTAAAAATGACAGGGAGGGGACCACGGACAGACATCGATATGTCGTCCAAGCAAGAAAAAAAGAAATTGATGAGGGGAAGGAAAAAAGGGAGAAAGTCAAGGGGGTCTAGCGTCAGGGGTTTAGAAACAGTTGGCTGCATTGAAAAGTGCCACAAATTGTTGTAGCAGGGGGTCTGCGACGTTCAAAAAAATCGGGGGGAAAGGGACAATCGATGGGGCGCGCCAGTTTCCTGACCCAACGAGAAGGTAATGCGCTAAATCAACGAGGGGTGTGGGACATTGCGGAGTTGCAGAACCAAAGCGCAGGAGTCGCGTGTCCAAACAAAAAGTGAAAAGGCTAAAAAAAAGGGGGGCCTTTCACCCTCAGGCAGCCATTGGTTCAAAGGGCGTCTTCGATCATTCCTAGGAAAATTCGAGCGCCAAAAACCGGGGGGAAAATTAACCCGGGCCCGCCGACATAAAAAAACCGTTTAAAGAAAAAGGGGGGCGCAACAACGCAGCCTGCACAAGTGCAGTAAAAACATCGCAAGATAAAAAAAAAGAAAAGCGTCTCCCCTCATAAAGAAAAAAAAAAAAAAGAATGACGAGGAGGCGGATTGAGTTTCTGGTGGGCGTCAGCCGTGGGGCGTAAGACCGGCTCAGGCTCGGCCGCATCGGCGCTGAGCCGGCAGCACGAACAAACTCCAAGCGACAAAATGCCGGGGGGACGGCGTGCGCAACGTGTGGGGGCACTTATGAATTCGTGATAAAAGTTCCAGACCAGGAGTTATTGAAAGAAGTCTTGTGGTCAAGGGGGATTACATTCGGCGTAAAAACAGTCAAAACACGACCAACGACTAGAAAATCGTCAAAAAGGGGGCAACGAATCTACGCAAAGTATCAAATTGGATTATGGAACACAAACACGAGGCGCTCAGCAGGGTCAAACTAAAGCCTGAAAAAAGAAATTGGGAAAGAATTGGGGTAACGCTGTTCAAGACCCATTGAACTATATCTGAAAGGGATATACTCGGGGGGCACTTGACCAGGTTTCTAAAAGTGACGAGGGGTCAAACAGTATTGGGTTTCTAAACGTTGGGGGAGCCTGTATTGTCCAATCGGGTCCGGCCCCATTTTTTGGCTAGTTTCGCAAGTAAACGCGCAAACGGCGGCAAAAATAGCCAGGTGCCTGAAAAAGAAGCAAAGACTTACGGATGGCGCGAAGAAAAATCCCACCGCGTAAAAGCATCGGAGGGGGGGCCTCAACGAACCAGAAACACGTGCACCCGACCGCGAAGGCTAACTAGACAAAAAAAGAAAAACCACGGTCCATGAGACCGACATATATGCCAAGAGAAAAAGACCCTCGCAGAGCACCCATTCACTAAACCCCAGGGGGGTTGAAAAGAAAGGCGTGTGCAAACAGCGACATAAAACTGGTTTTGCCCCCGCCCAAAATTCCGGGGGAATCAACAAGAGGAAAGCGAAAGGTAGACATGAAACAACAAAAGGGGGGGTGAGGAAAAAACAAAAAACGGTCCCTATCAACAAACACATGAGGGGAGTAGGTAATCATTGGGTGGCGAAAAGAGGGAGAACGCAATCTCAAGGGATCTGACCTAAAGAAAGTGACCAGGCTGGGAAGGGGGGCCACGGGAAAAACGTTGGGGGGGTCATGTCAGCTGTTGGGGGAACCGCGCGACAAAAACGACGGAGGGGGAACAGTGGGTAAAACGAAAAACGGGCGTGCAGAATTTCAGGGGGGACGGTGACAGGATGATGCGGAGCGGAGCTAGTCGATCGGGAGTCACGCCCGGTTTCGGGGGGGGGTTGAGCGCGGGGACAACGGTTTAGTTCTTGTGGTGGGGTCCTCTCCGCAAAAGACAAAAAAAAAACGGGGCCATGTAGTTATGGGAAAGGCGCGTTTGACGACCGGACGTGAATGTTGGAACGCGAACGGGGAAGGGCAAAACGCTTGCAATTAAGTCTTAAACCCCCCGGTTGCGAAAGTAAATATTCTGGGGATAATCCGAAATTGTGAAACTTGGTAAAAAGGTGTGGCCCCGCCAAATGGACATGGGATCGCCCCCACAAGATTGGCCGGTTCTAGGGGGCCAGCTGCCAGTTTTGAGGGTTGAGCGCAAGGGGGGGGGAAGAACGGGTTGGGGGACAAAAAGAATACCGAGAGGGTAGGGCGTTCAGGTGTGTGCAGCCGGAGGCAGGGGGACGTGGGAGGGGGAAAGGAAAAGTGGGGGGAAGAATAAAAAGGTGGAGCCAAAAGGAAAAAGATCAATAAACGCGGGCTCGACGGGATAATGAAGGACCCAAACGAAGCAGGTGCTCCCCCAACACAAAAGACCGCAAACACGACAAAGGGGGGGGGGAAAAAAGGGGGGGGTTTGGGAGTTCATGCCTCCGGAACACAATAATCAAAAGAACCAGAAAACCATACTGCAAAACCGCCGAAGACAGCTTCGATAAGACCCAAGCATCCGCCGCACGGGAGAAGGGGCGGTTTTTGAGGGGGTTCACTCGGTCGAGGAAGGGGGTGGGAAAAAAGATTATCAAGAGGGGGAAACCTTTCGACTGTCAGCCTGCCAGTCGGGCACGGAGGAAGCCCAGTGTTTAACTGCAGCTGCGGCACGGGGGGTGCCATAATCACCCGCTCACCTGCTTAAAGGCACCAAGGTAACCTCGGAAAGAAAGGTGCGGCAGTGGTGGACCATTTCAGAACTTACAGTCAGCACAGCAAAAACCTCGCGGCAAACGAGTGCACTGTGAACGCAGGAAATCTTGTCGACAGCTGACGGGGAAAGCCACAAAGCGCGGGCACATCCGAGAGAACAAGCTCAGACAACTGAAATAGTGAAAAAGGCACAATAACCGTATCAAGGGGGACAAGGGTTTTGATCATACAACGCCCGCAAAGAACCGCTAGAGCCCCATAAGTCGGTGGAAGACAAGCCTCTCTGAATGGGTATTACCAACGGAACTAAAGGAATCTGGGGAATCTAAAGGCGTAAAGGGAAACTGGTCACGCCGAAAGAGCCAAAATCTCCTCAAAGGATAGCGGGCAAAGGTGTTAAAAAAAAAGTTCCAGTTGGAAGAAGCGGTGGGGGCCAAGCTAGGGGTGCCGATGGGAAACGCCCGAAAAGGCCGAGCAAAACCTCCAATATCTCTAAGTCTATCGCCTAAGAAATGGGGGGCAAACAAAGGGGAAAGTGGGTTTGGTGGCCCGCTCAAACCGCCAAGGCTTTTGGCAGGATCCCGACCGTGGCAGGCCTCTGTGAAGAAAAAGCTTTCGCCTCTAGTGAGGGGCAAGAAAAGAAATTGTTGAGGACTTGTGGGGGGGGGCCAAAAAGGAAAAAGACGAGGGACAGACGTTGGTCAAGGTAAAGAAAACATCAGCAAAAAAGCGTGACGGCGAAGTCCAAAGACCAAGGCTGAGACGGCGCGATGGGCGGTGCGAAAGACACTCGAGGGGGTTGGAAAAGGTTGGGCTATGACGAAGAAGAACACAGGGAAGGCGGGGCCTTTCAGAAAAAGGGAAGCCCAAAGCCCCGCACCGGGGCCGGTTCGAAGGCGCGGGAGTGCGTGCGTAGAAACCCAAAAAAAATGACCTTTGGGAAGCAGAATGCTGAGCCTGGAGGCCAGGCGAGGGGAACCGGGTGCGATTTGAAGTCGGACACGATCGAATTTCGAAATGAAAGAGGAATGCATGACTGGTCCGGGGCGGAGGGTCACGGGTGTCAAAAAAAAAGGCTGGGACCCGCTGCGATGAGATGAACCGGAAACGTCAGACAGAAGGGGAAACTGCGTCCAAGACACCGGTGGGACCGTGGCCAAGGGGGACAGTTGCCGTCGTCAAAAAGCAGGAAGTGTTGCAGGAAATACGGGTGGAAACAACCTACGATCCGCAGGTCGCATCAAGGGATCGGGTTGGACAGAAGAAAGACATCAGAACCCTCGGAGGAGCCTCTTACGGAAAGAATGAGGTTTAAACGGGTTGGTCACAATGGCGTCGGGGGGTAATCAAATCATACTGGGGGAAGTGGAGGGAAAACAACAAGGAAAAAAGGGACGGCTTCCATGAAGCTCGTGGGGCCGGCAAATTCAAGGCGAAAAACAGACGTGGGGAAAAGGCCACGGCAAAAATGGATTTCGCCCGGCAAGGCATTTTTGATGACGAGGGGTCGACTGGACGGTCTGGGACGAACGCCAGCGGAGCGGGAGAACGTTGTTGGGGGTGACGAGAAAGAAAAAAAAATGTCATCAACAACGCGCTCCTAGACTGGTACGGCGGCAACACACGCAAAAGAAGGGGCATAAAAATCGCGAAGGATTTTGTTTCGCGGGGGGGGAAGACATGGGGTGAACGATGTGGGGGTTCGGCGAAAACCCATGACCGGCCCGGGAGAAACACACGCCTCCGGGGACGTGGTGGGGGGCGGGCAGTCGGGAAGAAGGAATGCCGCAACAAAAGAGAAAAACCGTTCCGGCAGCTTTGTGCCGCCGAGAAACCGCTGGCCGTAACGCGTTTCACCAATTTGTGCTTGGGCATGTCCGGGGGGAGAAAAAAAAACAAAATTAC
>Ga0179591_1303940_pt1 | contig 12787 bp, 12 predicted proteins | sample CZOMad2_1_08_16f_FD_182891 | JGI IMG/M metagenome (GOLD analysis project Ga0179591, IMG submission 182891) | Vadose zone soil fungal communities from Angelo Coast Range Reserve, California, USA - CZOMad2_1_08_16fungal (PacBio error correction) | ecosystem: Environmental > Terrestrial > Soil >...
GACGAAAAAAAGGAAAACAAAGGGTAAGGGGATGGTTCTCTTCACGGTGATTCAGATGGGTACAAAGGAGAAGGGTAATCGAAACTCTTGAGATGAAAGGGCAGATCACAAGTATCCGGGAAACAAGGGGGGGTCACATGTAAATATTTTTTTTGCGGCCGGTCAGTCCGGTCGAGGGGTAGGGGGAGGACTATCTTCCCTGAAGATAGCTGAAGGGAGCATACAGAGAGGGAGAGAGACAAGCATAGCTTGTTTCAAGAAACACTTCCAACGACTTAGAAGGAGAGGGGAGAGGGTTCTACACGGGGAACGCAGCATTCTCCGTTGATAGTAAAAAAAAGAAAGAGGAGATGAAATAGAGGGGAAAAAAAAAAACTATAGGGAGAAGCGTTTCACACAAAAATCTAAACTCAATAACGGGGGTAATCAGCGCGTGCGGTCTGAACAATAGGGTTAGGTGAAGAGTTGATTGCGCAGCAATCACATGCATGGACAGTCTCGGGGGGCAAGAATCGGAAAGACATCTCAATCTCAATACCATAGTAAAGGAAAAAAACAAAAGAGATCTATACCTGGACAATTTTATGCGACTGGCGGGCCGCAAGGAAAGACAATGCATAGTTGGTTGGGGGAGATGGGGGGATGTCTTCCGCGCGCTTTGATGAAAAGTGAAAACTATAAAAAAGGAAAACCGGGTGTGGAAGTTAAATTGCTCATCATGGGGGTAAAAGGGAAAAGAGATCTTCTAGCTCACTTAAGGATCTAGGGATGGAAGACAAAAATAGACTGACGTTCAAGGTACTTGATGGGGGGAAAAGAGGACAGCTTTCACCACGAAAAAACATTGAGTTCGGAATCTTCCCACGATACTCTATCTGTATGGCGGGAGAAAGAGCAATGTCGGATACTTGAATCCTACCGATGAGCATCCTGCTGATAAAATTCCGAAGGTGGGGGGAAAAGAAATAAAGAAGATCATCCTTAACCTAAGAACCCGAAAAAAAACGTTGGTTGGGGGAGTGCAAAATCGCAAACGATTGAAGGGGGGAAGAAAGAAAGGGGGGGGGAGATGGGGCCAAGTCTCCGGATCTCACGAGGGGGGGGGGTTCGGAAGAGAGGGAAAAAAACCAAAGCATTATTTATCTGCACTCATCGCGAGCTCGAACGAGCCAGAGGAACAAATCATCAAAAACATCTTTGCATTCCAACTGATAGAAGGAGGGGGGGGGTGATCGGGGGAGAAACGGAAAGAAGGCCATAGTTATTACCGCATCATAGAACGAGGATCAGAAGAAGAGGGGGGAAAAAACGAAAAAGGCGTCAGAGGTTTGCCAACGACTGGGGGACTGAAGGAAGAAAAAAATGGGGAACCTTTCTCCTCGTCGGAGAAAAAGACAAAACAGGGAAGGGGGGTCAAAGATAGTGCAAGGAAAAAGGTACGCGCATCGTCAGATTGGGATCATAAAAAAAAGAGGGCTGTGTAATGGGAAACTGGGGGGAATTCCCTGCATCAGCGCGTGGCTGGAGACAACTTACGGACATGGGATACATAAAAGGAAATCGAAAAACACGGGAGGCAGGAGGGACTGATAGGTATGTCGAAAGATTAAGCTTCTCCCAACTTTCAACTGGGGGGAAAAAGGGGAGTAAAGAGAAATGTTCTTTGTTCGAGATGATTGCTGGGGGAGACCGTGGGTTTTGGGGGCATCGCAACGGGAAAGCTCAAAAAAGGGGAGGGAAGGACGAAAAAAGCGAAGAATAAAGATGTCAATAAAAAATAGCGAGGGGAAATTACGGGGAAAAGACCGTACTTTCAGGCAAGTATTAAGATCCAGTGGTCACTGCGGGAATCTCACCTGGGAAAAAAAAAAGGGGGGGAAGGGGGACATGGGAAATTGGTGAGGTAGACAGTTCACTTGGATCTGGCCAAAGAAAAATGGGAAAAGAAGGACTTGGAAGAGGGTCCGTATGAAACATTTCTGGGGTGACTGAGAAGATGAACGTCCTTGAAATGTAGACCGGAAGGAAAAAGGGAATTGGGGATGGCGAAGTATTTCCGGCCACACGGACGAAAGTCGCACCATACATTCCATAAAATATCCAAGAGGGAGGAAGGAAAAATTCACATCGTCCTGGCGAAGGGTTTGCGAGACTCGGAGCCAAGGGGGAAAAGGCCTTCTCAAAGAAAAGAGGGGGTTAGGGGAGGGGGTACAGAGATCTACAAACTCCGCGAGGCAGGAAGGAGGTGCAAAGAAGAGAAAGAAAAGAGGAAGATATTTGTTTTAAAACCGGGAGGGTTAATTGCACAGGACAAGACAGCAGCGGTCGCTTGAGGGAAGGGGGGGAAAGGGGCAGGGAGAGTAAGGAGGACTGATTCCTGCGGGACTTAACTGGTGGAGAGTTGCCAGGGAGAACAAAAGTAGTTATTCTTCCCCTAGAGATGTGATCGGCAAACGAGAACAAGAAGATAAACTACGCATCTTGGGGGGGGGGGGGGGGGGGGAAAAACTAAGAACCTTCTCCATCCCTCCCTCTGGGGAGGCTTGATGTCTTGGTGGGGAGGGGAAATGCAAGGGGGGATCACCCCCTCTCTTCGGCAGCCTGAAAAAAAAAAAAAAAGGAATTTTCAGAAGGGGAGAACCTACAGGCAAAAGCTCTTAAAGGTTGTCGCTGGAGACCAGTACGCGACACTAACGCGGGACTGGGGGGGAAAAGGGGGTGTAATTGTTAAAAGGGGGAGCGAGTCTTTCAGAAACGAACAAAAACTCGACGGGAAAAGGGTTTTCTCTGGATACCGGAAAAAGGACGGGAATGCAGGAGTGGGAGAAGTGTGGGGGGAGGGAAAGTCAGAAGACAAAAAAGAAAAGGAGAACGCCTTTCTCCAGTGGTCAAAGTGCATGTCCGAGCACGACATGTCAGCAAAGTCAGAACGGAAAGGACGGATGGGAACAAGGAGGCAAGACCGCAACAAGAAGGGAGAGGACAGTAGTCGGGGAGAAAGGGACATGGTTTTTTAAGAGATTAATGAAAGGGAACAGGACCAAAATTTAGTGCGTAGTACTTGCGAACGGGGGGCGCATCAGTGCGCGGACCCTAAGTAAGGGCAACGCCCCGATTTTGTGGAGGCAAGGAATCAAGCTCGGCGGGGAGGAGGCCTCAGGGAGTGGCCTTTAAAGGGGACAGAAGGTCCAAAACTTGTACATTAATACACACATGAAAGAACAACAGAACAGGTCAGGGGAACAAGCCCCCCTATTGGACAGCGGAACTACAGACGTACCAAGAAAGATTGGGTGAAGAAGTGGGAGGAAAGAGGGTTGAAAAGAGGAGCTTATCCTTGCAGGAAGTAAGTGGTACTCCTCTCCTAGATTAACTGGAGAGACGGGGGGAACAAGGAAGGAGGGGCTTTGAAATCATCGGGGGAGCAGCTAAATCTATGCACTTAGAGGGACAGAAGCACCAGAAACTATCCTTCCCTATTTTTTTGGGGGGTATTCTCCAGATCGCAATTTGGGTGAAGGATTAGGGGGGAAAAGGTCAAGAGCAGAAGGGTCCGAAAAATCTATGTGTGCGGCAGTCTTCTATACAGGAGGGATTGTGAGGGGGGAAGCTGGGCTGCAGAGCAGCCGGACGAAACGAGCAAAACTGGGGGAGCGCCCGCAAAATGGGAGCGGGGGTGTTATCCTAATGGTGACGAGATCAAATGTAGAAGCTTAGCACGAGCCAAAAGGGGGACTGCGTGTGGGGGCAGAAAAAGACTCAGGGGGGACAACCCATGGAAAGGAAAGTGACCTAGGGCGATAAGAAAGAGAAAATGGGGGAGAGAAAAGAAGAAGGTTTCTCTTCTTTTTAAAAAAACTTGGTGAGGAAGAGGGACAAAAGTGGGATTTTACTGAGGGAAAAATTCGAAGGGCGTGAAGTTTCCGCGGGTGGTGGGGAAAGTTCCTAGGGATTTTATTAAATATCAGCGGGGATGAGGGGCGATAATCCAGAAAGAGAGGAACTCTTTTTAATATTGCCCGGCGTTTGGTGTCAGTTGTTTTCCAAAGGGGGGATTAGAAGTATAAGGAAGAGGGATACGGGGGGATGGGGGGCGTCGGTCCATCTCATTCCCAAAAAAGTCAGATAAGGGGCAGAGGAGGGATGGGGACGAACATGCTACTCAAGCAGCAAACACCGGTCGTTTGCTCCTGGGGGAAGGCACTGTGGGGGGGGGTCATCATGTCAACTCTGGATGAGAGACAGACTTGGGTCTTTTGACTATCAGACTTCAAGGGGAAGGATACGCTGAGGGGTTCAGGGGAGTAGGGGATATTTCATCTGAATAGAGGAAAGCAACATGCTCGCTGGCAAGGAAGGAAAAAAGAATCCGCTTCGAGACCCAGATTGGTCACCAGCTGTCCAGGTAGCAAAAAGCGGAAACGGGGAAGTCCTCGGTGGAACCGCGAAGAAAAAAGTTTGATCTTCCTCAACAAAAAAGGAGGAGATCGAGATCAATGCGCGGGGAAAAAAGGAAAGCAGCTGGAAAGGATCTCGTGGAGTGCTGGGAAAAAGAGGATTTACCAACTTCGGGTAGAGAAGCTCAAGGGACAGGCCAGCTAATGAATTCGCGGGGAAGAAGAGGGGAAAGCTCAATCCAGAGGAAAAGAGAGAGGAATAAATATCTAGGGAAGCACACTGGGGGGGAAGTAAAATGGGAGGTCTAAGAACATCGTCATGCCAAATGGGGAAGTAATTAGCTCAGTTGGGGGGGGGGGGAAGCAGGAGGTAGGCAAGGAAAAACTGAACCGGGTTTTGGGTTGCACTTGGGGGAAAGTTTCAGAAAAAGGGAGGAAACTAGAGGAAGATCACAAGTTTTAGCGAGTAAGAGAAGGAATAAATAGGGACCATGTGAAAAGTAATAAGGGTAAAGAAAGTTCAGCTTTTCCAAAAAAAATGGGAGGGGGGGGACGGGCAGATTCCCACGAGGGGAGATGTCCTGATCAAAGAGAAGCGACCGGATAGGCTGCGAGAAAAGGAAAAATTAGTATTCCACCACAATTCTGTACACTTCCAATGGTTGGGAGGGGCTGAATGGCAGCAGTACCTTAACATTTAATCCGACAAAGAACCACGTGGTGTCACAGAAATACGCATCTTAGTACGAAGGCAAGGGATAGGGACTCAAGAAATTCGAAAAGGGAATTAAAGAGTGGTTGGGGGGGGGAAGGGTCGGTGGAGAAAACACGAGAGGGGGCAGTCTACTCAAGCGAATTACGAGAAGCAATTCCGATCAAAAAAAGAAAGAGAGATGGGGGGGAATGAAATGCTAATGTCTTATCGGGGTGAGAGGACTCAGCCGCCAACTCTTTATTCAAGATAAAATCGGGCGGGTCTCCTAATTTTCCGAAAGTCCCGTGAATCAAGTGTTTCAAGGGTCAAGGGGAGATTGCAAATCAAAAAGAAAGGAATGAAAGTAGGGAGGAGAACAAAACAATCTTCAGGGGATTTCCCTAGCTCATGGTAAATTGAATCAGCGTGGACATCTCTCGATTGGTGGAAAAAAAAGAAAGTCGGGCTCAGATTAGGGGAAAAGAACCAGGGAGAGGGGCCAATGCCCAAGGAGAATCGCAGTTCAATATCGGAGAGGCCACGTAAGCTAAAAACAAAAAAAAAAACAAAAAGGAAGACAGGAAAGACGGATCCAGAATGGGTCCACGCCCGAAAAGGAAAAGAGGGGTGAGGGAGATGGGGAAAAGGTCGAAAAATTTGAAAAGGGGGTGAACCTCTTTGCTTCCACCTGACTAACTGGCTTTTGCGATGAGAGGTCTTGAGGGGGGAAGGGGACGGGGGGGGGGCCCTCGCACTGTGGGAAAACGCATACAAAGAGACAAAGACCGAGGAATCGGGGAGGGAAAATAAAAAAATGGGAACTCAATAACTTAAAACAGAGCAATGGCGAAGAAGAAAAAATTGCCTAATCCGACAGTGCCATTTGCAGGCTAAAGTGGAGCGGGCAACCACTTGGCGGTTACCAAGCGGGGGGAGTGGAAGGAGGGGGGGCATATTTGGTTTACAATACGGAGGCATAGGGAATAGTCTTGGGGCCTGGAGTAGTCTAAAACCTTGAAAAGGGGGGAGAAAAGTGAGGAAAAGGGAAGTGGTGGAAAGCGGAAAGGACTTTGGGGAGTGACTGCTTTGGAAAACACACGGCGACATCATCAATAAGGAAGAAAACCCCGAAAGGGGGTATCCTAATTATAACAGCTTTGGGCTGGGGGCGGACAAGAACGAGGCCCCGGGGGGAAAAAAAATTTAAGGAGGGATAGGGTAGGGGTCGTACTTGGGAAAAGCGGACAAACGTAAATCTGAGGAAGAAATCAAATAGAGGGGAAAAACTCACCTCAGGTTGAAATGGGGAACCAGGGGGAGAAATGTCACTCCCAAAAGAAAATAAAGGAAGAGGGGGAAGGGATCGGTAAAAGGGGAGAGTCAGAATTCTATAAGGAGGACCTATATCTTCTTTTGTGAAGCAAAAGCTTCACACAAAAATGAGTGTAAAAGAGTGGAAAGAAACAAAGGAATATCGGAAAGAAGGAGACTTTCAGGAGGAACCGGCTCAAAAGAGCAATTCTATGGAGCTAAGGGCTTGTGGGGGTTGGAAAGTGAAAGAAAAGAAAACAGGGGACAAATTAGGTTATTTACATAGATTTTAGGAACCTAATGCGGATCGTAGTGGTATGATTTACGACACAAAAAGAGGAGGGGGGGGAAAAGGGGGAACAAATTGGGTTCTCCTATTCTGTCTAACAAGGAGCCCGGAGAAGGGGAGTTTGGCAGAAGAGGATTAGGTCTACTTTGCCTTTTGGGGATTGTGGGGATGGTGTGAAAAGTCACTCCAAGCGGGAAGGAAAACCACAACTGGAAAGGGAAAGAATGGTAAAAAAATAGGGATTGGAAAACCGACTATGGAAGGCACCAAAGAATCATGTTCAAGGGGACGGGGCGGCAAAGGGAAAAAACAGGATTCCGCACTCCAAGAACTAATCCACGAGTAACCGGGAAAAGGGTTTGAAGGGAAAAGGGAAAATGGTGTAGAGGAACTTGGGGAAGTCTTATTATTCACGAAAGGGCGTAAAAGAAGGAATATGAGAGGGCTGGGGGGAAGTACTCTCCTATTTTTGGGATTGACATCGCACATGAAGCCCGCGAGGATGGAGTCCTCAGTTAGCCGTTTGAAGGGGAAGTTGGAAAGGAAAAAAGTGGGAAAAAAAGGGGAGAAGCCCACCCAGCAATAGAGCTCCAAGAACGGGGACTGTCGGTGAAACGATGTCCCCAAAATGGGGGGGGGAGAAAATCGTCGCTAAAAATCCCTCACCAGGGTTGGGGAAAAGGGTGTTCCGGGGCTAGGCTTGGGAAAAAAAAAACAAAAACCCAAAATTCAAAAGGGCAAGAAGGGGTAAAGTTGTATATACGTCCGCCGAGGAGAAAAGATGCCCGGGGCATAACAAGGAGGGGAGTGGGAAAAAAGAAAATAAAAATTTCGGTAGAAAGATAAGCGTGGCGGCGGAACGCAAAACCTGGAGAGAAAAAAACCGATTGGGGGGGGTGGTCTTCCAAAGAAGATCAAATGGACACTGGAGGGGGGGGGAGGAGGACGCCAGACAAGGGCCGGAAAAAAAAGAGAAGGCACGGATTTGAGGGAAAAGGTCTTGTAAATACTGCTCGAGCGGAGTTGGGAAGGGGGAGGCCTTAGGGAGGGACGGCGACACGATCAGACGCCGAAAAGAGGTGGAGAAAGATCGGGGGGGAAAAGAAGAAGGGGGAAAGAAAGACAGGAAGGGAGCTATCTCTTGCTGTATCACTCCGAGGAGGACGGCGGGGGGGAAGAAACCTCTCTAAAACAACCCATCTTTGCACTAGGAGATAGAGGGATAATAAAGAAAAAAGGGGGATAGGAAAAGAAAGAGGGGGGGGGGCTGGGGGAGTTGATTTTTACCCGGAACAAAAAGTGTTTTCGTCGGATTCAATGGTTGAAGTTAAGGGGGGATTCAAAAGCGAAGAACGGGTAAGGAGAGGGAAGGGGAACCGAGGGTCGGGAGGACGCTTTTATTCAGGAGGCAAAGCCAAAAAACAAAAAGAAGGAGAATGCTCTTTAGTAGACATACAGAAGCGCGAGAAGGGGGGAAAAAAAGCCAAAAAATTTTGTTTTAGGGGGTGCCAACAGGACTGACGGATCAAAGGAAAGAGGTGGGGGAGGAGTCGTGAAGTGCTTTGGCTGAGGGGCAGCTCAGGAAGAATCCCAACGAAAAGAGAGGAGGAGCGGAGAGTGTACAGTTTAGAACATGACGGACGAAAAACCGGGGCAATTTTGGCTGGGGACGGCAAGGGAAGAAAGGGGGGGGGAAAGGCACGCGAAATGACTAGCCACTATCGTGGGAATGAACAGGAGGGGGTGGGGACCCTCAACAAAAGTCGACAGTGAGCGTCGGGTCTTGGGAGAAATCATTTCTCGCGGATTAAGGGGCTAGAAACTAGGAAAGGGGGGTCCATTCTCTCTTGACTCGAGCGAAAACGCAGCGTCGCAAAGGGTTTAAAGCAAAAAAGACAAAAACGCGTTGAAGGAAACGGTAGGGAGGGGATCGTTGGAAAAAGAGCAGACTATCTTTTAGAAACAAGCAAAGAGGGGAAAGAGAGACAACGGAGGACAGGAATGGAAAAAGAAGGGCAAATCCTGTTCAGGAACGGAGGGAAGTCGGAAAAATCTTCACGAATTCATGACCGACTCGACAGGGGAAGAGAGCGACATTACGGAGAAAAGACTGAGGGAAGAAAGAACTAAATTATTTACACAGACAAGAGTGAAGGGGGGGGAAATGTAATTGACTTGTTGAAACAATAACATAGAATCTAAAGGAGAGGGGTTAGAGGAAGGGGACTGAGAGAAAATTTCCTAGACGAAAGGAAGGGTTTTGAGAAAATCAATAGGAAAAAAGTCCATTCGAAGCTTCTACTACTTGGGGGATAGAGACGTGGGGAGAAGGTGACTGAAAAAAGAAGTCACAGGAGCTACCTAAGTTAAAGTCCGGGAGACTCAAAAAAGAATTGGGGGGGGAAAAAACGAAAACACAATTTGGATGGAGGAGAATTACGAGGAACATGAAAGACTGGAGGGAGAGGTAAAGAAGAAAAAAGTCAAATTATCTTGGAAAAAACTGGAAAGGGAAGGGGGGGTATTCAAAATAAACTTCAAAAAAAGTTTTGGAGGGACTATTACGCTGGGAAAACAGGAAAAGGGGGAACCGAACAAAGAAAAAACGTGGGGGGAGGGGGGGGGGAAGAATATCAACTCAGGACTGTGGGGAAAGAATTTTCTAGGAGGAGAAAACTAGACGGATCAGGTCACTGGATTTGGGTGTGTAGATCGGAAAAACAGCGCATTCTTTAGAAGGGGGAGAAGGACTCGAAAAGAGGGGTAAGAAAGTTTTCTCAAAGCACAAACAGAAACTCATTTGAAGAATAAAAGTTCAGGAGGGTCAGAGGGGAGGACTCAAAGGCGCTAACATAACCGGGTCCAAAAAGGAGCCGAGCGGAGACGATGGGTCAAAAAAGGAATTTAAAAGAAGTGATACAGGTTGTCGCTTAAAAGGGTCAACCAGAGAAAGGACATACATGGCTAGTCCGGGGGGACAAAGAGGCAGGGGCCGTTCCTTATCAATTGTGCTAAACGGACGCAGAAGTTTTATCAGAAAAGGGTCGGGGGGGGCTAGAGAGCCAAAAAAAAAGAAGGGGAAAGCATTCAATATCTAGAGTCGTATCAGACAACTTACGGGCAGGGGGGGGGGGGGGGGGGGGGGGGGGGGGGGGGGGGGGGGGGGGGGGGGGGGGGACCTTAAAGGGACTAGTCCACTCTCTCCTTCAAAAATAATCAATCGGGGCAGAGAGTATTTCCTGAAACTTAAACAAGCGGGAAACAGGGTTACAAGGTTGCTTCAAAGAAGATGCTCGGGCTATATGGATCCAGGGGGGGGAAGGGGCAAGGGGGAAACGATCACATATGAATAAAAGACAAAAAAAGGATTACATGAAAGGTAAAAGAGGAGGTTGACCTGAACAAGGGGCCGAGCAATTGGAACGGGAAAAGTTGTGCACGTGGAAGAGAAAGGTCAAGGGAGGACAAATTATCTCTTACAACCACTTCGACGGGTACCGGGTCAGGGAAGGGATTGGAAGGGACAGATTTTTGCAATACAAGATAGTTGGGGGAGGAAACCATGAGTGGTTGGGGGAAAAAAGAAAGTAAAATTAAAAATTCCGGGTAACCTTTATCCACGAGTCAACTGGGAAAGGTTGGGGGTAAAGACCGCTTGGAATTACTTCAGTGACGCACAGCCGAAAACATCAGCATTCCAGCTAAGAAATAGAAGGGAATCGGGATAAAGCGTCGATGCGGCTCCTTTTGGGTTCCGCAACGAAGGAAGAAAGGTCAAAAGGAAAAGGCGAAAGAAACAGAGGAAGTGGGCATGTTCTTCTGGACCGAGTGCGAATTATGGGGACAATCTCACATGGAGAAAAAAAGAAGGGTCCTCGAGGGGGCCGGGCGTTGGAGTTAAACGCAAAAAGAAAGAGGACCTCAGGAGCGGGGGAGGGGAACGGTTTCAGCAGGAGGAAGGAAAGGAAAGGAAATATCTTCCTTTTTAACTCGATTGCCGAAGAACAAAAACGAGGGGGGGGAAGGGAGAGCAAAGAAACACAGGAATATGATAAGACTACTCTGAGAAGGAAAGGGATATGACCATGAGAAAGAGGGCTAGGGGTGAGGAGTGTTGTATGGATTTATCAAACTCGCCAGATACAAAGGGAGGGGGATTTTAGATAGGAGTTGGGACCAAGGAACGAAGTCAAGGGGTGGGGAGAGGTCTTTCCAGTACCGACCCCAAGACCTCGGGGGGGAAGGGTTATAACTTGAGAGTCTGAAAAGGATCCCGAGAGGAAAGTTTCGATTCGGACTAGACCTGGACTGGGGGAAAGGAGGGGGATTTGGATGAGGAGCTGGAAAAAATTCAACGAAAATCGTTCATAAAAACAAAGACAGGTAAGAGGGGGGGGAAAAAGAATTTTTGGGACAAAGAGCGAATGTGAAATTCACCGAAGCATGGTTCAGAAACTAATGCAAGACGTATGTAAAAAGAGGAAAGAAGAAGAAAGAAGAAAAATACAACATCCCTATAAGTAGGGGTAACCGGGGCCAGGGGTGGTAACGAGATTTCAAGGGGGGGAATAAGGGGAAGCTTTCTTATTAGTCTAAGCGAAAGGCGTGGCTAAGAATGCGACAGTAAGAATTGGAATAGACTATTTGTCAGGGTCCTCCAAAATGTAGTGAGAGTTGGATGGTGCTTCCTCTGTTATGAGTTCCTGCCGATTGAAAGGGCCCCACGGATAGCACCCGCACTAAGAAAAAGAGGGGGGGGGGGGAAAAGAACAAGGGGGTGGAAGAAACCTGGAAACAAAACCTATTTTAAAGGGGGAGAATCTTTTGGGGAACGACAAATCTTCCGGAAAAAAAACCACTCGGGGGGAAAATAGGTTGTGGGGCAGGGGGATATATGACCCTTGAATACAATGGAAAGGGAGGTACGCCCGAACGATCTTTTAAAAGGAGATAAGGAAATGACCAAAGCTTAAAGGGCTGGGTAAATAGTGATAAAACGGGGATTAAAGAGTCGACGGCCCGTCACTACACAGAGATAAGGAACAGGGCGATTTTGTGGTTCTTGAAGAAGAAGTAGGAAGGATTGGAAGGTCTCTTTGAGTGGCAGGGAGCAGACAGACATTAAGGAAACGAGAGGGAGAGTCAAACTCAAAAGGACGGCATCCCTCTGAGGACGTTGGATAAGACGATGGGCCTGAGGCAACGAAAAGGAAACCGAGGGGGACATAAAGGCCTGGAGGTGGGTTAAAGAGTGTATGGGGGCTGGTTTGAAACCAAATGGCAAGAGAGAAGAATAAGCGCGAGCGCGGAGGGTAAGGGATAAGGGGCTGAGAACCTCTCTAAACACAACATCTTTCCTACACTCAAAGGGAGGGAATAAAGGGAACAAAAGGGGGGAGTATTCGTCAAAAGATTTTGCGATCAGGTGAAGAAAAAACGTGGTTGGGGGTTCGGAGGGGCACGGGAAGGTCCGATGCCAAATAGAAAGGCAAGCAAAACAAAAGGGAAAGTTAAGCCGAAGGGGGGGGGAATCCTAAGGGGGGGGGTATGAGAGGGATATACCGGGTCCGATCCTGCAGAGGGAGAAATCAAAGGGTGACTATGTTGAAGTGTATGGAAGGAACGAAGGGGGGGTCGTTGGTCACAAGGCTGCCAATGAATTGTAGGAGGAAGGAAGCGTCTTTAGGAGAGGGGGGAATAAAATAATCCAGGTCCGAGTTACCAAGTTGAGTAGTCGAAGGGGAGGGGGAAGAAGGGGTAAATTCTTACTCCACAAGGAAAGCAAAAGTTCCTCTGGCCGGCCTTTGGGGGGAAAGGAAGGGCAAAGAGAAAAAAAGGACTCGTTGGGTAAGCTTTGGTTCTTGGAGTAAACGAGCACAAGTCGCCTGGAAAAGTGAAAGGGAAGAGGTGGCTTCCGAAGTCGTAGAGTGAGAAAAGATACTCAGAGGACCGGTAAGATAAGGGAATGACGCTCTCTCGAAATCCTCTAAGGGCTAAAGGAGGGTTAAAGAAAATCGGGGGGAGGCATCACTAAAAAGACGCGGAAGGAAACAGTCAGGAGGGGGAATGGATGTGGGGGGACCCTGGGAGGGAGTG
>Ga0179591_1385988_pt1 | contig 12787 bp, 18 predicted proteins | sample CZOMad2_1_08_16f_FD_182891 | JGI IMG/M metagenome (GOLD analysis project Ga0179591, IMG submission 182891) | Vadose zone soil fungal communities from Angelo Coast Range Reserve, California, USA - CZOMad2_1_08_16fungal (PacBio error correction) | ecosystem: Environmental > Terrestrial > Soil >...
AAGGCTCAGCGCGGCCGGGGTGACGGGCCCAGTGAAAAAAAAGTTTCCATGGATCGTGGATGTCGAGGCTCGGAAGGAGAACCTCCGTACGGGAATCAAGAAGTTGGAAATGTACTTTGGGGGAGGGGAAGGCAATTGAGGGGGGGAAGAAATCAAAGCCCGTCTGCACTATATAGAGGGGATGATTCACTGGAACTCAGGAATTCCGGTTCCAGCTGCAGGAAAGGACAACTCTCAGGAGGGAGAGCTAACGAGGGAAGTCTGAGAAAAATAAAAAAAGGTGCGGACGGTGGTAGGGTTCATAAAGGGCGAGAGGGTTACGCATTGGAGAGTGCTTTTTCTTACCTCAAGGGAAAAGATTAGGGGGGGAGGCCAGTTGACCGGGAGATCGTAAAGGGCACGCAAAACTTAAAGGGACCACTTTGGTAAGCCCGGGATTTTCTCAAGAAATGGGGAAAGAGTCAATGGAAAGAAAGTTTTTCGAGTGGAAAAAGCCCATTTAAAAGTGTGAGGGGGGATCTCGTTGGTAACCAACCGGGTTCTATCATAAAAAGAGCGGCGTCTACAAAAGGAGTTTAGACTACAAGATTTGCGCGGCTCAAAGAAAATACGAAAAAGAATCTCCTCCTTTGTTCAAACTGTATCTTATAGAAGGGCAAACCAGCGGCAAGTCAAAGTTGGGGGGCATCCAAAATTTGCAGCGGGAAAAGGGCCGAAAAAAGTGTCGGATACATGGGGGGTCGCCGTCTTAACAAAAGATTTGAGGGGGGGGAGCTATGCCAAACCGGGGCAGGTACCTGGAAAATCCTCGGAAAGGGACCGATCACTCTAACCACGGGAAAGGAAAGCAAAAAGTAGAAAATCTGGATCTAAACTTGCTTTGGGGGGGGATTCGAGATTGTGCATACCCGCCTGTGAATTATGAATTGGGGGAAACGAGAAACGTAGAAGAGGAGGGGGCGCATTTCTTAACATTTACTCTTTGCCCAGCAGAATGAAAGGTTGAGAGGAAGCAGGAAAAGAGGGGGTTGGGGCAGAAAGAGGAAGGAAATCGAAAAGGGATTTGTGGGGCCCTTTACCGAAGAGGGGAAGAAAGGGCCGACAGGGGAGGAAGCAGACACTACAAGAAAGGACCGGTTCGAGAGGGACAGTAAGGAGTTTTTCTACTGAATGCAAGCGCATTTCCTAAGAGGAAGAGGGGGGAGACTACAATGGCAAAGGCAGGCTCTACGCAAAAGGGGAGAGGCCCAGAAAAGGAAACTGAAGTTGCGCAGCAGAATCCTTTATCATTAGAAGAAAAAAAAAGCAGGGAAGGGAGCCAGTTGCCAGGTTGCAGGGAAGAACAGAATTAAAAGGGAGTTTGAGGAACAGATCTTGGCAATAAGATTTTTGTTAGCGAAAGCGAAGAGTGATGAAAGTGGGAACCAGGACGGGTCCAACCGCGGAAAAAAAAAAAACAATCAGAAGATCACACCAGCTGGATCGGGGGGGGCGTCATTGCTTGAAAAGTGGGAACGTATCTAGTCGGGCAGAGCATGCCTGAATCAAAAGGGGGGGGAACACCAAGGAGAAGTCATCATCTCGCTTATTGCGGCCGGCGTCATAACAGGAGAAAGAGAGGATCAGAAAGCTGGCACAAAATCATCGAAAGAATTTCTGAGGGTATTGATACTGCTCTGATAGAGGGGTGGCTCTGAAAAGTTTAGCGGGGGGGGGGGGACAGGGCAGGGACTGCGGGGGGAAAAAGGGGGGATCTCCTACGAAAACAAGAATAAGAGAGAGAATCATAACGGGGAGTTGTTTTTGCAGGGTAGAGGTGAGCCCTATCAAGGACAAAAAATATAGTCAGGGAAGAGGATAAGGAAGATCAACGTCAAAGGGACGTGAGGCGAATGATTCGAAGAAAACACGTGTCAGCGACGCAGCGTTATGGACGGAGGGAATCAAAAGAAAGATTGATCGTTTCAAAATCAGCGCGTCCATGGGTCGGCAAGGAACAGGCGTCATCCAAAGAGAAGGAGAAATACGTATGACAGTGATTACCAGCAATGCAAAAGCCAGATAAGGGCGGGGGGGTGGTGGCTGTTGTTTTGGGAGGGGGGGGGGGTAAAAAGGGGGTTCTTGGTACCAATGTTTGCCAGGGAGAGAGAGGTCTAAGAGGAGGAAGGTGAAGAGCGGGGTTCGCTTAGATAGACGGTGGTATTCTGGAAAAGGTACCAAGGTAAGGGCTAAATACCACAAGGGAAACGGGTGGGTTTACTAGAGGGGACGAAATACCGAGGGGGCAAGGTATGAAGTCAGGGGTACGGTTAGGCGAAAGGGAAAACGCGCGGTAAAAGACAGAAGGAATTGTAGTTGAGTAGCTTAACTTGGGAGTTCACGGGGTAGACAACCTGAGGGGGCTTTCCGAAGAAACCGGAAAAGGGAGGGCCAACTTATTTCCTGGGAGAAAAAGGAGCGTTAGGAGCTTGAAAGCGGTTAAGGAAAAAAAGCCCCGGAAAGCGGGACGCGTCTGGAGACGAAAGAGGGCGCAGCCTCTCGCATGAGGAGCAGTCCCAAAAGCGCCAAACTAAGTCGGAATGGGACCTTGAGACAGCGACAAAAACGGGTTTATTATGAAAAGGGGAAAGCGAGGGCAAATGGGAGGGCAGGAGCCCTGAGAACGAAAGTTCCATACCGGAAGGGCGGGGATCGGTTTCATTCAAGGGTGCTTTGGCATGCGGGAGGGGAGGGGAAGCAGCGCAGTGCCCGGAAAGAAGGGGTGCGCAAAATCTTATCAATGGCTCCAACTAAAAGGAAGGGGTGTTCATCCTCGAAAAAATCCCAACCAGGAGATGGGAGACAGTCCCAGGGGGAGGGGAAAAGGGGAGGGGGGGAAATTTCTGAGCATAAAAAACAATTTTAAGGAAGAGACTGGTGGGATCGATATTCAAGACCAAGTGAACAACTTTAGTCTTCGGGGAATCGGCGGATTGAGTACGGAAGCGTAAATAAAGGGCTGTTCAACTCGGGGGTTTGGAAGAGCTATAGGATACAGGTGAAAAGAAGCCGGACCCAGGAATGGCTCTACAGGCAAAACTTTTGGAAGAGGACCCGGAAAAAAAAGGTGACGGGAGGGACCGAAAGTGGAAGGGGTCCCGGGTGCAACAGGAGAGGTAAAATGGAAATGGGAAGACCACCAGAGGGCGAACCTGGTTTAATCTTCCAACGGAGAAAAATCAAGTGGAAAGCGGGGACACAAAGAGCACGTTTCGAGTCATTGAAAACGGGGGAAAATCCTTTGACGCCCCTGGGGGGGGACTCGGTAAAAAGGAAGAAGTAAGACTCAGGGGGTGGAGAGGAAGGGAGTTACGAGGAGGGGGGTCATTCATTAGGAAGCTTAACCGGTAAGCGACTGGGAATTGGAAACGCGTCGCGTTAAAAAAAGATCTCTATTTTGAATAACGGGGCTTGTATAAAAGGAGGGAAGGGCCCAAAGATCTTTCGAAACAAGGGGCGAGAACCTCTTGACGGGGGGAAGCACATAGCGGCTCTGGGTAAATAGGTGAGGGAACGCAGAATCACTATAAAAGGTCAACAGGAGGGTGTATTATAACCTTCACAAAAAGAGAGTAAACATGGCTTAGATATAGAGCAGACAACTTCTCTTTTAGGGAAGATCTAGAGAAGGAAAGTCATGTGGCCAGCATTTTTTAAGAGGGAATATATAACAAAAATTTATCGTGAGGAGGCTCGAAGGGAAAACCAAAAGGGGGACCCAGTGGGGGGGAGAACTTCAGAAATGGGGAGTTGCGGCGCGAAGGCCCTCAAGGGGGAGACGCCAGTGAAAAAATCCAGAAAAAAGGGAGATGAAAGGGAAGTACGCGCCTTATCACCAGGCAGTCGCGTTAGAAAGGGGGGAAATCGGTGGGAATGAAGAAAGAAGAGACTCGAAGAAGAGTAAGGGGGAGAAGTACTAAAACCAAATTGGATGGTGGGGGTTTTGGGGGTGTCATGAAAACTTTGTCGTGGGAGGGACAAGGAGGGAGGGGGGAGACACAAGTTTTCGAAATCATGTAGCTTAAAAGTTTTGGAAAGGAAAGTGGCAGGTACCGGACAGTGGAACGAAAAAGGCGAGGTACTTACTCTTCTCAAAAAAGAGGGTGGCGGGAGCTCACGGGGACTTTGCTCAAGGGGTCTGAGGGGTGTAAAAATGAGACCGAAGGGAAAGGGTTTCTCCAACGTTCTTCGCTTCAAGAGAGCGCGACAAACGGTGGTGCAGAGGGGCTGATAAACTTCCCGAACGCCTACACGACGATAAGCAGAGAAGGGTTAAAACGGATAGCCCCACATCGGGGTTCCAAAATTCGACTCCAAAATTGCATTTAGAGAGAAGGAGGAAAGATCATAAAGTTTAAAGAAGAAAAAAACGGTTGTAGGATAAGCATTGTCGAAGGAGGGGTGACGCAACCACGCGGGTGGAGCATAATTTGAGGGGGGGGGGGCCGCGGCAAACCCAAGGGTCCAAATCCTCTTCTAAGAAAGAAAAATCAAAGCAGCGAAAAAAAAAAAAAAAAGAGGAAACCTATGAAATTGCTGGCTTGCTTTATTGAAGATTCATGGGATTTGCTTGGTTTTCCCTAGGGTCAAAGTGTATGAAACTCGAGTGTCTTAAGGTATGGGAAAGGTTCCATTACGGGGAACAATTAATAGAATAATTACTCAGGGGCCTAGTGGGAGGGGGCAGACGTCTAAAGGCTAGCTAGACTTTCTACCAATGACTCCAAAAAAAATTGGCGTGGCCATTTACAATAAGGAAAAAGGGGGCATCGAAAGGACATAGCAGACACTAACGGCCCGCCACAATAACTGTTGAGAGAACATCGGAACTTTAGGGGGGAGATGAAAAGTGCACGCCTCGGAGGTAGAAAGCTACATTGACAAAAGGTGCCATCCGGCGGAAGAGATCTACAGGGGAATGCGGCGAAACAAGCATGCTGAAGTTAAAAAACACGTCGTTATAGAGTCAAACTCAGTTGCCATGGGGGGGGAAGGGCGCCAGTTGGAACTTGTGAAAAAATTAAAAACCGTCAAGAGGGAAAGCGCACCCTCGAGTCTAACAATGATTTGTTTTTGGGTGGGGGGAAAAAAAAAAAGGCGCCGGGGCAGTGACAAAGAAAGGTCCACCGCCGTGAAAAAAGAGTGCCCACAAACACCCGCATCACAAATGGATCTGGATGACGCAATTTCGGGACAGTGTAGGGTCGGGGGAGAGCTGACGCCAAAGGAGAGAATTTCGAAAACTGACGAACTGAAACGATAAATGGAGCTTAGTATTCGGAGGGGAAATCTACGTAATCCAGAAGCCTCTGCGAAATCATCTCGCCGAACTCCCTTCTTACTTTTATCAGAAGGGAGAACTTATTTGGGAGATTGGGTTTCGTGGGGGGGAGAAAAGTGCAGTGCTGCTGAAAAAACAACTCAAAGGAGGAGAGAGCAACAACACAACGGAGAAAGGGAAAGAGATAGATCATCACGGGGGGGGCGGGGAGGAAGTCATGCAAAAGGAATACCATCAAAAAAAATATAGTCAGAGCCCAAAACATCTCTCAGTATCAAAAGGAACTTAGGAGAGTCTCCACAGCGCACGGGGAAAGGGGATGTAGGGGGGACGTTCAGCGTGATGAAAAAGGGGGGAGTCAATAAGCGAGAGATTCTTTTCAAGGGAAGGGGTGGCGGGAGAGGTGAGTCAGAGAAGTAAGAGGAAGTGTTGAAACACTCAAACTAAAAAAAACTGGTGTGTCTTGGGTGGGTGGGGCCAAAGAGTTGGGAAGGTTTACTTTCGGAAAATTGGGCATAAAGAGGGAGTTGGACTCCTCTCAGGGGGAGGGAAAGATCGAGGGGGGAGACAAACTTATTATTACGGTGAATATCTTTGCTCAGAGAATACCGAATAGAATGGCCAAAAATTGAGGACTGCGTGGGGGGTTAAATGATCCAAAGGGTCCGCTGCTCAACCTAAGACGTTTGGGGGAGACCGGGGGGGAACGCGGTAGAGGAACTTATTTCACGGGGGGTGCAATTTTAGGGAGGGGGTTTGAAAGAAGTTGAAAAGGTCAGGGAAAAAGAAAATTACTGAAAGAAATTTCATACATAAGGTCATTGGGGGGCGTGCAACGTAGGTGAATTACTCGCCATAAGCGGGAAACTTCTAAACAGGGAAAAGAACACTCCCTTACAGGGACTCTTCCTCTCTTGAAAGGAGGACTAAACGGTGGGTGCCCACCAAAAGTTAGGGGGCCCTATTCTATCTCGCATCATAAAAACTGAAACTCACTAGTAAGGGAGAAATGCAATAAGGGGGGATGTGGATATCCAAGTCAAATGCGGAGGGGGGGAAAACATAGGGGGGAAAAGGAAAATCCAAAAAGGAACTTCCTCACAAGGGAAGACCTTCAAGTGGGGGAATTCCGTTTTTAAGGAGGGGGGTCAATTCAGAAGTTGCCTGGATCTCGGGGGAAGAGCTTGGGGGGGGGGGGCGAGCGGCCACGGGAGAGGCACAAGCGAGTCTTCTCCAATCTCAAGGGGGGGTGTTCCAATCGGGAGGGGCAAGAAACGTCGGGGAAGAAATGAGGTCAGAGGTAAGCATCGAAAGGGAAAACAAAAGGGAAAAGATCCTCCAGGGGGGGGGGGAAATATTCCATCTTCCATGAAACGTGATTCGATCGGAAGGGGAATTATGGAAGACGTCTCAAAGAGGGGGCTTGTAGGGAAGGAAATCCGGGTTTTTCGTAGCTCGAATCCGGTGAGAAGGCGGTCCCCCCAGAAGGAGGGGGCTCTACAAGAAGGATCCCGGAGCCCCTTGCGATCAAAAAATGGGTCGCGAGGATCAGGGGCCGGAGTTCAAGGAAGGAGGGGTCAACGTCCAGCAGGAAAGAAAAAAAGCCGAAATGCGAGAAAGAAATTGGGTCGCCAAACAGAAAAAAGCACGGTCTTATTAAAGACAGGAACACCTTCAAACCCCAAGATCCTTCCGGAAAGGGGGGGGGGTTCTCGTTCATGGCGCCCTCCTTCCTTAGAGGAGCGGCGAGAAGTGGTGGAGTAGCGAAAAGAGGTAAACGCAATGACAGAGGTCGCAGGATCAGAAGGGAAGCAGGAGCTGGGCTTGGTGAGGGCAAATGCGCGGGAAGGAAATTGGAGCTCTCACGAGAGGAAAAAAAAGGGCCCCACGCACGTTCAACTGTCCTGGCAAAGGGGGGTTTCGATCAGAAAGGAAACTAGAATAAAAAGAAAGGGATATATTAGGAGCGAGAGGAAAAAGAAAAGCCTTGAGTAAGCAAAAAAAGTGAATGAGGGAGGGGCCAACGGGCATGGGAGATCTCGCTTGGGTTAAAGAAATATGAAAAAGGTTCCATGTATAGTAGTAGGCGCTCCGGGAGGGAAACGAAGGGACATATCCAAGGAGAAGACGTCATACCTTAGTTAGAGCGGAATGTCTTTGGGCAAAGAATTGCGATGGACAGGCGAGGAGAATAGGAAAGGTCTACGCTGTCTGCACATGCAGTCGCGGGAAAACGGACCAGCTTCGCTAATAACAAAACGCGTAAGAGCTCCCCCCGAGGAAGGAGGCTTGAGAAAAAAAACCCAAAGGGGGAGGAGGGGGGGGTGCGTTGGGAAGGATAAAAGTGGAAAACTGCGCCTTAAAGCAAAAAGTGCTTGGCGAAGGGGAGCGAATTTCAGGGGGGGAACGTTGAAAGGTTACATGTTGCACGCAACAAAAAGGACCAAGTTCGAGGTACTCACGAGAAATGGGGAGGCCGGATAAAAGGAAGGGAGAGCCATTGAATGGCCTGGGGGACAGGGCTCTCTGGATAAAAATCCTAAAGGCGAGAGCGACAAACAGAGGTGAGAGAAAGGGTCTGATTTGCGTCCCCGTACGAAAAATAAAAATCAGAGAAGAAGCAACGTTTAAGATCAAAAAGCCACAAATCGGGAAGTCTCAGGGGAGAAAGGGTTTTAGGAGTTTCGCATCCTTTTGGCTGGGGGGACTTTCTCCATACCAAGGGGAAATGTTCATTAATGTGTTGACAACAAGAGGGGGGAGCCGAATTTAGGGTCGAAAAAAACCCTGGCGAGCGCATTCCTACAAATCCTCTCAGAAAAAGGCAAAGAAAGAAAAAAGGCACGCAACGGATGAACCAGAAATGAAAAAATGGGAGAACTTGCGGGGGGGAGAAGAGGACATGGCGGGGGGGGGGGTTGGTTCATTTTCCACAAGGTGGCCAAGTTCTAAGAGGGGGACTGGGAGAGGACTCGGAAGTTCAATTTCGTACAAGGAATCTCATATTACTCTTGAGACAGCGACCTTAAGTTTTGAGGAACATCGGGCAAAGGGGGCAGAGTGGAGATTTCGGATACGACGCGCAACGGAATCAGTAGGGTTATGGAAAAGTTGGGCATCGACGAAAAGGGGGGAAAGAACAGAAACTAAGGAAGCCAATGCCCGTTCTGACTTCGGACCGAGGGAAGGGGTGGGAAGGGACAAGGCCAACAAGTTATGAGATTGCCACAAGGGCCCGGCGGAATGATCGACCTCGCGAAGAGAGAACATAAAATCAGGAAATGCAAAAAAAAAAAAAAGGCTGGGAAAAGGAGAAAAAAAGTTCTGAAAAGGGGGGAGTTCGGCCCATTGGAAAGGTGGTACCTTGTGTAGAAAAAGAGGAAACCGTCATAAGAGGACGAGATCTTGGCAGGTGGGAGCGAAGCACAAGACACCGGCAAAAACCGCACGTCCCGACGGTTTCCAACCGCGGAAAAAACCGCCAATACAACCGAAAAAAAAACCTCGAAAGGGAGGGGGGGAGTCCTGGAGGAAAAGGGCCATCCTTATAGGTCTGAGACGAGACGCTGAACTGCATGAGAATTGAAAAAAAGCTGAAAACGCTCATCAGGGAAGAAGGGAGAAGGTTCAAAAAAAGGATCCATCGCGGAATAAATCTCATAACGTTGGCAAAAAAAGATCTCTCTATAGTCAGGGACTGGGGAAGATTATCCTGATTTGGGGAGAGAGGGGGGCCTCGGGGGGAATGTCAGTGCTGCACAGAAAGGCATCCCAACCCCTCCCTTGGGATCGAGCAAAAACAAAGATGGGGAAAGAAAAGAGTTGTTGTGGAGGGGGTATCAGCAAGAAGAATACAATCAACCGACACAGAATCCGATCCCAAAAAAAAGGGAAAGATCAACGAAAAATAAGGGATAGAAAGAAGCAGTCAGGAAAGTTCATGATGATGGATGGGGCGATGGCTACACGGGTTATGATTCCCGGAAATAATCGTAAAAAGGTCAGCGCTCAAGGTGGCAAGATCAGACTCGCTGGCGTCGGGGGTTGCTTATCGCTAGAAAAGAAAATATACGTAGGAAAAGCAAGAAAACGAATCCATCAGGGGGGGGGGTTCGTGGGGGGGGGGGGGGGGGGGGTTGTTTCAAGTTTTAAACTGCTTTGGACAGGGGGGTCAACACTGTTGACAAAAGCACGAGGGAGAGGGCTGCCTCGCGAAAAGATTGAGGTTCCTTATTCAACTTGACGGTTTTTAATTCTGAGAAAAAAAAACAAGGAAATAAGGGAGAAAGGACAAAAGGGTTGGGAAACAGAACGGTTTTCGCCAAAAACTTCAGGAAGGGGGGGGCGTAGAAAAGAAGGAAAAAGCGCGTGAAGACCTATGGCAAAATTTGGGGGGGAGCTAACAGTTTGGGAATTATACTAAATTCAAATGACTGTAAAAAGGGTCAACGAGTCATTGGGAGAGGGGCCGTATTGTCTTCTTCTAAAGAGGTAGTCGTGAAAGGGGCGGTAAAGGCTTCAGTAAAAGGGGTCAGGAGGCGGCGGAGCGAATCGGGAACTTCAAAAAAGAATGAGAGATCTACGCGCCAAAACAGCTAGGGAGTGGAAGAAATTACCTAAAGAAATGGAACCAAGAGAAATAAGTGGTAGAAAGTAGAAAAACTGGGGTGGCCACAGGCGGGAATGACAAAAGGCAATTAATATCTTCCTCAAAGAAAAAAAAGGGAATGTAGAGTAGGGGTGGGTCATTGGGCTTTTTCATGATTGCGTTGTGAGGGGGGGCTCTAAGGGGGTTCTCTCGCCAAGGGGTGGGGGACCAAAGCTCTTATAAAGAAACAAAGAAGGGTTGTCAAAAGGACATTGGGAGACTACCAAAAAAAGGTGGGGGGGAAAGGGGGGAACTGGTAGGAGGCAAATGGCGACAATTGAAGGATCGAATGAAAAATGCTGCTCAGGCGGATAGGAAGAAATTTGAAAACACGGAAATGATTTCTCGGAGAAGGAGTTGTCAAGAAACAATGGTGCGGTCGAAAGGAAGGGGGGGGGGGGGAGAGCTCGCGCTATGTCTAATACTGGGGAAGGTCCTTCGGAATAAAAATGTGAAACAACTCGAAAAACTTTTATAAGAGAAAAAAAGGGAGAGCGGCACAATTTCGCGTAAAGCGGGTATTACCAGCCTAACTTGGGGGAGGAATTTCGTTGGCAATTAAGAGCTGAGGGGGTAACGTCTCATCAGTGGAGGTTTAGAGGCCGTACGCCAAAAATGTGAGAATCATTGGCAAAAAATAGCACTTTTCGGGCAGAACAGGTCAAAAAAAAAAAAAAGGTCAGGAAGAACCTTTGGGGGGGCTTCCTTAAAAGCTCTTATTATCATAGACAGAGGACTCGGAAGAGTCAATTAGCGCAGCTTGGCGCGACTGGGGTTTATCAGGGGGGGAAAAAACCATTATGGGAATCTCGAGGGGAATAAAGGGGGAGGGGTCCAATGGGCGGTGCACACGAAAATGAGGAAGGTGCTCTCTAAAGAAGATACGAAACCACTGGGGGGTCTCAAAAAGGGTACGAGGAGGGCGTGTTTCGATCAGGAGATCCTACTAGAAAATACAGGGAAAAGGCAGGGGAATGGAAAGAGAGATCAGGGAAGACGGATCACAACAACAACTGAGTATGGAAGAGAAGAAAGGCTACATTTTCTCTGGTTCAGGAAAATCTCTCCTGGGTACTTTCGGTAGAGAACCGACTGAGCGAAAAACCCGGTCCATGTCCGAAGGAAAACTTCAGGGGTCAGAATTTTAGCGAGAAATGCCCGCAATGGGGATGGGCAATAAGGGACCATCCGAGGGTAAAAGGAATGGGACATGAAGACGCTGCCCTTAAAACATTTTAACCGGTTTCCATCTGAAGAGAGGAAAAAAAGCCGCGTAAAGGATTCACTCTAATGCACTCTTAGGAGGGGCCCAAATGTGAGAAGTATTTTTGGGGGCTGTTTCATAAAAAGGGGGATGAGCCGAAAAAAAAGTTGCTTTTTCGGAAAGGGGGGAAGAGGACAAAGGTTGGGGGTTCCTGCTGGAACGTTACGCGTTCCCTAAAGGAAGGGGGGGAACGCAACGGAACTTCGAAGGGCTCACGCGAGGAAGAGAAAGGGGAAAAGTTTTTTCGAGGATAGCCATTGACCCTGGCCTGGGAATCCGTTTTGCAGTTTCGCGCGAACTGTTTGGAAAAGTGCCGACCGCAGGGGCTATTTGAACAAAAGACGAAAAACAAGACTCAAGAGAAAAGAGCACGTTTTTCAAAAAAGAAGAGGGAGCGCCCCACGAGGGGAAGGGGAAAAATTTGTTCAGGCGATCGCCAGAATTGGAGAGCCGGGAGGCAAGTCAAGGGAGGATAAATGGAAAGGGTTGGAACAAAGATGGAAGTGGGCCTAAGTTATCAGAGGCCTCTCCAACCCTTGTGCGAAAGGGCAAAAATCCGAAAGTCCCGAATGAAAAAGAAAAAAAAAACACGCAAAAAAGGAAGGAAAGAGTCCTGGTGCACTTGCGAGGCAGTCTGAAGGGAGGGGGGGGTAGGGCCAGGGGGGCCAAAGGGAAAAAAGCTTTGGGAAGGGAAGCCATAATAACCCGTAGTGAGCTCTTCTTTTAAGGGGGAAAAAGGGAAACAAGAGACGCATGGGGGGTGTTTGCCCAGGAAAGAGGGGGTCGCGGAAAGACAGCCTTCCCCTCATGAAGGTTGTTCAGGAAGAATCGGCCAACTAGAGAGCATCGGAACAGGGGGGTGATGGCCCTTGAAAACCGGAAGTTCGCATTTTCATCAGCGCGAAAGAACGAAGCCAGAAATCGCAAGAGGAAAGGGTTCTTAAAGGTAGTTTTCAGAAATGGGGACCACGCCTGAAAGTTAAACCATGCAGGACAAGCCGCTGAGAAGGAGAAAAGGTCTTCGGTAAAAAAGATCTGACTGCAGTTTGGCAACAGTTCTTTATCAGGAGGGTCCCCAACACGCGGTGGGTCTGGCCCAGGGAAAAAAAGGGGGTTGTGGGGGGACCATACATTAAAACCGTCAATAGGGGTTGATAATTTCAAAGAGATGGGGAAAATAAGGAAAGGAGAAGCAATGCGGGGAGAAAGGACACCGGAAACAAGGGAAAAAGTCCAAAAAAGCGGAAAACCGCCAATCAAAAAAAACACCCGCAATCACGAAAAAAAGATTCTAGGCGAGGGGAAGAACGGGGGAAGGGGGAAGCGTAGTCTACGAAAGGGAGCATTCTTATCATTGCAAAAAAAAAAAAGGAAGCGGAGGAAAAATCCATCTTGAGAAAAAAGAACCCTGCGGTAGAAGAAATCCATAGAGAGCTCGCTGCTGAGATCAAAGAGGGAGGAAGGGTATCACGGAAGGGAGAGGGTCAATGGGCTCGGGGGCGAGGTTGATTGTATTTCGAAGGGGGAGGGGCTGATACAAATGGAAACCGTGATG
>Ga0179591_1306800_pt1 | contig 12786 bp, 12 predicted proteins | sample CZOMad2_1_08_16f_FD_182891 | JGI IMG/M metagenome (GOLD analysis project Ga0179591, IMG submission 182891) | Vadose zone soil fungal communities from Angelo Coast Range Reserve, California, USA - CZOMad2_1_08_16fungal (PacBio error correction) | ecosystem: Environmental > Terrestrial > Soil >...
CTGACCGCAAAGAGCGAAACAACGAAGGGGAAGGTCCCCGTCCTTTAATTCCCGGGGACATTCGTAGAATTCTCAGAGACCCATAAAATAAAATTGATGGCAGAAAGAAAGGGCTACTACCTACTGAGAAAGGCGGCAGATTGGGTTGCTACCGAGGACGAATGGAATTTCTATGACGACGGCCACTGTCAACAGCAAGAAGGGAGGGCAAACTGGATGCTTCCAGAAGGGGAGAGCGTTTTCTTCTCTATGGGCCTGGAAAATCCTTCAGAAGAGACACTTGGAAGGAAAAAAAAAAAATTTGCAGCGCGGGCCCAAAAAAGGGAGGGTGGCGAGCTGCAATCTCGGCATTCAGAGGAAATAATAAAGTTGGGGAAAAAAAAAATAACTAGGGAAAAAAAACTGCTCCTCTAAAGGGAAAAGAACCCGTCTTTAGGGTAAAGAGTAACTCATTGTCCTTTCAAAAAAAAAGTCTTCTAGAGTCGAGTTCATCTGGGAGCGATGTGCGGGCATTCCCAATTGCTGGGGGTGGATAGAGATAGGCAAGGTTAAAGGAGCACGACCCACTATTGTGGTAAGGAACTGGAAGGCTCGGGAGTTGGGGGGCCCAAGCTGAGGAAAAGCTGGATTAAAGGGGGACGAAAGAAAAAAGTAGGTAGCTGAAAACGTCCCAGAATGGTCGCTGAGAAAGCTGTGACCCGTGTGAGGGGGAGGGAGCGCGGGATAAGGGGAGCCAAGGGACGTCGGGGGGGCAGGAAATAAAGAAACTAAAAAAGGTTTTATAGTGCGAGGGAGGACGACTTACTTCGCCGAGGAGGGCGGGTCGTTGGGTGGGGGGGGTGAAATCCAAGAGACTTGTGTTAGGAGCAAGGCTGCGTGAAAAATCGAAAATCCGGGGAAAGTCCTGGACGGGGACATGACGAGAAAACAAGTCCGTGAAGCTAAAAACCAAAGAATGGGACGTCTACTTAAAAACGCCAGTTGAATAAGAAAAAACAAAGGAGGGCAGGTATACAAAAAAGGAGGTGAGCGCATTCGTAGGCACAACCGGTGTGGATCTTATGCACAGGGGGGGGACAGGACGGCCGACCATTGTGCGTAGGCACGAAAGAGGGTGTAAAGGATCGGCTGTAGACTCCACATGAGGGAAGGGCGTGCTTGGGACCCTCTAGAGAAAGACGGTGCGTGAATAAACCGGATCCGGACGAAAGTGCTTATAAAATAGACTCTCGTATCTGTTAAAGTCAGGGCGCTGTGCACGGAAACAAGAGTGCATCTGAGTAAGCGAGTCGTCATGGGAGAGGGAGAGCTCACAGGAACAAGGAGGATGTTCGCGGAGTTTTCTTCTGCGAGACTACAAACCGGCGCGCTGAGACAGCAAATATACAGTGGGTCGGGGGAAGAGAAGAGGCAGCAAAAGTCAACCTTGTTGGCTCATGAGCCGTCGGGGATAGGCAAACACTGCGTGCTGTAGCTTCTAGGCAAATGTGCCTATCCGGAGGGCTCAAACACGGCGACTGAGCGGAAAAAAGAAATAAGCAAAGGAAGAATAAACCTTGCAATCCCGTTTGGCCAAATAATCGGGGACAACGAAAGGTGGGATGACGACCAATTTGCTAGCAAAGAAAGGCGCGCAGTGGGGATCCGATGTGTGTGGAGCTCATTTATGATCCAGTCCTGGTGAGGGCAAAGCAAGTTTGTGGAACTCATATTAAAGGGCCATCAACCATCATAAAATGGTCCAGTTAAAAGCAAAGTTCGAACGCTTGGGAGGGAGAGGGAAAGGGTGCACTCCAGTGTTTGGAGGCCAAGCAAAAAAAGACAGTAGCGTGGGGGGAGGAAAACACTACAAGAGTGAAGGAAGGTTACGTAAACGGTATCGAAAACGGGGATCAACACCAGGCCGGATGAATTGACCAGTAGTAAAGGGGACGAGGGAGTTATGAACAACTTGGGCGGTCAAACTCGACTAGATGCCTCATATTCTGGCACAGGATAGCGCGACGCCGTGTCGAGGAAGCAAGATGCTTCGGCGCCGTAGACCGAAGGGGACAGTCAGGAGCGCGGCAGACCTAGGTCTATCATCTTTTAGTGAACCGAGGAATGTGCGACAAAGGAAATGCAAAAAGATGAATATCCGCGGAGGGGTAGACTGTAAGAGGGGAAAGAATCTCTCGGTGGGGGGGGGAGAACACGGTAACCCAAGTTGTGAGAAGAAAATATCTCGCGAAGGAAGGGGAACGCACTGGGAGCAAATTGGCAAAAAAGTCGACACACGAAATAATGGGTGAGCTCCATCTAACCGACCCGGATGAACAGTATGAATGAAGGCTTCCAGGAGAGCAGAGCAGACAAAAAGAGGGCACTCGCTAAATCTGTAAGAGTAAAGATGTCAAAGGCGAAGGTCTGACACAGAGCATGCGGTGTGATAACCTTAAACGGTTGGGGGCCAAAAAGGGGCGCCTGCCCTGAACAAATGCTGCGGGACAACGCGCCAGGGCGGTACAAAGAGTTGGCAACGAGCGTTCACTCTTGAGACTTCATAAGGGAACGGGAAGACCAAGTTAGCTAAATTAGAGGGTTTGGCGATATTGACACTGAAATCAATGAAGGGGAGCGGGGGTCAAGTTTATCATTCCTGTAATGCGGGAGGCCGTTAGAAGGTCTACGTCTAGATGAAGGTGGAGGGGGCGATACATCGAGGGAGGAAGATGATCGCGGGCGAGGGAATATAGAAGAATGTAGGGGGTGATCAAGAAGAGAGAAATGTTTCGGTCAATTGGGGGCAAGGGAAAAGACCAGGTGAGACTTTTTCCCGACAGAGCGGGTAAAAACAATCAAAAAACAACATGATTGAAGAGAGAGAGTGGGACGCGGCGCTTGTCAAAGGAAAACCGGGGTATACTGACCTCATTGCTGCGGAAAAATCGTCGAGAGACGCTATTAAAAGCCGCACCGTAGGTAAACATCGAGCCCCGCGACAGTTCGGGAGACAAAGGAGCAACCTCCAACGTGAGACGAAAGTCTCCCGGGAGAAAGAAAAGTCGTCACAACCACGGAAGGGATCTCACTATAGCTAACCGCCGGCTGGGAATAGGGGAGGAAAAGAGACCCAGGTCGAGATCAAATCCAGGAAGAAAGGGCTTAATCAAGGGTAACACTCAAAACAGGCGGGGATACTCTACAAGTTGTGTTAAGAGCGATGGTTCCGGGAGGGAAGGGAATGGGGGGTCGTCAGAACTAAAGAGTGGGAGACCCTCGGCAGGGGAACGCGTCGGTTGGAAAGGCGGAGACCCATGGGGAAGAACTGTTGCAGGAAACCTAGGAGGGCTGTGACGCGCGGAACTAAGGAATCCTACCGCCTGCATAAGGGAAACGGTGAAAAAAAGGGATGGGAAAGCACATAGTCTCTATCAATCGGGGTCTTCGATAGGTGAGGTAAAGGGGGGAGGGCCATGGGGTTAAGTCGCAGGTGGGCAAGAAAAAGTGAACATGGAGAAACTGAACCACGGACGAGTAGTTGTCGTTCACCCTCTCGAAAGTAGACGAACAAGGGAACAGATGGAGACGGGGTCAGTTCTCGTCAAAATTCCTCACGTCAGAGAGACCAAAACCTAGGCGATGACCGACAAAAGAAGAATAGAGCGTGAAATACAGCCGTGCGTAAGGAAGACGTCCTTTAGCCAAGAGGCGGGGAAAGAAGAAGCAAAGAAGACGTCTGTAAGAGCGGCCCTCATAGGTCAAGGAGTTAGCAAGAAAAGAACCCCCAGCTAGAAAAAAATAGTACTGAAATTTCACCAAACGGCGCGGGGTTTTTGGGAAAAAGAAACTCTGGCACCAGGGCCGCAATACTGGCCGGTAAACCGCACCCAGAAAAGAAAAACTTTGCGGGTACAGAGAGCGCAAGGGAATCAAATCAGCTCAGTAACCAATTGTAATCGGAAGACCGACGACCTCACAGATATGATTGTGGGTTACTTTAAAAGCCGGAGGGTAGGAAAAAATTTCGAGGAAAAAGAATGGTGGACCTCCAAATGAAAAAATACGGGATCGACTCAAATGGGGTGCGGCGGGAAAACGGGATTAGGCACTGGTCCGTCTGAAAACCGGGCCTTTTTGGACATTGGGCTATGCGCAACAAAAAAAAGAAAAGAGAACTCTCAATTCTGCATTCTAGAAAAAGGCGTACGGGGGATGGGGTACCGATTTTGCCGGGGGAATCCTTGTCGTCTGCATCAGAGATCAAGAATGACTGACAAAAGCTGAGTATGGAGGGTCCCAAGGTACAAATGAAGACAAGGCGAGTGTTGGGGAGGATGTTATAGGGGGGGCAGAACACCACTTTAACTGGGCGCGCGAGAGGGTGAAACGCTAGGACCAGAAGAGAAAAAAAGGCCTAACCTAACGATCCGATTGGGGGCTGGAAGGCGAGGAAGACATCCTCAGAACGAAACGCCGACGAGCTAAAGCAAAAGTTATTACTTGCTGCCTAGCCGCAATAGGAACCAAAGGGGATAGAGAAAGTGAGACCTCGTGTTTGAGCAGAATTGGGCAAGTAAAAGTTGTTCCTTGGAAAGCCAAGCCCTTCAAAGCAAAAACCTGCCTAAACGAAAAAAAACAGGGCGCAAAAGACAAGCGGATCATCACCCGCGAGCTTCGGTTGAGAAGAGAAGAGGGGGGGGAGTCCACTTCTGTCCGCGCGTAGGGCAATATCTCGGGGAGAAGGGACCGATCAAAACTGTTTGTTAAACGAAAGTGCGCTCAAGGAACTCAGAATCCTTGGAGGGTTGGCGTGTTCGTAGGCATGGGAAGTGGGGCTATGGGGTTTAAAGCCTAGAGAAACGAGGTAGATCGCTGAAAGTCGGGAAAGACGCGCCAGAGTTTCCAACACCGAAAGATTGGGAAAGAAGTATCTTCGTAACTAGCGCAGAGGGACAACAAGAAAAAAGCTATAGCACTGCAACGAGAAAAATCGGAAAAATCGAAACTGTTGGACGTTGGTTCGTGCCCGACATTGAGTGGCCGCATGGGCAGAAACGAGAATCGGAGAACACGGGTAACGTGCGAAGGAACGAGTCCATGGACAAGGAGGGGTCAAATCGACAGAATACTTGATCGGGAGGAAGGAGCGAAGGCAAAAACAAGGGGGACGGGGAAGTGGGCAACCACCTAGGAGGGTGGCAACTGGGGGGTATTAAAAAAATAGGGAAAATTGGAAAAAACGCAAGCTTGTGGGGGGCAAGAAAAAAGAACCGCATCGACGACGTGAAAATGGAAAGAAAAAACAAAGACAAGCACGGCACTCAGAAGGAGTATTTTTAGAGAAAAGGAGCTAAGTTTTCGACAAATCACATATGGGGGTAAGGTCAGATGAGAGCCCTAGGCATGGGGGGGGGGGGGGAGAGATGTCGGTGAAGAAAGGCGAGGGGCCGAAGCGAGCGAGAAAACGCGATATTGACTACTTCGCAAATGGATGCTGAGGAGTGGGACTCAACGGGGGGCGACAAAGCGCGCTATGTTGAGAAGAGGAAATCTAGAGGGGGGCGTGGACAGAGAAAGAATAAGAAGCAAAAATAAGGGCGGTCCCCCCTTTGTTTTGCCCGGGCCGAGGTGTTAGGAAGACTACTCAAGATTTAAAAAAAGGACTGCAAGGAATCCCCCCAACAGCAAGGGGAAAACGGGAGTGCCGGACGTCTATCGTTCAAGAAAAATCAGGGATGGTTAAGCTATGCTTCCGAGCGTCCACATCAACGGAGAGACAAGGACGGGCGGGAAGACAAGATGGAGCGTGTACGGACAAGAGGCGGGGGTGGCGGGTCTCGATACAACAACACCACGATATTATAAAATATAGAGATCGGAAAAAACAGTGTTAAAAGTAGAAACGATCCTCGCGACGGAGACGTCAGGAACACGCCGGATGTGGAACGACGTGCTAGGAGTAAAAAGCCATCACCCATGAAGAAAAGTGCTCGAGCTTGCAAGGCCGGTGCTGGCAGATTGTGGATCTTCAGGCGCCTTACTGGGGGAACGGGTGAGAAGAGAAAGATTACTTCCGGCACAATGCAAACTGTGGCGAAGCAAATTGGAATCGAAGGGAGGTTATTCGGGGAAAACTACCAAGGTAGTAGAGCGCACCTTGGCGGCAAAAGAAAAATGTGCTGTTGCGATCCATGAAGAGGTGAAAGTCTTACAGAGCGCAGAGCTTCGGAAGGGGGGGCCGTCGAAGGAACATCGCTACAAAGGAAGAAAAGACGTTCCTGACGAAAGCGACGGTAGAATGACTGAAAGTAGGGATTTGTCTAAAACGTAGCGGGGGAATGAAAAATACTCTTGGAAATGGGGGGAACAGCGCTTGGGGGGGGAAAAGGTGCAATTGCAACGTGGGCGGGAGTGTACAGGATGGGGTGCGAACCCAAAGAGTTGGGGGGGGGGTTTAATACCGTGGGCCAACGGAAAAGAAGGAGTGAGGGAAGGGGGGGAAACAACTGCCAGGAAGGAAGTTTGGGGGGGGCAACTGGAGAAGGAGGAGGATATCGGGGAATCGGAGAAGAAAAAAGGGGGGCAGGAACGCAAACCGCAGGACTGACAGGGCAGGAGCGGGGGTAGTTCCAATGGGCGCACATGGGAGAGAGAAAACTTCAGACCGGCACAGAAACACTCGCTGCAAGGTTGACATGATCCCGGGAAAAGCTAGGCATGGGACGGGGGGGTTTCAGGGGTGCGCAGAGTGGGGGGGATAGCTCGTAAAAAGCTGTACCGGCTGCCGGTTGTTGGGAACTACGTCGAATCACGGAAGTAAAAAAGGAAATGGTCGACACTAGAGACCGGGAAGACACGAAAAGAATGCAGGATACCAGATTCGGTCGCGGCCAACATGGTGTTGATCTGAGGCTACACCGAATACCAGCAGGTGGTTATAGGTAATTATCAAGGGAACAATCTCGGGTGATGAGGTCTAGGGGGCGCCCAGAGAGAAGGTATTTTGGAAGGGGTTTGGGGATTTCCACAGAATACGGGAAGGGATCTCGAAAATCCGCAGAATTGTGTCTGGAATAGACGTCGGTTGCAGCTTGGCTTCGAAGAAGACGCCGCATGGAATTGAAGAGGTAGGATATTCTTTAGAGCGATGGTCGGGGCTCGATGGGGCCCGGATCCCAGCTATGTGCGAATAAGGCGCGTAAGAGTGGTAGGCGCCGACGAGAACACAAGACATATAAGTGTTGATCGAGAAACAAAGAACGCACCCCTTCGCGGGTTGATCAGTGATACAAGTCAAGAATCCCATGGACTTGGCAAATCGAGGGAATCCATGTTGACTGATTCCGAAAGAGACTTAGGCAACTCGGAAAAATAATACTGAAAAAGGCCAGGCGCTTTCCTTTTCAGATAAGCCTTCCGACATTAGTTTTCTAGGAGAAACATTTCTAAGAAATAGAAAGACAGAGATTTACACCTATTCTATCGGAGAATGTATGTAACATGTGGAGATTCATACACCATTGACTAAAAAAAGAGAGGAAAGGGGGGGGCACATTCACCGAGAAAGGTGGGAGCCAAAAGTAGCGAGCGGTACGAAAGGGGATGAGTGGGCGGCGGAGTTTCAGCCGGGTTTGCGCCTCGGAACAAACTCATCTGTGTGGTGAGGAAAAAACCCTGCACTGATGGAGAAGGAGATCAAGCGTCATAATCGCACACCCGCGAAGGGGATAGGGACAGGTCCAATAATGAAGGGTGGGGGGGTAAGAGTTTCAACTGAGGCGTAGGAAACCGCACCGGTCAGACTCTAATGCAAATAAACGCCCCTGATGCTGCCCTAAGGACACAGGCTTCGGACAGCGGAGCGAATGAACGTCTATAGACGGCGCTCTAGAGGGAGGGGGGAGAATCTTTGCCAAGGAATGGTAAGGAAAGTAACTTCGACTCTGGAAGAAAAAAAAAGGGTCGACCTACGGGGGGGAAAAAAAGCGTTACTGTGGTTGGACGGGACCGATCAGCCAATGGTCGGGGGGAAAAACTCGCTCTGAGAACGGGGGGAACTGCTTTAACAGGAGGACAATAGGGCATGCAATAATCGAAAAAAAAGCAATGGGGGGCTCGAAGAGTGGCAAAACGGGCGGTCGCGGCAGGGCGAGCGACATTGAAGGGACAGACCGGAAGATCGCGAAGAGGGGGGGAGCCTGGAGGAGGAAGTCCATCGGCGACTTGTCCTGCAAAAAACCGCCCTGCTATGAGAAAAAGCACTTTGAAGCAAAAAAAATCAGGGTCGAAAGGACTTTCCCCGGCTGGGAAACGCAAGGCAACAATTGTCGGAAACGATTCACACGCCGGGAGAGAGCAGGGGAGGCAGACCCAGAGAAAGACAGGAACACCGAAAAGAGGTCGTGCAACGGGGAAAAGTTCGAGGATCAGTGGCGACAGGAGGATCGGGGGGGCTTAAGAATTGAATAACGCTCGAGAATGGGAAAAAGGGGAGTTTCGATCAATAGAGAAAGACTAGGAAGGTGTATAGGAGAAAGGGGAGGTGGCGAGAGCTCGACGAGTGGGGGGAAGAGCAAGAATGGGGGAAAAACCATGGGAAGTGGCCCTAACGAGAGTCGCTAAATATCTCTCTAACAACCACAAAAGATTCTGAAAGGAAGGGAGTATGTAATCGAAAACTCGGCGCTAAGGTACTTTCTTGAGAAACGTCAAGAAAGGGGGCCGCCGGAGGGGGAGGGGGCTAGTACAACACGTCAAACAATCGGAGAAAGATCATCGGCGCCAATGTAGAGCAAACTCCATCGGCGACTTAGAAAAAAAGTCTTAAGCAGATAAAAAAAAGGAAGCGAGGAGAACAACGTACGGCTTTTACCTGGGCAAAAACGAGCAAAACGGGTAGGATAAGTAGCGGAGCTGAGGAGACAAATAAGAAATAAAAAGGCTATGAACATAGAGAGGAAACTTTCCAATGAACGCCAATGAAAGTGACGAGGTTCCAGGGGGGGCAGAAAGGATTTGGGCTGACCGGGAGTGGGACCAAAGAGATGGAATGGGGGTGGACGCATACATCAAGAACGGATGGATGGACTCGGAGGGAGGGGACGAGCTCGGGGATAAAGGGGAAAAGCAGCCGCCTCAACTATCTGGGGGCTTACCGGGTCATCAGGGGGGTAGCCACATAGGTAGAGAAACAATCTGCGGGGTCCTGGGGGTATGTGGCTTATTGGTCAACAGGCAGTCCATCAAAACTCGGATATGAAAGTTGACTTGGGATCGGTACCAGTGAATACCAAAAAGGGAAATTCGGTTAAAACCTGAAGTGTGAAGGTGGAACTCCGAAGGAAAAAGGCCGGATATCATCGGTGTCGAGAAAAAAATTTCTCCGAAGAAGAACAGGAGGACCCAGGAAGGACGCTACTCTGCCCTTAACATCAGTACCAATGAGTCATGAAGAAAAGGGGGCGTCGGCAGGCAAGTAGACGAAGTGAACGCAGGGGAGGCAATCTTAAGGGTTTACAAAGCCTAACAAAGACCTCCAAAGAGAATAGACAGAGGGGCAAATCATGGAGAGGCGGGTGAAGGAGGGCAAGGAACTGGGAAAAAGAAAAAAGAAGAAAGCATTTCCGGTGCAAACAAATGATCGGGTGGGGAGAGACGAGCCAACTCCCTGGAGACGGAGCAGGAAGGAAGAAAAATTGGCTGAAACGAACTAATACCGCTTGACTAAGGGGTGATCGAGTGAATGTGGGTGGGCCCCCTGTCGGCAATATATTGTCCGAATGGGGGTGCGCCAACAGAAAGTAATGACATTATCGGCCAATGAAGCTGGGTCTATGCGTTTTCGACGTGGGAAGGGCACTTCAGGGAGATCGCAAACTACGGGGGGAAGATGTAGAGAAAAACTTACAGCGCAATTGATGAAAAAAAAAGGTACTTGATTACGTGGTGGCTAGAGCGGGGGGACGTCCGGGAGGATCATCCTGTAGGAGTTAGTACGAAGGGTCAAGGAAAATGACTATAAGGCTGCAAAGACAGGTAAACGGGAGCCAAGTCTCTCGTGGGGTGGGCTTGCCGAGAGAAAGTCATAACGGGTTCGCCTTGGCGATGGAAAGGAGCCAGGGTTTACTCGAAAGACAGAAGTGCCATGAGCCGGGGGAGACGGCAGACGCGCGCACTAAAAAAATCTCCGACGATAAGAAGGTGGAAAAGGAAAAATGAAAAGAGAAGAAACGCTATAAGTAACACCAAATGCGGATGCCGGGATTTGAGAAGGGAAGGGTCGTTTTAGGAAAAGGACAAGCCTTCAAAAGAAAATTGCGGAGAGGGGCTCAAAACACTATGCGACCACACCCCAGGGGGTGAAAAGTGATAAGCGATTCGACCACTGGCAGAGAGGTCCTATCTCGGGGGGAGGTGCATGAAAAAACACATTTCAAGAGAGCGCAATCAGTGATATCCTGAGCTGGGGTGTCGTAGGACGGGGAAGAGTGCGGTAGAGGGATTCGGGGGTTGCAAGGAAGAACGACTAGGATTCCGATCCGGTCAAGACGTCAGAAGACCAGCACCGCTTGGGTTTCAAAACAGCGGGGGAGATCTCTGAATAGCGCGACACCACTAAAAGGCTAGATTTAGTGGAAAAGCAGGGGAGCAGCAAAGGCATGTGTAAATTTTTAAACAGCGGAGTGGCTAAGCCGGGCGAATGGCAGACCGCGGAATGGAAGGAACACATGAAGGGTAACTTGCACAAAGTCAGGTCAGGGGGAGGTAACCCTGCCTTGGATCGAATGGAATACATCAGACGGTGCCGCCTGAGGGGCACCAAACAAACACGAAGTGTTGAGGTATACAACACCAAGTCATAGGGTGGCGCGAAAAGACAATCTGACTGTTCGTCCAGAAACTCCACAGGGGGGGAACCTCGGAAGAGAAAACGCAAAGAGGGGTGTGTTTTCAACAATGAAAACGGTTTTCGCAAGATCTCTATCAGTCTGTTAAGCGAAGACAACTTCAAGGGTTGGGGGAGGAGTGACGATAGGGGTTGCAAAAGAAAGTGTACGCTCCTCTGACAGTTGAAGACGAGCAAACAGGGAAACTTTTCGGAGGGAAAAGCGCAACAGCAAATTGTGTTGCGGACAGGAAGCCGAGGTGATGGGAGAAAGACTAAAAGCGTGGGGACGTTTCAGAACAGAGAAAAGGAGGCGACAGGGCGGGAAGAAGGCACTGCCGTGGGTCAGGGACATGCAATCTTTTGAAGGCTGCCGTAGGAACTACTAGGTGGTCAAGGGGGGTAGGGCAGAATAATGAAAAAAAAAGCGCAGCAGGGCGGGCGAGGCCACGCATCTACAAGTCATACAGCGGGAGGGAAGGGGGGGTAAAAAAGATGAGCGAAGCGGGGGCCACACTCCACGGCGAAGACAGCGCAAAGACGAGTCAAAAGGTCGTGGGGCGGGATCTAGAACCCCAAAAGGAGCAACAATATATCATTCGTGCAGGCTAAAGTACAATAAGAGCACCAAGATGAAGGGAAGGGGTGGGAGGTGAAGGGGCAGGGTAGATCTTCAGAACTTAACTCCTCAGTCTTGAAGGTCATGGCCAAGGCAGGTCAGCAATCTGAGATGGGTGGAGATTAGCCTCATGACTGAAATTTGGGGGTCAGAGGGGGACTAAAAATTGGACAAGAAAAGGCCGGGCAATGCAAGGAGGAGGAAAAATAAAGCTTTTGCTGCTAGGATCTGAAATAACCTAGTTGGAGTGCGCAGCACAGGGGTCGGGGGCCTACGGTGATGTTCTCCGACACTCTAACGAATGGGGACGCTAAAAGCTAAACTTCGCGGGTGGGGGGTGGGGGGCGTCAGGGGCAATCGTTTCACCAGCTAGTCAAAGCGGAAAGACAAACTGAGGAAAGTAAGTTATAGTCGGGGAAAAGGAACAAACGTACTCATGCAAAAAAATAATCAAGGCAACGGGTTAAGGAACTGGGGGTCGGCATTTCGTTCGTGGTGAGTGGGGCAAAGCGTGATGTAGTCGGGGACCCCAAGGGGGGGTGGAGTTGGAAAACAACTAACCGGGGGGGGGGAAAAATAATCTAACACAAGACGTATATGAAGGGGCCCGAACGACCGAGGTCAAGGAACAATCCGTAAGCAACGGGAGGAAGAGAGAGCGCAGAGAGGCGAAAGGGGAGTTGATTCCTAGGAGGGTGAGGAAGGGCGAGGGCGTCGGGCACGACTACTGATTAAACTGTTGAAAAAAAGGGATTTCGATGAGTGCGGCTGCGCTGGCAGAAGAGGGGGGAATATCTGCAGTGGGTTGCTATTCAGGAAGGAAAAGTGTGAAGAGAGCGTCTAGATCGCGTGAAAGATGGCGCGTCGTTTCGATCTGGGGTTTACATAGACGATCGGGAAGGAGAGGGGTAGGGCGTAGGGGCACACTGGCCGAACACCGAAACGAGTCCTAAACAAGACCAACGAGAATGCAGAGGGAGAATTTGAGCTGGAGTCGCAACTCCCAAGCTGGGCAAGGAAACAAATATCCACGTACTGCGCTCAAGAGGTGTGGATCAGGGGCGTTTAAAGGAAAAAGCGAGCGTTTTAATGGCAAGGGGCTCGGTCCACCTTGGAGCACGCAAAGGGGAGGTACTGGCTTTGGGTAAAGTAGAAAAGGCCTTGAACGGGGAACGGGCTCACCTCACACGGAGAAAAAATGAGACAGAGTAGATGTTTAAAAGGCCGGAGTAAGGAACCCGCAATTGGGTTGAGCAAAGGCAGCGAGAGGGAGAAGGATTCGGGGGCTGCGATCGCCGTT
>Ga0179591_1394077_pt1 | contig 12785 bp, 14 predicted proteins | sample CZOMad2_1_08_16f_FD_182891 | JGI IMG/M metagenome (GOLD analysis project Ga0179591, IMG submission 182891) | Vadose zone soil fungal communities from Angelo Coast Range Reserve, California, USA - CZOMad2_1_08_16fungal (PacBio error correction) | ecosystem: Environmental > Terrestrial > Soil >...
GAAGGAAAGGGAAAATAAAACGCTACGCTCCATAAACAAGAGAAAGAAGAACCCTGGAAAAAGAAGAAAAAAAGGAGTAAAAAAGGGAAAGGGAATAAGAATACACCTAAATATGGGAAGGAATAAAACACTCATATCGGAAGGAAAAAAAAAACCCAGGTCAAGGAGGAAAAAAGAACGGGCGCACTATCTACCAAAAGAGAATAAGGAAGCAATTAATCTCATCGAACTAGAAAGGGGAAAGCTCTAATAGGAACCGGACAAAAAAGAGGGAAAATTTATCGACGAAAAAGGAAAAAGCGCTTAATATTATAATAAGTCAAAGAAATCGAAGGGAACTAGACATAAAATTAAAAGAAAAAAAAAGGTCCTACACAGAGATTAGGAGACGAAACGCCTATTCTCCTAAGGGGGAAGAGACACATACGCTGAATAGAAGAGAGACCTACAAGAGGACTATCTTTATCCTCCGGAAGAAGATTTCTATAAATAATATAATCATAGAGGAGGGAGGATTGGAAGGGTAAAAACTATTTCTTTGAAAATTTTCGGACGAAGGGTACTCCTATATTATAGAGAGGTGAGAGGCAAAGAGGAGAAAAAGGAGACCTCTTAATTATGAAAACGTAAAAATAGATCCTCCACATTACCAAGATAAAGTTCATGAGCAAGGGAAAAGGGGGGTTACGTGACTGGAAACGGGTGACGGGAAAGGGAGTTTTTCCAAGGAGGAGGGGTTTTTTAGCTTATTACCAAGGCGGGGCTCCGCCCAAGCAAAGGGGGAAAGGCCTAGCCCTGATCAAGCGATATAAGAAAAGAGGGAGGGGAAGTTCGTCCTACACAAGAGAAAACCCAGCCCACCCAACCCAAAAAAGGAAAAACCGCCGGCCAGGGGAAGAAGAGAGCAGCAGTACAGAAAGCTAAAGAATAACTATATTACATGCAAGACCAATATACTCAGAAATTTCAAAGGAGAGAGCCCCGAGGAAGGAAGGGAATCTAGATAGCTCAACCAAAGTCGGGGAGCTGTCTTAATCAATTCCGGTAAAAAGGGAGTTCATCTAGCATCACCCAGTAAGAACAAAAATGGGAATCGTACCAGAGAGGGATCGTCGAGGAAGACTGTAATTTTCACTACGAAAAGATTCTCTCGATTACACTAAAAACAAAAACACACTAATAGGAAGGAAAAAAGAAGAAAAGAAATCCAGGACTAGAGAATGAGGAAAAGTCTAGTAATACCCTACTATTAGGGAATAACACCCAATACCTAAAAAGAGGGGGGGGTCATCTGACTTAGGACAAAGGGTTATTAGAAGAGACCGGGAGGAGGGAAATCGATCAAATAGGGATTCCACACTTAGTACGAAATAGCGTCTTATCACTGCAGAAAGAGCCATCTCTCAGGGGGGTCGCGGGAAAGGACTAAAAGGAATCGTCTCGAGAAATAGTCTCACTATCGTTTTAAAAAGGAGGCGAAGGAGGAGAGGAAAGGAAGCTCCCAACAAACTATATCAGAGAAGCATCTAATAAGGGAAACTCCATATTTACAGGGGGATTTAAAGCCCGAAAAGAGAAAGAAGATAATATCTTCTGGGGGTTATATGAAGAAGAAAGAAAAGGGGTCAGAGGGGAATAATAGGTCAGTCCCCAGAGGGATCTCCATTCTCTTAAGGAAAAGAGATAAATATTGGGAAAGGGGATAAAGGGAGGGATCCTGACGAGGGGCAGATACGAAAAGGCAGCCTAATGACATGAAGAAAAAAAGATCATTCCACATTTTATAGCTACAAAAAAAAGATCAGCCTAGAGAGGGGAAAAGAACAAGAGAAGAGCGTCTAGAATCACTAAGGTAACTAAGTAGGACCAAGGAGGGACCCATTCACCGTGGAGTCCGTAAGAAAAAACTAACTCTACGCGCCTCCCAAACATAAGGGGAGGATGAAAAAGAAGGGGGGGAGAGCGAGGGGGTCAAGCGTTAACGGAGGGGGAAAAGAACGCGCTGACAAAGACGGGGGAAACCTCTATCCAGAAAGATGTGAGGAGGCGAAAACAGAAAAGCAATCAGCCGCCGCGAACGAGAGACTAGATACACCCCCTCGCGGAAGGCTCGATCAGGAGAAAACATGAGGAAAAAAGCAAGGTCGGGGAAAGAAGATGGAAAAGGATCCGATATGACGAAGAGCATCCCCAAAGGTGTTAATCAAGAAAAAGCAAAATAGCAGACCTATCCAGAAAAAACATTTAGTAAGAGTTTATCAAAGAATGAAAGAGGGAACTTGTGGAAGGGAAAAAAGAACCCCCGTACCCAGCGCACGGACCAAAAACGTCAGATGATCCAAGGGGGTTACGGCAGGAAAAGATGAGTATACGCTGAGGAAGAGAAAAAACGGGGTAAGTTGCAGGTGAGGAGAACAAAGTCGTGGCACCATCTACTGAGCAGAGGACCAGAAAAGAAAGAAAAGAAATCAAGAAGCGGTGTCAGCAAAGAAATTGTACAAAGAAAAGAAAAAAAAAAGGAAAGAGCGCTTATTCAAATCACGGGAGAAAAATCCTTTATATGAAAAAAAGTCTATCGCGGCGTCGGAGGAGCGGGGCGTCGAGGAGGCGCGGCAAAATGAGAGGAAACAAAGAGGAAGTCGCAGATCCCAGCGACAAAAGGGAATAAAAGGAAGTAACAGCGAGACTCAACCACTCAAGTGACAGGGGGAAATCAAAGTCTTCTTCAGCCGCCATAAGTTTCACCAGGTTATTGCTATGAAAAGAGAAAGGGCAAGGGGGTTTCTCCCTTTCTAACGGGCTACCATAATGCCGAGGGAAGAGTTCGTAGGTTACACATCTATATGACACCTCTAGCTAAAAAACTGTAACGAACATCCGTCAAAGGGGGCCATTCCCTTAAATTTGAGAAAAAAATTACCCCTACCTTACGAAAAAAGAACGTATGGGAAGAGAGGCAGAATGAGGACGAAAGGGGCAGTTGCAGGCATACAAAGAAAACTCTTGCTCGGGCGCGGGAGCGGCAGAGAAAGCTCATCCGGAGAGAGATCCAAAGCAAGGAGGACTATCGACGAGGCCAAACAATCCAAAAGAAGAGGGTTTCAAAGAGCTCCAGAAAAGGAAGGAGAGGGGTGTCCGAAGGGACAGAGGGTCAAACTGTTGTCGAAGAAAAGAACATCTCTTTCACTAGCAAGAAAAAGGGGAGGGTTCAAAGGGGGCAGGGGTGGACCTGCCTACCGAAGAAGCGAAGGACTCTCATACAACAGGGGAGAACTCTTTCGGAAAGCGGAGGACGGGATGACCGAAGGGGGTAGGTAACTCCAAACAGAGGGAAGTCATCTGGGCCTCTTCTACCTGCATAAGAAAAAAAGAGAGTCTTAAAAGAGAGAGATGCAGGTAGCGACCGTTCGGAAAGGAAAGAAAGGAACAAAACGGTATTTTCCCACAAAAGCAGCCAGTCCTCGAGGGAAAAGAAATCCGCCGCACGGAAAAAAGGAAGGCGTACTCAGCTCGAATGAAAGGGGAAGCTCATGGAGAGATGCAGCGACCCGTTATCATCCTAGAGTCATCCCTTTTATCACGAGAAAGAAACTCCTGGTTACGGGGGGGCAGAAACCAATCTAGGAAAGAGGTGAGGATCACCACGATGTACCAGCAGGGAATACTTTAAGGGTGAAGAAGGGGACCTACCGAATAAGACCTCTCTTTATCCGCTGACAAAAGGTGATATTCGTCTCACACAAAAGAAAGTATCGGAAGAAAAGAGGCTCTCATGAAAAAGGACACCTTCTTCGAGAGGTGATTCCAATCAAAAGAAGGAAGCGGACGAAAGAAAGGCAGGAAGGCTTCCTAGGCTAAGAATAACAACGTCTCGACTACTCGCGGGGGGAGGGACCGCTCACTGGGTGAAAAAAGAGCCTTCATAAACCCGTCGAGAAAAAGATGCAGAGAGGATTTTGTTGTCTGGGTGGAAGGGGGTTGGTCTGGGGGGGGGGAATATGGGGTGGGAGGGGGGGGTGGGTGGTGGTATATAGAGGTTAGTTTCCTCCAAGGGGAGGGACTTCATGCGGGGAGTAGTACTGTTGGAACAGTCCATGGAAGAAAATCCTAATCTGAAAAAACTTTCCTTGCTCGATGGGGTAAGCTTAAGCAAAACGATCAAATTGGGGGGGCGTACGAAGAGCCTCTACATCCGAACTAGGAAAAGGAGATCCAAGGGAGAAAGCTAAAATGGACGAAAGAGAACCCGCTCCTAAGAGCATCCGCGGGCACTACACACAGCCCATGAAAAGACTACCCGACAATATTAAGTAGTTCAAGGGAGGATAATATAGACATCTGAAAAGAAAGACGCGACTATCCTCATTCTCTAAAAAAGAAAGAGTACGAGGAATTACTATTTTCCCCCCAAAAAAAAAAAGGAGCCCCAAAAAGCACTCCTTGAAGAAAAAACCGCACCTGACAAAGCTTCGCAAAAATCCTCGTCTACTACTCATTGAGAAAGAAAAAGAAGTCTCTCTGTCGCGAATGCAAAAAACGGGAGGAGAAAGGGGGGGCGTCCATTTTATAAAAGTTAATTGGGGGATCCTCTATAATAGAAAGGAAAACAAACTTGAGGGGAGGCTAGGAGAGAAAAGCGTTCTAGATGGGATCAGCTTCACCCGTCACAAAAAAAACATCTTCCTTATCCGGCAAAAAAAGTCCTCTCGGTCCAAGGCTTTGCAGAGAAGGGAAGGGACCAAGGGCAAGTGAGAGAGAACACGACTAGGCGTTGCGCGTCGGGAAAGGAGTTTCTTATATGACAGAAGGGGAGGATAGTTGCGAAGGGGGAAAAGCGTCGAATCAAGGAAGGGAAAACGCAAGATCTTTGTGCTATGGGAGAGAAAGGAACCTCTACCGACTGCTACAAAGAATAATGGAACCTGTTCAGAGGGAGGATGGGAAGGACACTTAAGAGTTAGTAGGGTAAACCAGCTTTTGGGGAGGGGCAGGGTTCCCATCTTATTGGGAAAAAAAATACTCTTTCCCCTATTCTTATATCAAAGAGGAGGGGATAGGGGACCCCTCTCTAGAGAGAGAGGGGGAAAAGAGAGATAAAGGTATAGGGAACAATATTTCCTTCTTGAAAAAAAGGGAAAGAAATTTCGTACTCCTAAGTTCGAGAAGAAGATATACTATTACCATGATTAATAAGCAGAGGGAAGGCGTCGGGAAGACACCTATAGGATAAAAAAGGAAGGGAGCAGATATATAACAGATCGATCTAATAGTAACAGTAACCTTAAGTAAAGAAATCGGAGGGAAGAGAAGAGGCCGTCCCTTCTCTAGGGATATTACTGTAGGAGGGAGAAGGAAAACAGGAAGAAGAAAAAAGAATTACCGAGCATTCAGGGGAGATCGCAAGTCGTAAATAACAGGGAGGAATTAACACGAAAGAAAACATAGTTAGATGATAAGGGGGATGACCTTCATGGAAAGAGGTGGGAAATTAAAATGAGGATTTATACCTTCCCTGAGGGAAAGAGGAGAACAATATAAAGGGAGGAAAAATAAGATGGCTCCCGACAGTATATTGGGATGTTGGAACCCCCTTATAAAAGGACAGACTTCTTTTATAAGCTCGGGAGCGGGAATCTATACGGGGAAGAGGGGAGAAAGTAATGTTCATAATATCCGGGACAAAAAGGGGAAGCTCTAGTAGTAATATATAGAATAGTCAAAAAAAGAAAAAATCTCCATTATTCACGGAAAAGGAAAAGTCCGCGGGGAAAGTCCTCAATCGGCCAAAGGTGGGGGAGGATGTAATCATAAGGAAGGGAAAGGGTAATAATCGAAATCAGTATAGAACGAAGAGGAAGGGGAGAGACACTCTCGAGAAAGAGGCGTGATAGAGAGCTAGTACCGCTATTGTTAAGGGAAGTATATATTAATATAAAGGGGGGGGACCTTGCTTTCTTATACTTATTGGGGGGGGGGAGAGGGAGGTCCCATTGGTAAGGGGGAGGGGGGCTGTTATTAAGAATAGGATGGAACGGACCTCTTAATCTGGGGTATATAAAAGCGAAGGAGAATTCCTTAGAGGGGAGGAGGGGCTGAAGGGGTAGGGTTATTAAATAATGCTCAACAAAACACAAATCCTAAATCCTTAAAACCCAAAAGGAAGAAGAACGAGTCGCACGGGGAGGAAATGCCCTCTCTATTCGAAAGTAAAGTTAAGGGGAGATAAACCATGACGAAATGGAGGGATTAAGCGGTAGCAAAGAGATAAGAGGCCTATAAAATGGGAGTAATAGTCCTAAAAAGGAAGGTGTACACGGACGTTCGAAAAGTGGGAAAGTAAAATCTAAATCCTACCAGAACAACCAGTGAAGTATTTACATCCATAACGGCAGGAAGACGGATGTGAGAAGGGAAGGGTATTACGACTCTATAATCACGCAGGAACTACTACAAAAGGAGAGGACGTTATTCTTATAGGAAAGGAAGGGGAGGAAGTGAGGGATCTATAAAAATCTTCCTATATCATTTTAGGGGCTCTACTTAAATCGAATATCTTGGGGGGAAGGGGAAGCTCTTCTGAAGGGTCCGATATATCTTCGAATAGAGAAATCCGGATAGGGAAGGAGGTTATTCTTCAGGCACCTTACCTAATAGGAAAAAGATTAGATAATGGCTTTAGGAGGAGGCGCTCCTATAAGTCGATTAATATAGAAGCTGTAGTTCCTTCCGAGGGGGCTCTCCCACTATTCCAGAACGGTGAGGAGGAAGGAAATAATTCTTATAGGGAAAAAAGGAAAGGTAAGCTTTCATAGGACAGGTAAGAAGAGTCGGGAAATCTTCCGTTGAGGGGGGGGTCTTTAAGGAAAGAGAAGAGCGCGGCCATTGAAGATCTATATCCTAGAAACACCAAAAAGGAGGATCATCGCTCATAACGGGAAAGGACTATCTAAAAATCTTAAACGACGAAGTTAGAAAAAGAAAACGATAAATTAGGACAATTAAGGAGAAAAAGGAACGTTTAAATATACTACTATTAAAAACAAGGGGTTATCCTCTGAGGAAGGGATCGAAGACATACGAAGAAAAAAGAAGGAGTAAAATAAAGCAACAATCGGGGCGGAATTATCACAGGGAAGCAATATTCAAATTACATTAGAAGGGAGAAGACTACTCAGGAGATAAGTAAGAAAGGGGGAACGTGATAAAAAAAATCTTACCGTAAAAGTTGGACACTGACGAGTCAATAAGAAAGGGCGAATCACCATCCTCGAGGGAAGAAAGCCTCTCCTAGACAGAGCGTAAAGGGAAAAACTTCCTAAACACAGGAGGAAAACTAGAACCTAAGGGTGGGGAACTATCTCAAGAAAGACGAGATCGCTTATCATAGAAACGGTAATCCACTATTCATAGTAGAAAAGCAGTCCAGACAGAAGTAGAAAATCCTATAAATCTCAGTTCGTTAGAGGGTAACTATGGAGTAAAAGAAAAACTTATTCGGACCTAAGGAACTAGAACGAGCTACTGACAAAAATAAATAATTAATACTACTGAGCCTATAGATCCTCTGAGGAGGATCCGAGACCCTCTCCATAACACCCCCTTCCTCCATTGGGAGAGAAGGAAAACATGATCCCCCTACGGCCCTGTTAAAAGGTGATTCTATATCGCGAGTATCAAACGGTCTAGTTGGTCCTAGAGGGCGACATGAAAACTAAAGAGTTGTCAAATGCAGGAGGCGAGTGGGGGGTTTTGAAGATTTGAAAAAAAACGCATTATAGCTCATAAAAAAGAGAAAGGCACTAAGAGGAATCATCTTTGAAGACATAAAGAAAGCTAAGGCATAACCTCAGGTCGTAATACAGAAAGAAATACACATGGAAACAAAACATGAGGGTCAACAAATACGAAAGCAAGGAACTGAACTATAATGGGGGGACGGCATAAGAAATAAAAAGGGAAGAGCAGAAGTAGTCCTAGGAGAAGAAAAAGGGATGCTCACCTATAGTTCTCTGGTCAATAACCATTCGTAAGTACGGTAAGCGGGACCAAAAGGACCGCTCCATAAAAACTAAGAGGAGAGCCACCGCATATAAGACAAAAAAAGTGGACGGAAACTAGGAAGAGAGCAGGGGGAGATAAAAGCTTAGACAGGGGGTAACAATTGAAAAAGTAATATTCTATATCATTCCTACGAAAATCTAAATAAGGGGATTAAAGGGAAGGAAAGGGAACTTACACATATATAGGGCCATAGGCAAGATATAAGAACTGGATAAAAACCCTACAAAGGGAGGGGGCCACCTCACAACTCCTAAATATTGTATACAACACTTAAAGGAAGAGAAAGGAAAAAAGAAATATATAGTAAAGAGGGGAGGAGAAGAGGTAACATAGAAAAAAGAAGTAGGAAAAAGTCATCCTTAACAAAGAACTACATATTATCTAAAAGGAGGAAAAGACGGCTAGGTAGAATAGAGTAAAGACTTGAGATGAATATGGCCGACGATCAGGAAAGCAACCTAAAAGAAGGGAAAGCTCAGACCTACTAGGAGAATATTACTACCATTAGAAGATGGGGGTAAGGCCCTCTCTATGTGTAGGGAAAGGAAAGGGGAGGTAAGGTTTCTGAAGGAACGTTATAAATAATACTATATTGAGGAGAAGAGAACATACGTAGAGTGTGGGGATAATATAGGTCGGCCAAGACGCCTATACTAAAGGGGGAATTCAGAAAATTAATCCAAGAAGTCTCTTCTAATCTAGAGAGGAAGGACGCGGAAGAGAAGAAGACAGGAAAGAAGCGATTCGACACGCAGAATTCTCAAGCAAAAAGCCACATCTAAAGCTAGAGATGCAGAAGAAACTCTCCAAAGGAGAAAAGGAAGAGGTAACTATAGGGAGACAACCAATATGAGGCTGGAACATTAACGTGTAGTAAGTAATCCTATCTCAGAACATCATAAGAAAAGCATGAAAAAAGGAATTCAATGCCGAAGATAGCCAACGGAATCAGGAGGTCAACGGGGGAAGACAAAAGGCGACCCCAATACCTCCGGACAGGAACTTCCACACCATAAAAAGACGCGGGGCTAGGTCCTGACGACGAAGAAGAAAGCCGCGCATGCACGGAAGATAATGTTACCTCAAAATCTCTCTCAGTGTGTCGGGAATCACAGAAACTTCGGAAAAAGAAATAGGGGACCTTGGAAACTTATCCCTTGGACGTTCCATTCCCGAAAGAAACTTCATCGGCAGGGTGGAAGCGATCGCACGAAAAGGAGACTCTGAACCTTTAACTTTAAGTTGAAAGAGGGATAACAGGGGAAACTATTAACGTGGGAGGAAAAGGCCATAACCTTTCCAGAAAAAGGTACCCAAAAGAGGGAAGAAGGAAGAAACTTCTGGCTGGGAAAAGGAGAAAGGCGTCTTCCACGCGAGCGCATCCTTTGGAAGGGCCTCACTAAAGTATCCTATCTGAAACCTCGAAAGAAAAACTCTCTTGGGTCTGAAGGCGATCAGCCTGGCAGACCAAGCTTGACATCCACCAGACAAAAGAAAAACGGGCAAGTTAGAAAGTCAGGAGGAAGGGTCTATACCCCCCCCCCCCACCCAAAAAACCCCCCCCAACACCTCACAGACCCCCCAAAACACCCACCCACCCACACCCACCGCACCCCCCCCCCCAACACCCCCCAACAGCCCCACCCCCGACCAACCACACCTGGCCCACCCCACCCACCCCCTCCACACAAAAAGACCCCGGCCCGCGACAACCCCCCCGCCCACAACCTACCCCCCTCAACATCCCCCCCAATCCCAGTCCAACACCCAGCCCCCCCGACCCACGGCACCCCCAACCACCACGCCAAGCCCGAAAGAACCATCCCCCCACCCCCGCCCTGGGCCCCACGTCCCCCCCGTTCCAAACACCCCGACCACGCACCCCCCGGCGCAATCGCCCTAAACCGCTGGCCCCCCCCCCTCAAAAAACCCCCATCCGGGCCCCCCCCGCAAACCGCGCCCCCCAACAGCACGACCCCACCGCCGCCCCCCACCGACAAACACCCGCCACCCCGCCCCCCTCGGAAAAACCGACAGACCCCCCCCACCAACCACCCCCGGCCCGCCCTCCCACCACCATCCCCACCCCGGCGGAACCGCACCCCCCCCCCCAGAAAATCCCGGCCCCACCCCCCCTCCCCCACAGCAACACCACGGGGACGGCCCCCTGGGTCGCCCGCCCCCGCCCCGAGCCCCTGCCGTCCCCACTAAACACTCCACCCAAAGCCCCCCGCACCCCCCCGCCCACTCGCAAGAAGCAGACAAAACGCGCCCGCCCCAAGAACACGGCCCCCCGCCCAAACAAGAGGGTGTGGAGCTGCGGATCGCGGGGCCAGGATACGGGGGACAGGGAAGGCTGGTTAGAAGCATTGCTACCCACCCCGTCACGCGCGAGCCCCCTCGACACTCTCCACCCGCACCCTCCGAGGTGAGCCGCCGCCCCCGCGTCCCCCACCACAACCGGAAAACCCCGCCCCGCGCCTTAAAGCACCCAACAAGCGTCCACCCCCCCCTCCACGCCCTACCCCCCTCCACTCCCTCCCCCCCCCGCGCGCTCCGAGTAGAGGGGGCTTTCCTCCTAAGACCTTCCGATGCGGGGAGCTATTGAGAATCGGCGAAAAGAAGGGCCGGACAATCTCTATCGAACTAATTAAAGGAAAGCATGTGCGGCGGAAAAAAGTCCCCGCATTAACGGGAATACGAAACAAAACATCGCAGAAATTCACCGAGGTAGGAAACCGCTCACGAGAAAAATTGCACTTAATCTCCCGAAAAAAATCAGCGCCTGAAGGATATGCAGGGAAAGGACTCCGGCATAAATTAAGAAATCTCTTCAAACAGAAAGAAGCGCCTTCTGTCCTGAAAGAACAGTATTTCCACCAGCAAAAGGAACCGCACGCAAACCGAGGAGGAAAACCGGGGGTAAAGCTAGCTTAGGTGCCATGCACGGCATTCCCTCTACCGAAGAGCAACGTCTGCAGGATGGCGAAAATGAAATGATACTAGGTTACCGGGAGCATACCACTTTGGAAAAACAAATACGGAGCGGAAGCGGAAAGACTCAAGGCGCGATTTCATAATAGAAGCACCACCTTCCAGAAAAGAAATTCTGGTCGTGAAGACGCAAGAGAAAGTTCCCTGAAGAAACGCCGAAGGGAAAATCCTCACAGAAAAAGGAACTCTACTTTTGGAACATATATCCATATCAAGGAAACTCTGAATGTGTGGACAGGGACGAGCATCGGCACAGGCTGAACACTCGTAAGCGTAATGGGAAACGGGATGGATACGAGAAGGAAAGACAAAGAAAAAGAGGGAACTGTGCGCGAAAGGGTTCTGAAGTCTCTGCCCAACCGTTCGGGAAGAGCTCTTAACGCTGGGTGGCAGGGATTAAGCTGGACACGGCGGGGGAAAACACGGGGACCCTTACATGGAAGGCCGACTTCTTAAGGATAAAGCTTCTAGAAGAGAAAAAAAAAAAACAGTGAGAAAGAAAAATAGGAAAGGAGGAAGAGACGATTAACAGACGACTTCCACCGGGACTTAGAAGGGGAAACATTCCCTCGGAGTAGAAACAGACGCGGAGCAGCCTCAGAGACCTGACTGAAAAAGAAGCACATGATCTTGGGGAACATTTCTACTACCCGGCAAAGCGTGTCAATCAACGCAAAAGTCGAGTGTCGGACCAAGGAACTCGACCACAAAAAATCATCGGAAGGGGAAAAGGGCGGACCCAAAGAGGAGCTGAGCATCGGGCGAACCAACGAAAGACCATAAGAAAGGGTTTGCACGAGTCTACGGGGTGGCCAAAAGGGGAAAGAACCTCGACGGGCCTTGGGAAAAGCAAATCGGACGCTTGCAGACCCTCGTACCAAAACGGTAAGAAAAGGGGAAAACTGCCGAGGTAATCTGTCATGATGTAAGACGGACCCATCTTACGGAGGGGTGGGAGACTCCTTAACAAAGGGCATAGTACCCTGAGGTAATAAAAGAGGAGACTCTAAAGGGAAACCTCTCTTTTTTAAGAAGCCTCCCTTCTCCTATCGCAATTAGCAAAGGACCTACCATTTAGGTAGGGATGGAGAGCTGGCAGCTAATTTGGGGGAAAGTGGTACTTCTCTAAAGCTTGCAAAAAATGAATTTTAGGGGAGCGGAACTGTGGTATCAGAGAAGCGAGCACTGCGGAAAAACATATACGGAGGGAGAAAGAAGAGACAGCTGTGAAGGAAAAGGTCCGCGCAAGAAAGAAAGCCCCTACTACTCTGAAGCCGAGGAAAAGACACTTGGAAAGAAAAGCCCATGAAAAGGACTCGACACTTTAAGGTGACTCATTATTCGCAACAGGGGTGGCAAGACGGAAAAGTCCCGAGCGCCTACATGAAAAGAGCCTCCCGAGGGGAGAGTGACCCAAAGAAAAAACAACGCCTCATATGAGAAAAAAGCCCCTCCCCCGTCTCAGAGAGAAAGGGGCACTCCTAGGAACTAATTCATCCGACGTGGGGAGACAGACGGAGCGATTGAATTGAAGAAAAAACACTTTGATTGCGGCCCTTGTATTAAGAAAGGACATTTGAGGCATAAGAGAAAAATAATTAGCGGCAAAAAAAGGGGAAGGGGCCTCTTTCAGCTATAGAACACCTGCCGGGCGAAGAAGCTATCCGGGCCAGGAAAGAAGGGACCGAATCATCTGGTTCCCTGAACAGGGGGGATCGTTCCACTTCCCA
>Ga0179591_1243799_pt1 | contig 12784 bp, 14 predicted proteins | sample CZOMad2_1_08_16f_FD_182891 | JGI IMG/M metagenome (GOLD analysis project Ga0179591, IMG submission 182891) | Vadose zone soil fungal communities from Angelo Coast Range Reserve, California, USA - CZOMad2_1_08_16fungal (PacBio error correction) | ecosystem: Environmental > Terrestrial > Soil >...
TTAGTAGGATTTCTTGAAAAAGATTCAGGAAGACTGGGTAACGAAGTGCCCACATAAAACATTTTGGACAACCTCACTGGGGGGAGAACGTTCCGGAGAAAGTTGTGTGGGGAATGAAATTTTTCTTTCGGATAGATTTACTGGGTAAGGTGGTTGAATCGAAGGGCGCTTCCTCATGGGAGAACAGGGGGGTAGGGAGAAGGGGAAGGGGGGACACCAACCCCCTTGGTCATTTTGCATGAACAGGAAGAGCACGAGGAGAAAGGACCTCGTTAGGCCCGTGGGCATCTTGGTGTGGGGCAAAATGAACAGACGATTACTAAGCAATGCAAGAATTGCTGGGCAATAAAATGTGTCGCTAAAAGGAGGGGGGAAGGGATGGGGTGGAGACGGGGACAAAAAGGGGAAGTCAAAAGGGGAGGACACCACTAATGTCACTGGGGCCTTCCAGGGTAGAAGGACATGAGAGGGGCTTGAAGGAGAAAAAAAAAAGGGAGGGGTTTCAAAAGGGGGAAACAACTGTGTTTTGGAAGAAAAAATAAAAAATAACCGGCACGTTCGGGAACTAAGGGGGAAGGGGAGGGGAAAAGAAAAGGAAATGAACAAGGGGTAGAAAAGTGGGAAATCCATGGATCAAGGAAAAATAGCCCCAACAAATAGGAAGATAAAACTGTGGGAGGGATGGATCCAAATGAGGGGGGCCCGGGGGTTATTGTGATAAAATTGTGTTTGACATCCGGAGGATGCCTGGTGCTTGGATGACCTGATTACTCAGAGGGGGGGGAAAGGGGGTGGTTGGGGGCAAAAACAGGTGGTGTCACTGGCTAGGGGGGGTAGAAAAGGAACTTGTTACGTCCATGAAGCTTTTGGGCCCAATCCGACGATGGTGGTTTGTTTGTAAAAACCCCCCACAGACATCTCATAAAAGACAATGGTGAATGTTTCTTTTCAGGTTTTGTGGTGTTCCCCGGGGCCAGCCCGCCTTGGGTGAACCGTACCCAAGTAAAAGAGGGATCTAGTTCAGCGACGTAGATGGAAATCGGCTGGAGGGTCCCCACCACCGTAAACAACCACAAACCACACCATTTTCAAACCAAAAGAAAGACTGACCAACGCAAAAAAGAAAAAAAAAACGGCAGCCTATCTGGAAAGTGACAAAAGAACTTTAACGAACTGACTGGCTGGGTCTAAAAATACAAGGGGAGAGTAAAGGAAAGAGCAAAAAACGCAAGGCAAGTGGAAAGAAGAGTGAATGTGGAAGAGGACCAAAAGAAAGTAGCTAACAAACTATAAAAGACAAACAATTACGATGAAGGAAAGAAAAAGGACACTCAGGGGAATGGGAGCTCGTCACAAACCCAGGACGTGATGTGCCAACACATAACAATTGAACTGAAGGAAAAAAAAAACAACCGAGACAAAAGGAAAAGATAGGCCACAAAGGGGACGGCATCTGCTAAGGTGAGACAGGAAAGAAAGGTCTATATACTGGGGTCCACAACATAAAAAACGAACCAACAAAAAAACGAAGCTGGGAGGAATCAAGCCTTCAGGAGATCATGAAAAACGACGGAACAAATAAACAAAGTTAAAGAAAAAAAAAAGGAAGGAGAGGTGTGAAAAAGAAAAGGAAAACACATAAGTCACGACGAAGGAAAAATCTACCGAAGGAAAATAAAAAAGACCTGGCAAACAAAACCAACTTAGTTTAAAGGAAAAAATGTCAGAAAAGAGTGACAACGAAAGAGGGATTCAAGACCCACTCTGAAGTATTGAAGAGATATCCAGAACGGAAGACAACAAGACACTGAGTAGAAAGACCAGAAAACCACCACCTAACCAAAGTGGGTGGTCCAGGAAAAGGGAAGACCGAAAAAAAAAGAGACTACGGAAGGGCAAAACCCAAAAAGATGCGAAGAATGGGAGGGGGGAGAAAAACCCAAACCACGAGGCATCAAACGATTTGAAAAAAACGGAAAGGAGGGAGAAAAAAAGAAGAAGTTGGGGGGGAGTGTGAATTTAACTTTACTCAAAAGACACGACAACTGTGCCAACTACGAAGGATCAATAAAAAAAAAAGAAGAAAAACAGGGAACACAAACAAGGGGGAGGGTTCACGGGGACCTTCCAGAAAGAGAACTTCGGAAGGCAAAATCGCCACACCAAAAAGGGAAAGAGGAAGGGGAAAGAGATAAGGGGGAAGGGTTCTGGGGAAAGGATTTTCAAAATCCCTTTCCTGTTGGGGTTTGTTGAGGGGAGGGTTGGGTTGGGGTAAAAGTTGAAATTCTCCGGAGTCAAAGGGAGCAAGTCGAGGGACAGGGTGTGGAGGAAGGGGAGTCAGGGTAAGTACAGAAAAGAAACAAGGAGGGGGTACCTCCCTCCAGGTTTGTGGTTTTCCTGTCTGAGGCAAGTGCGGGGGGGGGTGTTCAGGAACATGGGAGGACAGGAGCTCTGGGGATGGTGGCATGGGGTGGTGTGCCAGGGAGGGAGAGATTGGGTTGAAAGTGTGGTGCGGTGAGGGCTACTGGGGAAAGAAAACTGTCGGGGGGTGTGTTGGTAGTGGGGGGAGGGAGACAAGAATAGGGGATGGTTGTTTGGGGGCTTTTTGTTGTGGAAGGAGGGGGGGAAAGCTAAACTAAATTATAGAGTGGGAAGAGCTGAAGAGCGCGTCCAGGTGGAGCTGGGGAAGTGCCAAGAAGGGGAGTGCTTATTTTGAAAGAGGGGCGGGTCCTAAAGTGGGAGGTGTGGGGGGGGGTTGTCATTCGTGCTGGTTTGGGCCTGAAGTATCAGGGGAGGAGGGGGCCGTTCGTGAGGGTCGTGAGTTGTGTCTGTGGCCTGGGGTTCGGAAACTCAACGGGAGTAAGGACAAAAAAAAAGGAACTTGGTTTTCTGGTCAGGGAAAAAAAAACAAAAAAACACCATCGTCGTCATTGGGGGGGGAGGAAGGACAGGAAAGAATACCACTTCGGTTATTTTGGCTTTGGTTGGGGGGGGGGGGGGCATTGTGGAAAGGAGAGTAGCACTGTGGGGCATTGTCGTGGAAATTCCGCCAGGGGGGGGGGAAACAAAAAGGCTTCAGGGATTGGGGGGGTGAGGTCTGGGGGGTTGTGGTACCTCGAAAAAATGGTTTGAGTGGTTTGGGGGCCCAGAAGGGCCACATTTTGTGGTGGTGCTCTGCGCAGAAAAGCAAAGAGTGACGGGGGGGGCAATGCACGAGGGAGTAGTTGGTGCGATAGTTTGGGTGTGAGGAAAGGAAAAACCGGGGGGGGGGGGGCTTCACACCACGGAAAGTGGAAAAGGAGGTGACACCAACCTCTTGGGTCCCGGGGAGGAAGGGTAAATGAGGGTAAGTCACGTGGGGAAAGGAGTGGTGTCCAAAAGACAAAAAGGACGAAAAAAAAAAGACGGAAGCAGTTAGGGGGGGGGGGGGGGAAAGTGGGGGGGGGTACGGTGGTGGTACAAAGCATTGAGAAATCTCGGAAGAAAAAAAAGAGAAAGACCAGAAATTGGAAAGTCAGGGCGGTAAAAAGTGAACAAGGAAGATGGGAATGGGGGGGGAAGGGGACTTTGGGGTGTTTACACTCATAAAAAAAGATGGGGGGGGGGGGCAATTAAGAAAAAAAAAAAGAACTGTAAAGGGGAAGGAAAGGTCCGATAAAAGTGGTCTTATAGAAGAAAAAGTTCCAAAGAACAAGGGAAAAAGGAAGGGAAGAAGTCATAGACTACATCACAAGGGAGGGAAAGGATAAACAATTATGACCACAAGGGGAAAAAGGAACAATCCCCATAAAAACATACAGTGGGAATCAAAGTCCAGACATCGGGGGGGGGATTATAGGGGGTCAACTCTGTGCGATCTCATTAAAAGACCTGTGAGGGCCCAGGGGAAAGGACAAGGGAACACGCCCAACAAAAGAAAACTCCAAGCCATCCCCCCACCCCCTAGCCTGCGCAATGCGTGAGGGGTTTTCTGCATGTGTTAGTAACAGGGGGGGTCAGTGTTAACTGAACCAGGGGAAAAGGTACCGTACGACAAAGGGGGAAAAAGTATGGCCCTGGTCACTACCCCTGGGGAAAGAAAGGGAAAAAGAGGGGGGGTCAACTCCCTGGGGGGGTGGGAGTCATTGTTCCTCAGGGGGGGTACCAGAGCAGGGGGGAAAAATCCAGGGAAGAGAAAAAAGGCGCGCGGCACAGCAGGGTGCTTGATTAACTCGAGGAGACACAAGAGGCTCCACGGAAGAGAGGGAGGGAAGGCGATTCTGGAGGGGGGAACGGAAGAAATGATGGTGGGGAAGGGGGGAGACAGAACTAGGGAAAGAGCGAAGAGATTCACGGAGGGGCGGGGGGGGCATCAGTCCGAGAACAACTACCTTTTGGTACTTCCTCTAACTTGAACACGTTCGGGTCAAGGGGGAAGACATATGGGGAAAGGATAGTAAGAAGAAAGGGGTCAATACGAGAATAGCCACAAAAAAAGGAGAAACGGGACAATTAGACAGACAGGATTAGAACTAAGGGGAAAAAAAGGGGGGAAGACACAAAACCCTGTGGAGCATCTAAAGGGGAAAAAAAGAAGGGAAGATGAGAAAGAGGGAAAAAGAATTAAATAAGACAAAGAAAAAGCAAAGGCCGTTGTCACAACTGAAACCGTCAATAAGACGATCATGTCCCGAGTTGCCGGTTGACAGTCGAATTGTAGGGGGGGGGAGATTTGGTAAAGAGGTGATTGCAAATCGGGTTTGAAATTTCACTACTCCATTCTTTCGCAAAGACGTTCTGGAGGGGCGCCCATTTTCTCAGGTTGCTTGGCAGATTAAGGAAATTCCCCCATCTCGGGACGAAAAAAACACTAGGAAAACCAGGGGGGGGATGGGAAAAGAGGGTGGCTTGGGAGAGTTTGCGTGGCTGGGGGTACTGACTCATAGGGTGTTTCGGTGGAAAGGTTGAAAGCGCCGACGGGGAACGTCAGGAAAAGAGGGCTTTACTGAATTCCCCATTTTCAGAGAAAATTGTTTGTGGTTTCTTGTTCTGGGAAAAGAAAAGTCGGGTGGGGGAAAAATTCAAGAAAGACAATCTGACAGGGTGACAGGTGGGTTCCACACAGTCAGTGAAGGTGGCGTTGGAGGGGGGGCATGGTACTAAGTCAAAAAACACATTGTCATTGTGTTTTGGTGTGGGTCAGGGGGCTGGGGGTTGGGTACTCATGGCAGGAGCAAAGCCCAGGGTGAGGTAAACGTGGGTTCACGTTAGTGGTGGTGGGGGAGGGATAGGGAAGAAGGAAAACAGGGAGGGGGAATTCAGGTGGGGTTTTCCACAGCTAAAACCTTGTGCCGTGGGCACGGAAAAGACGTAATCTAGGCCAAGGGGGGAGGAAGAAGAGCCCAGTACTTAAAAAAAAGAAAGAGAAAGTAGTACCCAAAGATCGATCGGGGGGGTGAAAGGGGAGGGGGGGACGGCGGGGGGGACGTCAGCATCTGCAGAGGATATGGAGGGGCACTCTTGTGGCGTAAAAGAGGAAAGGAACAAGGGGGAGAACTAGGTCATTGTTAACTGGTAACTCTCTATTGATAAAATTCGGCCGAATTGAAGAAGGGAGGGGGGGCTAGGAATAAGGGGGGCGAGCCTCTGACAAACTAGGGAATACAAAAAGACTACTTCTGTTCTGCTGGGGTTGGAAAAGTTTTAGTCTTAAAGATGGGGAGGAGGAGTTGGTTGTTGCCCGTGAGTGAAAAATCATGAGTCATCAAACAAAAAACGAGAAAAGAAGATAAGGGGGATAGAGGCACAACCACTCGCCGTTCTAGGCTACTACTTTTGCACAAAGCAAGGCGGGGTCAAGAAAGGGGGTGGTCTCCGAAGGAGGCAACAGATCAGGAAAAAAAAAAAAAAACTACAAACAAAAAAAAAAAAAAAAACAAACCCCGAATACGACTCCAACAAGAAGTAAAAGCCGAAAAGAAGAGTTGAAAAAAGAAGGTCGGCAGGTCTTCTGCCAGGGAGCGTGACTAGCAGGGAAACTAGTTGACTCAATGGGGGTAAGGTGTCCCTCTCTAAGACTTCAATAGCACTAAAGAACACTCTGTAAAAACCGAAGCTTCGAAGCGGGGTACAACGAAACATCCGTACAAGGGGTCCAACAACTTCCAAACTAAACGCAGGGCAGTTCTTTCGGTGGGAACCCTGAAAAAAGGGGCGGTGAACCAATCAAACTTTTCTTTGGCACATAAGAGACACTTGTGCTTCGAGAAAAAAGGGAAAAAAAAAAAGGGGACAAGGAACACGAAGGAAGGGGCACAAAAGTACCCGTAAAAGGACAAAACACAGGATGAAACACGATGGGCTAAGACCAGAGCCAACAAAAAGCCAACCAATGACCAAACAGAAAGTGGACGAGGAACATGTGAAAAAAAACAAGAAAAGGGCAATGGGGATCACAGCGAAGAAATGAAGATGCAGATGAAAAGGGCAAAAGAGGACGTCTGCAAGCCAAAACGAAAACAATTGAAGAGTGAAAAAACATGGGAAGGGATCCCTTCAAGGGTCAAAGGAGTATTGCAGGAGCCCAAATTTGGCGAAACAAGAGGGAGGCGTTTAAACCAGAACGCAACGAAAAGCCAAAAACTGCTGGAAAGGAAAGGGAGACAAGACCCCCAAACAATTTTTACATTAGTGGGCCAAGAGAAACGGCCAGAAAAAGAGCAGCCCAAAGTCACTTAGAACCTTGGCGAGTAAAAAAGGACGAGGAGAAGAATGTGGGAGGGAAAGAACCCACCGGCCAAAAAGTCAAAGAGGGGGAAGCATCCAAAACAGAAAATGACTGGAAAACGGGGAATTCTTACCTTGAGCTTGGTAGCCTGGTGGGCCGGGGTAAGTTTGGTTTGTGGGCAACGCCTTCATGGATCCTGGGAAAAAGGGGAGTGGGGGGAGACACGTCTCGTGCTAAAAAGGGTCAACTGTTGTTTACTACCGTTTGTTTTCAGCAGGAGGGGTTTAAAAACCAACACGTTGGGGGCAAAAGAAGGGAACCCCGGGCGTTCATGGTCGCCGCGTTCTGTGACGGGGGAGGGGGGGGTCACGTGGCTATAGAGTAGTATGTTCTTTAAACTCTGACCCTTAGACCACGCGGAAACACACTTGGGGGGAACCAAGGGGTTAAACGTTCGAAGCGTTTGGGCGCGATAAAGTAGTTGTACTTGTTTGGGGAGAACGCGAATGAGAAAAAATTAAGGGGAAGGAGCGTGATCTCCGTCTTAGAAATGAAAAATCAAGTGTTCGGGACCACCTCAAGGGCCTTTACGTGAAATGACCAAGAGGTTCCCCCGGATTAAGGGGGAGGCCTCAACAAAATTTGTCTTAACTCACGTATCAATGCACATGACTTGCTGGGATCACACGCCCAAGAAGGGTGGGGAGGGCGGTGAAAGAGAAGGGGGGGGGGTGGGTACACCCCCAAATGATGGACAATTGGGAAATACAGGGGGAGTGCACCCTAAGGGGTCACGCTTAGGGGAGTAGAAGCATGAACTCGGGGGGGCTCACGGGGAGTGGTGCAGGGGAAAAAATTTTTTGTAGTAACTAAACGAGCAGAAATACCGCACTCCTCGCGAAAAGGGGCAGAGGGAGTGATGGGACAGACTGGGTAAGGGGCAAAAGGCGACCCCAGGTATCGCGATACGCCAAGAAGGGACAATCAAATACGCACTATTCGGTAAGTAAAAAAGATGGTGTGTCCTTTGAAAGGGTGGCCGTGTGCAGAAAAACATTTTTTCATAAGGGGCGGCTACCTGGGACTGGGGATCTGGACTAGAATCTCATTGTGGGTACGAACTGGGGGGGGGGGTCCCGCATCTAGAGGGGGAAAGTTGACCTTGTAAAATCCAGGTTAATGTTTGGTGTCGATCCCTACGGTGGTGGACTGCAACCCCCACCGTCCCAGACAGAACACCCCCCACCAATAATTGGGGGACTTGTTTCTCATTTGTTTTCCCTGCGCAATCACCTTCGGGATCGCGAAAAACCTGTGCTGGCCCAGTTCAAACTGCGGGGGGAGTGTCCCAAGTGGGGTAAATCCGAGCATGATGTTTTTCAAAAACAACCGGTAACACCCACTTCAAACAAACAACTAACCCGAGGACAATGCAGGACTCAGAAGCTTGGGCGGGGACACCACCTTACGGGACTTCTAAACCAAGACGAAAAGGGAGACAGGAAAGAAAGGACAGAAGTTTTAAACATTGGAAAAAAAGGACGTGGGGGTGGAAGAATGCACAAAAAAACAGAAGAATCGAACAAAAATATAAATACTAACAAACCAGACGAGATGAAGAAAAGAAGAGTTGCACTCATTTGGCAGGGATGCGCCAATCAAAAAAAAAAGGGGAAAAAAAAAGGGGGGTGAAAAAAACAAGAAAGGGGTACGTAGGAAACCAAACGAGAACAACCCATGAAGAAGAAGGGGGGGTGGTCGCACCATGGGGCGGAATCTGCATGTGCACAAAGAGAAAAAAATGGGAGAGAAGGAAGTCACCCACCAACCAGAATCCAGGTAAAACCGAAGCTGGAAAAAGTATGCATCCTTCCTTAGAGCAATGTAAACCGACTAACAGGCAAGTTACCGGGAAAGAGTTGAGGTAGATTCCCACATAGCAAGAATTCAAAAAACGAAGAAACCTCTACCAGAAGGAGAAAGGACAAAACAAATCCACACAAAAAGAAAACTAGAAACCTTTGACCTCACACCGAAGGGAAGGCCGCAATCTCGCTAGTCAGAACCCTCAAGGGATGGAAGAAGATACCCCACGGAAAGACCAACAAACCTCACTGAGTAGGGAACCAAAGCAACAAAAGAAAAAAAAAACCAACGGGGCCCTGAATTCTGCCAAGTATAACCAGACCCTCAACATCAAGCCAAATACTCGAGAAACGACGGGGCAAACAACAAAAAAGAAATGCGAGAATAATGCAATGGAGAAAAAACCCAACCCGAATTATGGCATAAAACGATTTCAATGAACAATCCACACGGGGGGGGATGGGACGAAAGCCATGGGCTGTTGGGAGAGACTAACAGGACGACCCTTTGCAAAACCTCGAAGGATCAGAAGAAACACGAAAAACGAATCATAAACAAAAACCAAGCCAAAACACAAAAAAAAAAAAAAAAAAAAAAAAAAAAAAAAGCCACAAACAACTTAAAATTCAAGGAAAAAGTCTGGAGATCAATCCAAAGAGGGGAAGGAAAGAGAGATCCCGAGTTGTCTGAGGGACCCGGGGGACCTGTGGGGTGGTTGGCTGGGGGGGGTTGGATTCTCTGGATTCTGATTCCGGTACACCCCGGGGGGGGGGGGGGGAAAAGTTGCCACGGGTGTTCGGGGGGGGGATCCTGCAGCCAAGACAAGGAGGGGGGGTGTCGAACGGTTTGGGGGGGGCTGGTTTCCTTTTTTGTGCAATGTAGGCGGGTTGGGGGGGTGGACAGGACAACCAAAAAAAAAAAAAGCAGTTCATCTTCGCCTGGGGGGTTGGGCACGCCTGGCAAGTATTTGGCGGATGTGAGGGGCGGGCACCGTTCAGGAAAAAAACAAAAGACAGCATCATTGGGTTTGGGTGATTGGGGGGGGACATTCCTCCCTACTCAATGAGGTGGGTTGGCTTTGACCGGTCTGAGGTAATCGGCATGTGGGAGGAGGACTCAAGCAGAATTTCCTGGAGTCCATCGGTGTATGAGGAAGGTGGGTGCATGCTTAGGGGTGGGTGTTGGGTGGGAAGGCACAGGGGGGAAGTTTTTGACCCATTTCGTGTGTCTTTTCAGGGGAATGGCGTGACTGACCTGTGGGGTGGGGGGACCTGTTCTTCTCACTAAATCTTCCTTGGAAGGGGGGGGGGGGTTTCTGGTCGTCACATTAGGACCGAGGAAGGCTTGCATGAATCCAATTCAGTGTGTGGAAATCTGGTGGGGGAAAATGGGGGAAAAAGGAATAGAAGTGGATCTTTTCGCACGGGGTAGAGTCCGCAAAGGTGTGGAAAAAAATATATTAATGACATTTTCAGTCGTTTTAGGGGGGGGTAATCAGTCCACTTTTTATGGGGTGGGTGTAAAACAACTGGCTGTGGGTGCTAGTGGGGGGCGAATTACAGCCCAAAGAGGCAGTATCACATCATACAGTCTTTTGTTGTGGGATTGAGGGTAGATCGGTGTGGAAAAAGGAGGACTCAACCATTAAAGTCACGGGGGAACACTTCGGAAGGGAGGAGACCTTGCAAAGTGGATGTCCTGATTTACTAAGCACGCGGGGGGGAAATGTAAGAAAGAAGTTGAAGTAACATTGTGCAAGAAAAAGAAAAATAGAAAGGGTCCTAAAAAAAAGAGTGAAAACGGAGGGTATTGGGGGGGGATGTGGGTGGGGTACGGTTGTGGTGGAAACGCAAGCAACACTACGCGAGGGAAAAAAAGAGACTCCCCTAGTTGGGTGAAGGGGGGGTCAAACGCACAGGAGGCTCAGAATACAAAAGTCAATAGAGGGTGGGGGTTTTTTGTGGTGTGACTTGGGGGTTTTACAACAAAAATTAGGGATGAGAAACAAAGAACTTAAAGGGGAGACTTAAGTTCCCTCGCCCAAGGGGTCTACGAGATAGAAGAGAAAAAACAAGCCCAAAAAAAACGTAAAACAAAAATGATGAGTAAGCATCAGATGCTAATCAAAGTAGGAAGCATAAAAGTGAAACCAAGTGTCATAAACAAAAAAAAAACGTAAACCCTACAGGGGGGATACACAGTCAAAAAGAAAAACAAATGCTATCTTGGCTCGGGCCCAGATCCTCCGAGAAATCCAGGAAAACAGCCAAAAGACAGGAAGTCCAAGACCAAAACAGCACATAGCCCCGGCGATGGCGTGAGGGGGTATTTGATTTCGGAAAACTTTGGGGGGGTAGTACAAAACAGCAAGGGGGTGTCCCACCCTTCACTTAGCCTGAGAAAGCCCAATAGAGGGCATGGCGGTAAGAACCTAGGATAACGTTGAGTTTGACACCGCAAAAAGGGGGGGGGGGAAGGGAGTTAACAACCCTGAATGGGGGGAAGTGCAAACCAGTCTCTGTACCACACGCCGTACCGATTCGAGGAAAAAGCAAAAGGTGGGGGGGGGCATTGCAATAATCGATTTAACAAAAAGAGGCTCAAAAGCCGAAAGAAGGGAGAAGAGAAGGGAACGAAGGAAAAGGGGGAGGTGGGTAAGGTGTATTCATATAACTTATAGACAAGAGCGGATAGTAATTAAGTACGAATCTATACTAAAAGGTACAACTACTTTTAAACGTTAACTTTTTCCTACGTTATAAAAAATTTCGGGGAAACAAGGGGGAGGAATGTATGAAGTGGTACAAAGTTTCACGAAAGAATACGATAGCCAGAAAAAAGACAGAACGCGAGGCGACTGAAAAAAGAAATGAGTAAAAGGCAATGGGGCAGCCAAGAAAACCCTGGGGAAAGGGCGACCAAAAGGGGACTAACAAACACGACGATAGATAAGATCGAGGGGAAGATACAGACAGTAGAAAGAAAGCAGGTCAGAAGGTAGGGCTGGGACCCAATTTTACACACCGGGTAAACACCCGTCCACAAGGCTAGCCCGGTGCCAAAAGGGCAGTGGACAGTCGATGGCACCTTGGTGGAGTTTGGAAGCATGGGGGGAGGGGGGAGGGGGGGGTTGGATTCTCCTCCGCAAAACATTTACGGCAACAAGTTCGGAATTTTCAGAAAATGCCAGTACTTGGGTATGATGGCCAGACCTCTCCGAGACCTGCGATGGTAACATGGGGGCTGGGGGGAGTGGGGGGAAACTCAAACAAGGGTGGGGTGGGGCTGTCTCGTTTGGGAGGGCTGGTCCTTCAACGCCGAAAAGGGGTGTTTCTGTGTAGTTGTGGCCTGATAACAAAAAGGGGGTCCCCATCGTATTTACAGAGGAAGTCCTTGAAGACCTTCACCCCAAAATTTTTCATCTCGGGTTCGTGGGGGGGGGGTTGGCGTTGCGAGTATGTGTAGTGGACTATCCAGCTGCAAAATAGTGGAGCCAGGTTGACGGTGGGTCACATAGTTCCTCAGGGGGGGAGGGGAACAATTTTCATGGGGTACTCACAGGCCCACGGTCAGTTGGGTTGGTCATTTGCGGGGGGACTTTTTTGTTGGGGACAGCAAAGCCCTGAACAAAAATGACAGGAGGGGGGGCATCCTTTTTCAGAGGAGTGGTTGGTTTGAGGATAGGGTGACTGGGTGGTGAAAATCAAACGGGGTTAACGTGGGGCAACTCGGGAACAAAAATGGTTGCACCCGGGGGGTCTCACTGAAAAACGGTATCAGTCGTAACCAAGGAGGTAAGTAAAGGGGTACAAAGGTGAAGGAAAATGTCAAACCGTCAAGAAAGTCCCACAATCATGTACAAGGGAAAGTTGGTGGGAATTGGATTGGTTAATTAAAAAGTGTAACATAAAGCAAACTGTTAGGGAATCGTTGATATAGTGGTGCCATTAGCACGGGGGGGGGGGGGAAAAAAGGGTAGATTGGACTAATTCCTTCTGCTGCACTATGGTGGCAGAAAGGAACGGCCAGAAGGGAAAAAAATGTAGGCTGAAGGGGGGGGGGGGGGGGAGGGGAGTGGAGAAAGAAGGGGGGAGGGGCAACAATGAGTACCACGGGCCTTAAAGAAATAATACGAGGAGGGGTTTCTGAAACGGGGGTGGAACAAGTAGGCTTAAAGGGGCAAAGGAGTGGTTGGTTGCCTGGAGTAGGAAA
>Ga0179591_1290197_pt1 | contig 12784 bp, 9 predicted proteins | sample CZOMad2_1_08_16f_FD_182891 | JGI IMG/M metagenome (GOLD analysis project Ga0179591, IMG submission 182891) | Vadose zone soil fungal communities from Angelo Coast Range Reserve, California, USA - CZOMad2_1_08_16fungal (PacBio error correction) | ecosystem: Environmental > Terrestrial > Soil >...
TAGAAGAACCAAATCAGCCACGGGGTTCCGAAAGGCAGCGGTCTTCAGGACGGTGCCCGCTCGTTCTCACCTCGTGATCCACAAAGAAGAACGAAATCTCGGCTAACGACGGAGAGGCCACCTGAAAAACCCGACGGCGTGGACCCAAAAAAGCAAGTGCCCGAACTAGAGAAACGGAAGCCCACCGGGAGGGGACTAAAGGGGAGAAGCACCAAAAAAATGGGGAAAAGAAGATGCCGGGATCAGCAGGCAGACCGCTCTGGTGTGAATCTTAAAAACAACGGCCACAAACGGACTTGAGGGGGGATGAGGAGGACATAACAAAACGTGGCGAGGAAAAAATACGGGAAAGCTCTTGTTCCCTGTGGAGAGAGTGGCCTGTCGGGAGGTAATAAAACTGTCCCGCAGGTTGGAAAAACACGTGAGAACGATTTCCGGAAAAAAGTCAAGGGGAAGAGTCAAAAACAGGCTGGCTGGTTGCCGAAGAGAGACATAGGTCTCGTATGGCGGCTTGTGGCAACTTGGAAGTAGACCCTGTATGTGGGAAGTACAAGTCTTACGTAGAAGAAAGGGATCTAGATGGACCGCCACAACTCTCAGTCGGAAAAGCGACACGGGGGGGGGGGGGGGAAAACGGAATTTTTCTGGACTCCAGGTAAGTGTTCAGACCCATAAAAATCGGAAAAAAAAAAAGTTAGGGGGCTAACCAGGACCTAAAGCGCTATAAGGGAAAGATACACTAATGAGGGAATTTCCACTGCGAAAAGGTTCTAAAGTTGACATTAAACCATCCTGTACCTCTCAACCCGCACTAGAGAGGAGTAGTCGACTTAAAGCCTCTGAGATAAAGTGGGGCATTGCGCGAAAAGGGAGACCACCAAAAACCACAACATCATGTTAGTGAGGGGGCTGCTTGTAGGCCAAGACACGGTCCCCTAGCCAGCCCGCTACATGGCAATGAGTGGCGAAATCAGGAAAGGGGGGGGAGTGACCGATGGTTAATGCAGTGGAATTTGGGAGGGGTAAGAAAGACCGGCGTTGTGCTACCGGGATGGGACTGGAACCAAGGAGAATCTAAGAGAAAAAAGGGTGAAACGTGGGTTGCTCGGGCTCAAAGGCCTTGTAACCGGCTGTAGGGGGGGGTGAGCAGCTAGAGGAGACTGGTCGAGCAGATGGAGGGGTTGGAAAACTAGTTAAGGATTATGAAGCAAACCCGGGAGAATAAGCATGTGGGACTTCGCTATGAAAGGGAGGAGAGGACGGAAGTCCTCTACTGATGGCGTGGAGGGACCAGGAAAATTCTTCATGACTGTAGCACACGTCAAGATCTTCATACTGGAATAGTGAAAAAAATGGGCAACGATACTGAGGCTCGACATTATCTTACAATCCCTCGGGGGGTCCTCCAGATAGAGGGGCTAGGAAAGGACAACAACTTGCACCCGGACAAGGATCGTGCCGTAAAAGCGCAGCCATGCGGGCCGACAAGGGACTAGTACGTCTGCGACAACAGGTGGAAAACGATTTCCCCTCGTGACCCACGCAGGAGGTTAAAGTTCACAATGGTCGATGTACTGTCTTCTGACAGCCAACAGGGAAAAAATGGGCCTCTAGGAAAAGTGGAAGAGAGTTCCCTTTTTCCTTTTTTTCCGTGTCGCCAAGGGCGAAAAAGCAAGAGTTACAAGTGAGCAGTTTCCCGGTCTCCGAAGAGAGGGGAACGGGTGGAGGGTTACTTCAGTGAAAGAAGGGGCCGAGGAGCGAAAAATAGGAAAGACAGGGAAGTTTGTCCTCATTGGATCAGCGTGAGAAATTGGGATAACTGCCGTATACTTGGACTGTCATCTTTCAAGTAGTCGGATACGCTTGGTTCAATAAAGTGTGGCGGGGGGGGATGCGAAATCTTCAGGGTCAACATTCCAAACTCTAGAGCGCCTAAGGAGGTGCATCCGAAGGGCCATACGCTATCAGAAAGCGGGCACCGAAAAACTTCGAGGAAGGTAAACCACATCGAGCTATTTTGAAAAAATGACCGGCTGTTGGGTAATAAAGAGATAAGCTCTTCCTTAGAGTCTGCTGGTTGAAAAAAGTACATTTAGTGGGAAGGTAAAGCTTCACTTTTACGCAGAACCGACCGTAGAAAACCCTGGGGGATTGAACCGAAGAGATGACGCGTAGGGAGTGAAATTAGACAAAAGGAGGCTATCCACATCCACGCTTTGGGAGGGGGGGAACGCAGTCTACGACCACAGCGTAGCCTTCCACAACAGAGGGAAAAGTGGCGGTCCGAATTGGCCGAATAGGAGGAAAACATCACCTAGAGAGGACAGGGAAGATCCTTCAATCAAACTGATTCGGCGCATAATCGCGCTGCCGTGCTCTAAACCTTCAAAGAGGGAGAGGGAAATCGCCGAGGTATGGAGAGATCGGGGGCAATAGTCACCAAAAGGACTCCTATGAAACCTGCTTACTGTTCTGTAAAAAGTCAGGTGGGAATTGGTTTGCTAGAAAGGGGCAAATACGAAAACCTCCGTGGACTAAACAACAGGGGGCGACGGGACCTTTAGGGAACATTAATGTGTTGAGAGGCCCAGCCAGAAGAGATGGCGCGTCCACAACAACAACTAATCGGGATGTGAGTGGGCGCCCTTGCAGCATCCATTTAATGTCTTCGCGGCTAAAGCGTCCTTAAAAAGGAAGAGTTAAGGCCTCAGTAATTGTCGAGGGGGCGGATCCAGTCTCAGGAAGTACCGTCCCACCTCTGGGGTTGGGGGGCGGGATGTGTTCCTATGAGGCACACGATTAGCATTGGGGCTGAGTGCTTCACCCCCTTCTCTAACTTGCAGGCGTCGAATGAAAAAAGGAGGCATTGTTTTTTACACTGAGCTTCCGGGACGCTTCCGGCCAACTTTCTTTTTGTTCTTTATTAAGAACGAAGGGGCTCGAAAGGAGGCGCATCAGCTTCTGTCTCTTATTTAAATGGCGTTCTGCGAAGGGAGATGCATTCGGTTGTGGGAGCGCAGGTGCATTTTGTGTCGTAATAATCAAGTGTTGGTCATCACGATATTTGGTCCTCATTTTCGCTTAGAAAGGTCCTAAATCGGAATTGACACCTTCGTAAGAGTATAAAATTCGAACGTTTTGGAATTTGATTGGGGAGTTTGAACTCGGTAAATTCGTCGGCTTCGGGTGGGTTACGTTTACTATAGATCAGGATGGATTCCGACTAATTGTAGGGGGGTGGGGCGGTTGGAGGAGCAAGCTTGTCAACAAGAAAAGGTGAAGTTTAACGGTTCAAGTGGCCGCATGGGTTGGTATACTGGGGGCAAGCTGCCCACCCTTGGTCAGGGAGAGGTCTTCAGTCGGACTGAAGATGATCGGTATCGGGGTACTTATGGGGCGGCAGCGATACTTGTCCTATCTGGGGAGGAAGAGGCCAGGGGGCGCAGGTCACGCCCGGGCGTCGGAGTTCGGGGATTGGTCGGCCGTCTCTTCTAAAGGGAAAAAAGATACCGAAAGGACGGCGTAAGCTCCGTCTTATCTTGCTGCCGGGGGGGTTGTCAAAAACGTCGCGCAGGAACTGGACATTCTTACTAAAGTGGTGTATGATCAATCAGCCATAAAAAAAGCCAAGAGCGCAAACCTGGGGGGAGGAAGGAAAGAGATTGGAAGAGGCCCAGGCAAGTCGGATTGCTCATCTTACAAGTATTCTGAATTCGTTAGTTTCTTCACCGAAAAGGCAGCAAAAGAATCTGAACGAATGCCCTCGTAAATGCAAAAAAAAGAATCCAGGGGGAATACTTTCGACAATCTACCGAAGAGTAATTCCTGGAGTCGAGAAAACTATGCAGGGACCCTTCTGGAAACAAAGACCTAGAAGAAATTCACGGAACACGGCGAACTGAGAAGGGAGAATCTCGTCACACAGCTAATAAACGCATAAGGGAGAAAAAATGTTAGGTAAAGAGAAGCCACAACCGAAGCAAATAACGATACACTACGAGGGGGGTGTGGGGAAAATTCTTAAGCACAAAAAAGCTTCGTCAGAAAAAGAACGAAGAAATCCAGAACACCCACGCGCAAACATCAATCTAAAAGACATTAAGAGAATCGCTCTGCGAGTGCTTGCCCTAGAGCCCAGTTGACAAACAAATTATCAATGGGCCGAAAAAAGATTGCACCACCCCCCGGCCGCACTCCGTCTTAGAAACACCTAAGCTAAAAACCAAACCTCAACATCATCTCTGAACAAACGGTGGGTTCAATCCTGAAATCCCAAACAGCTCTAAAGGGGAAACTGATGAAACAAAGGGCGGACTCAGAAAAGATGAGGGGACAACTTAGGGAACCATACGAGAAACTTTGCCGATGCGAAATGAAAACCATACCGTCGTGTCCACACAAGTCAATACCACACACTCAGGACGATCTGTGCAGTTCATAAGGGCAAGAATTCCTCCCTCTCGACCATACCTTGCCTTCTTTGCCTACGAAAGTAAGGGAGGGGTAACACCGACTACGTCGGAGGACTGCCCGCAAATTAGTTAGTCCACTGCTCAGAGGGTCAGAAGAGTCGGTGGGGATGACTTCCAGAACGGGGGGTAAGGTGTAAAAGAACAAAAATCAACAAGAGAATGGAAAAAAAGTCCAGCCGCCGTGTGTTAAGGCCAACGAATGATCTAGTCATCCTGCCACGAAGTAAAAGGGCCCTCAACACTACGTACGGAAAGAGACTTGCTGAAAAGTCAGATGGGCCACCACATTCACCCGAGAAACGAAGATAAGAATCATGATTGTGTCAGACTATCAAGACCAGATAATAGGGCGAAGGAACTAAGCGTTGCGTTTAAAAGCACTGATGAAAGCACTCTCGGCGGGCGAGACAAATACAAAAGGAAAACTTCGGGGACCTAAAATTGGGGTAAAGCTTTTTGGCTCCGGCGAAATGGTATTCTTTCCGCGGGAACCGATTTGGGGTGAAAGAAACTGGAGAGCGAGACCCGGGATTGTCACCGTCCAGAAGATTGGGTACTGCACCAACCAAGGGGTACTGCCGGGCGGAAAACTAAAATCAGTGACAAAATCGGAAAGAAAGGGACAAATCCGCTGTGATAACTAGATGGTGACGCGAATGGATTGAGCGCAGAAAAGTGGTCGAGGGACAGGGAAAGATGTTCGGGTTACAACGGCTCTTCAGGTTGGGGGCTCGGCGAATAATTCTATTAACTCGCTAACAAAAAGAATGCTGAACAGGGGAAACAGGAAGGAACCGAAACTACCCCGAGTACACGAGAGACACTTAAACGATAAACCGATAAGAAGTTCCGGTAATACTACTAAAAAAGGGTAGACGTATAGGGCATTCGCCTTAAACTAGAGAAATACGAACCGGAAGGAGTGGGACTTCATGAAATACCTTCTCGTCCCTAAAGATAAGCAAAAAAGAAACCTGCACTACCGAAGGAGGAGACAAGGAGTTTCTACCTGTTCTAAACCTCGACACCACCATTGGAAACTCTCGACGGGTAAAAATATGGGAATTTTGAAAAATCAAGGCAACTGATAAACACAACCGTAACAGCACTTGTGAAATGTCCTAGTCGTGACATCTCAGGACTACGTTTCAAGCTCCGAAAAGTCTTTGTGGCATTTGAGAACTGTACGCCTAGTTCAACAGTACCTGGAGGGATTGCTGCTTAGAGCACCGCTAAATCGTTGTCCCAAGCTGTCTGTTAAGAAATTGTAGCAAAGCACCGAAAATGGACGTCGTGAACAAGGAAAATCCGTGATCGCCGCATGGAAAGGGACTGACAGAGTTGACGTGAAAAGCCCTGAAATCAGAACTTGGACGGGCGCTGAACATTCAGAGAGACGGTCTAAATAGGACTTCAGACTGGCTCAAAGGCCTCGAGGACCAGTCAGCATGTCGCGACTAAGGCGAACCGAAGTGTTTCGAAGTCTTCTCAACTCTGATTTTTACCACTTGAGAAGAAAGAAACCGTTGTACCGGTTGGGAGTCGCCGAGCTGCCCCGGCCGCCAGACGAAAAAAAGGTAAAAAAAACAAAAGGTCTAAAACGAAAGAGATCCACCTAAAAACTGGAACTTCGGTATCTATATAGGTAGAAAAGGGGCTAGATGTGAAGCCAGAAAAACTGTCAGATTGTCGAGATGGGGGGTTTCGACTGGAAAGCGGCGCCTCACAAAGATCGAGAGAATACAGAAGAAGAGGCGGGGTTCCGGTCGGGAGGAACCTGTGGAACACGGAGAAATGGTACTTAGGAGAGGAGTAGCCCTTTAATTCAAAAATGCAGTGACTGTGAGTCCACCTAAAAAAACAGAGAGGAGAGTAAAAGCAACGAGAACGACCATACGTATCCAGAAAGAAGGGGGGCAACAATTGCTATTAAACGGGGGATTACGAAATGAATGACGCATAGGGGGCTTCCTAGAGAAAGGGGGGGGGGGGAGAATTCACGATTAGGTTGGCACCAGACATCGGTGTACTTTCCAGGAGACAATCGGAAGAAGGGGAGCCGCAGAAAAAAACGTTGAACACAGCCCAGGGGGCAACAACCTCGACTTGACGTGAAACTCAGTCAGAAGGGGGATCTGTATTGCCACTAACGGTTCACACGGTAATGACAAAGAAAGGGGCAGCGTATTTCCGCTAAAGACCGATGGGGGGGAAGAGAGATCCCACCAAAGTTTAGAAAAGAAGAGAGGGTTAAACCCAATCGGCGTACGAAGGTACTTCAGCTCATGGGAAAGGGGGGGACTATCAGCAGGGTTTAAAAAAAAGGCCAGGAGACTGTGCCAAGGTCAAAAGAGGTTCACGTCAATCCAACTACATATTCGTTGTGGGCCAAGCTGCGGTTTGAACGGCAGCAGAAAGGGATATCCCGTAAAAAGGGCGGGGGAAAAGTGGGAGAAACCATGTCCCGTTGGACCACAAAAAGAGGGGCGAAATTTAATTCGCCGCAAGGATATAGGACCGCCCCAACCCCCGCTTCGGATAATCTCTTGGAGGGAAATCCTGGGGGGGGGGAGAAATTCTGGGAAAGATCACCGGCGGGGGTCGTGGGGAAAAAGTCTTACGAGGACAGGAGCATCGCGCTCTAGGGTCTCTAAAAGTCGTCTTAGCTGACTTGAAATAAGCCTCTACTGCGAATACCCTGGGGAACAAGGAAAACAAGTTTAGCCTAATCTGAATACACAACCAAAAAAGATGAGGGTGGGCAAAAAATCCATCGAGATTTTCTGTGAGAGGCCTGTCTAATGGAACCGTGGTATCTTCTGGGAGTTAGTGATCTTAAACCAACCCGAACATCGAAAGTTTCGTAAGAAGCCCCCAGTGAAAACGTTGGGACGACCGATTAGTTCGCGTACGCTCCTCTCATTTAGGGGTAAAACCGAAGGTGGTTGTGAGGAGAGGACCAGGAAACTGGAACATAAAAAGGGGAAAAATGGTTGTTCGTGTGCTCAAACTCTTGAACACAGGTGTCGTCGTGGCAAAAACAACGTACAAAGGCCACGGGCTCGACTAAGCAAAGAGATACGGCCCACCGGAGAAACTGAAGCTCATGACAAAACTAAAGATGAAAGTTCTGCAGAAGGGGGCAAGCTGGTGCCTATGTCCAGTGAGAAAAGGGAGAGTATACTGCTCCTGCCAGGATCAGGACTGCGGGGAGTTACGAGACTTCTTCGGGGGTATGGGAGAGGTACCAACATTGGAATGAAAATAGGGAGGGGTAGAAGAGGATAAGAGGGGTGGGTGGGGGGGAAGTTGGGGGAGGAGCGGGCGGGGTGATTGAAAAGGGTGGGAGAGCGGATGGTGGAGAGGGGACGCGGAGAGGAGTGGGAGGGTGGGAAGGGAGGCGGAGATGTGGGAGGTGGATAAGAGATGGGCAACTATAAGAGGGCAGGGGGGGGGGGATGGGGATGGAAAGGAGGAAGGGGGGAGGATATCCAGGGGGGATGTGCTAGGGAGGATGAGGAGGGGGGGGGAGGGGGAGGGAGCAAAGTGCGTTGGTGGTAAAGGGAGCGTAAGCGGGGAAGGCGAGCCAGAGACTGTCTTTATTTTCCCGCCGACCGCGGTTTAGAGCAGACTCTCAAGCGAGAAAAACACCACGTCCCAAGGTTGAAAGACCTGTCAAACCTCAATCAGGTTCTGTAATCTAAGAACCTAGTTAGGATTGATATTCTACAGGCAACCTTTCAACAGTATTACACAGAGGGCACTGTTAACTGTCGTAGGCTAAGGAGAGTAGAGAGCTAACGAACTCCCGTCGGTTCCCCGGAGAAAACGGCTTGGAGGATTCCACTCTTGGGGGGAAGTATTTTCAGCAAAGTGCTAAAAAATCTAGAAGAGACTGAGAGAAGGGAAATTCGGTGGAAATCTAACAACACTATTTCAGTGATGAGATAAGGGATGGAATCAACAAAAAGGAAAAAAAAGTGAGATTTGGGGGGAGGAAGACTCAACAAGCTCCGGAATATGTCTTCCTCGGATACCAGGAAATCGACTGGAAGGAAGCGAGGAGAACATCGTTAAGCGTCGTGGACTTCTTGGAGGGGCGCGTGCTAGTAAAGTTCCCACCGAAAAAAAAGAGGACAAAGAAGGTCAAACAAATCGCACATCGAATGGAAATCTGGAAAAAACAAGCATAGCACGGCCAAGAACCAATACGGGCGGGGGACAAATCGACGTACAACGCGGCGGCGAGCAAACGAAAAGTAACTTAGACCCTTTGATACGGCTTCTGAGGGGCCCGAGTCATTTAAATTTCATAAGAAATGTCGCGCAGGCAAGAACCCAGGGGGGGGGGAGTGAAAACAGTATATACTCGCAACCTCGTTATGAGCGGCTGGGGCTACGAGGCTATTATCCAATTACCAGGAGAAAAAATTGGAGTGAATTCACGACGAATCACAAAAAGTGGAGACTGAGCCCACAAAACTGGTGGGGGGGGGAAAAAAAAATATTAAGAGCTCAAAGTGTAGAGGAGCCAGAGACCAAGAAGGGGATTTTTGACCACGACTAAGCGCAAGGATACAAAGAACACTCGCGGTCGAAGAATCTGTACCCGGGGCATGAAAAAACATGCACACTGCAGCAAAGGACGGATGGATAGCTAGGGGGTGTGATTTAGCTCTGGGGCCAAATTTGAAATCCGGAAAAGACACACAAACATAGGATGATCCGACAAGGGTTTGCCTTCTGGGGTTTGTCGGGTCGAGAACGAGATTCCAGTGGAAGAAAAGACCAAACGGCATCTGCGTCAGATTTCTTCAAAGGAGAGCCAGTTTTGCAAGAAGCCAATCTCGATTGAGATGGGACTAAACACCTAAGAGACTTTCTTAAACTAAAAGGGTCCAAGTTGTGGGGGAAGGGGGGAGCGGAGCGCAAAGGGCGGCGGAGAAAAAGAAAAAAAGAACGTGTGACCAGCACAATTTCTTATATTTGGAGAGGGAAGGGCTATCCTCTATCGAGCTGGAAGGAGCAACCGGGGGGATCACCCGCGTTGGGCAGGGGGGACGGGGGGGGGGAAGGCTTACACGCCCACAAAAAACTCGTGAGGGTAAACCTCATTTCTATGTGGGGGGGAGCAAGCTCTTGATGACTGCGTCGCGTGGGGTGGTACCAGCCGAAGGCAAATTCTGATGGAGAGTGCTGAGTTCCTACCTCAAAGAGTTTGACTAGAGGAGGCGAGTTAGACTAGTAGGTCTGGAGGTCGGCTCGATCTGCCTGGCAATACTGTTTGTTTGTCCAACCGTCTGACTTGAATCGGAGGGGGGTCGACTTTGGGGGCTCAAGTGCCCAGGGAAGGAGAAAAGGAGTAAGGCGAAAGCTGATACTGGAACCCTTGGTCGCGGGGTGAAATTGGGGGAGTGAGAGGGGGGGGGGAATCAATGGGGCTAGTCGGTAAAAGTCCTGTACCAAGTTGTACTGGGGAGGGAAAAAAAAAGGTTGGTGCGCGATGAGTAACGGAAAAGGGCCAACACTGTTGGCGGGGAATGCAGCAAAAGGTGGGTGATAGGATTCTGCTTATGAAGAGGGAAAGGACCGGGGAGCTATGCGTGGATGGAGGGGGGGCTGTGACTCTGTGGTACGTACGGTCTCACACAGCCAAGGTGGTCGGCTGGGAGGAGATTCAGGGTCTATTGTTCTCTGAGAGGCGAACAAGGGAGGAAGGGAACAAGCGTACCCAAGGCAGACCTCTGCAAGGAAGCCTCTAAGGGGCTCTTTGTCGTTCCGGAGGTGGCTTTGAAACGGAGCACCGGAAAGGAAAGTCAGCCGGTTGAATATGACAAAGACAACCAAACAAGCTCAACAAAAAAAAAGGGTGGAGGGTAGTTGGCTGGGCTTAGAGATGATAACAACAACCAGGACGTAAGTCTACTTAGGGGGGAGAACCCGTCCCTTCTGGAAGCAAGACAGAGTCTCGGCATACGGAGAAAATAAGAAAAGGACGGTCGCGGGGGACACGCGCCAAGGTTGGCAGAGGGCCTCCCTCGCCCGAATCAGAAGACAAAAGGAAACACACTCGGAAGGAGTCAAAAAAACGGACCAAAAAGGCGGAAAACAAGCCAAAATAAGGTACTCGGAACTAAAGGGAAGACACAATCTCACTAAAGAGGAAAATGTATCGTGCCATAAGAGAAACAAAAGAACATCCAAAAACCATTGTGGAAACCGGATAAGTGACCGAGGAAGAAAAAAGGAGAAAAACATCCCCGCACGAAGAGAAAATCAAAAAAACACAGGGCTGAGTCTACCTGAAGAAACTTTCCGAGTACTCTCGCGCCAAGTTGACCCTTAAAATCAGAAAAAAGAGAAATGATTGTAGACGAAAAAGCAAAAAAAAGGAATTCCATAACTGAGGATCCGAAGAAAGTAGCGCCGGAACAAGAAAGCCAAAAAACGGAAACAAACAACCTTCTGAGGGGGAATCCCCAACTGAACTCAAAATCTAAATCAGAAACGGGTAAAACACTGCCCAGGTCCAGCGACTTCCCGGCGACGGACGACAGAGAACTTCTAAAAACGACTCTGCTAGAAAGAAAATCCTTCCCCACATAAAGGGGGGGAACATAGAGGAGGTTACGGTGGTATATTTAACCAGTCAGACGACTTACCGCCTCAGTACGACGTCCCAGGACTGCCGGGTGAAAGGGTTGAAGGTAGCCAGAACTAAATAGAGTTAACAAGGGCCACAGATGATATGAAAAGGGAGGGGCTTAAAAATTCAGGGTGAGAAAAAGGGAGGCTGGCCTGGGCCCAAAGAGTTCTAATGCCGCAGACCATAAAACCGGGAAAGATGTGGAGAGCCACAGTGGGATTAGGTGACGGCTACCTAAAAACCTACTTCAAAATTAAGCAGCAAAAACTCCGTACTAGAATCTTTCTTGGGGGGAGTCTGACCATGCCCCGAGCTCAAATACAAAGAGAGGGATCGGGGGGACGGTCGGGGGCCTCTTAATGGGGGAGAAAGGGGGGTCACTGGATTAAGGGGGAAAGAGGGGCTTTAGTAGAGGAAGAGGTCAGGCACTTCTGGATCTCGCAGACCAGTGGGGAAACCGGCCAAAAGAAGGTAAAGGGGTTGGTATGACGAGTGGGAGTCGAGCCAAAGGGAAAAACAGGGGGAGAGGCTCCTGTCCGAGACCATTTAAATGACAAGAAGGACTACTAGATTCGGGTGGAAATAAAAACCCGGGGGGTTAACCTGCCTCTAACCTTCCTGCAGCACCATTCCGCCGTCCGATCCTAGGAAAGCGAAACGAAAAAACGGACCTAGAAAAAGGGTAGTGTCTCTCCTCCTCTTGGGGTGGGTTCAAGGGAAGGGGTGCACCAAGAGAGAGGTGAATTGGACTCAGATGGATGGGGTGTGCCCGCGTAATTATTCATATTGACTCTGGTGGAGGGGAAAATAAAAGGAGAGAAGTCGATTTGTAGGTGGCCCGGAAAAAAGGAAAAAGAGAGATGAAAGCCGGGAAAAGAGAGGGTACACTACTAGAAATAAAGAGGGATGACCCCGGAAGGAGGAACGACGAAGTAGCCTATTGAGAAGAAGAAAATTCGTCCACTATTCGTCCAGGGGGATCAGTAGCATCTGATCGCAAACGTCGGGTTGGGTCAACCCGACATCACCAGAAGAAAAAGACAAACAAATGAGCCCGGCAACCTTGCCGAAGGGGGCAAAGGAGAACAAGCGAATTGTGTCTCAATTGGAGAAGTCTCAAACCGGGTCAAAGAAGAAAAACAAGGCGGGAGAAATTGTCGTAGAAACCTCTACCCTTTAACAAGGGGCCCGCAAGAATTGTTGGACCTCGGTGGGGGAAAGGGTAAAAACAACTAAGAAGGACTTCAGCCGCACATTATGGGAGGAAGAGACGGGAAAACTAGGCAAGAAAGTTACTTTACGGCGGTGACACGAAAAAAGAAAATGGGCCATGGGGGAGGAAGGCTCTGGTAAGAAAGGCATACCCTGGAAGGGTTCCGTAGTTAGCGAGATCTACGGTGTCTAGCCGATATGGACGGCTAATCATCCTAACGACAGGTAGAGGGACTGGGGGAAAACAAAAGAAGAGCTAACATAACAAAGGAGGAAAGCGGCCTAACTTCATCCTCGACCGGGACAAGGCCGAGGACTTAAGGAGTTTTTGCCAAAGGAAAGGAAGAGCAGTGATGGATCAAGCAGGATAAACTAAGCGAAAAAGTACTCGTGGACTAAAAGAAGAAGGTTATAAGCCGTGCAGTAAAAAAATGGGTGATAACGGTGTGTCATA
>Ga0179591_1431956_pt1 | contig 12780 bp, 15 predicted proteins | sample CZOMad2_1_08_16f_FD_182891 | JGI IMG/M metagenome (GOLD analysis project Ga0179591, IMG submission 182891) | Vadose zone soil fungal communities from Angelo Coast Range Reserve, California, USA - CZOMad2_1_08_16fungal (PacBio error correction) | ecosystem: Environmental > Terrestrial > Soil >...
GTTTCTTCTCGCCGTTTCTCCTCGACCTTCGGCTCGGCGCGGCGCGTTTCCGGTCCGACAGCTCCTTCTCGTTATTCTTTGCCGACGGCTTCATCATCGCCGGCTTGGCTTCGTCGGCAACTTTCTCGGCCACGGCTTTTGATTCTCATTCTTACCGGTCCTTACATGCCGCTAACGCCTGGCTCTCGACGCTAATTCCACGCCCACCGAGTCTTTCCGGCACCATTTCCATTTCCATACAGCGCCTATGTGGGTCGAGAATGACAATCATCACCCACCCTGCACGAGACGTGCAAGCGAACCGACCAACCAGGGTCTTGTCGACGTCCTTGAACCTTCACGTGGCTTCTCGCTCCGCTGTCTCTGTCGCGCACCGCTCATGGCTCGGAGCCCTGCTCCGGCACGATGACGATCTTCGCCTTGAAACCCGCAGTCCGAAAATATACCCCAATAGTTTTCATCATAGCCTGTACAGACGTCTGTGTGCCGCCCTCAAGTATAACACGCTCTCGGCTTACGACCGGTCTCCCGGATCGCCTTGAACTTGGGAAGGAGCTCTTGGGCCGAAATCAGCGTGTACCGAGATAGAGTTCGACGTTCGAATTGCCGCCCCGGCCGGTGCGCTTGACCGCCACGGTCCAGCGGCGGCCGCGTGGCCCTGCGAGCGACTTGGCGCCGCTGGCGACCGGCAGGTCGATGTCCGATGTTCGACTCATCAAGGGCGCCGCCACCATGAGCTGATCAGCAGCACCACATCACTCGCATCGCGTGACGTGGATCGCCGCCATCAACGGCGGCGCGACCGCCGGCCGCGGCGTCCGCCGCCACCCGCCGAACCTGCCAATGGTCTCGCCATATCTGATCTCACGATTGCTCTTCGTCATTGTGCGTCCTCACAGCCCGCTCGCGATCTGGCTGGACGGATGGCTGAAAACTCGTCGGCAAAACCTTCCAGCCGCTTCGCTCGATATCACTTCGGACGTGAACTGGTGTAGAAAATGGTCGCGGGATGCACGATAAGACCGATCGCGGTCCGCAAACAGCGCTTCCGCGATGCAGGGCGCCACGGTCCATTCGACGTGGGTTTTCGAGGCCGGATCGACTGGAAGCTCGACGAATGCCCCAGACGGTTCCGACATTCCAACGAACGTGCCCGGCCGAACCAACGGTCCGCCAGCACCAAGCAGCGCCATTCCTCACCGCTCGACTTTTCGGAACCCGCGATGGAGACGTTCATCACCTTCTCGATCCGCCCTCTGCAGGCGGCAAAGGATCGTGTTCTGCTCTCGAACGAGCGCTCCACTCGCGCATGGCGGCAAAGAAACACGCGCCATCGATGCGTCGGCTTGGCCTAACAGGCGCGCGGTAGAGTGCCTCGATAGATGGGCCCGACCAGAAGGCCTGCTCGAAGCGATCCATGGCGCGCTTGGTGCGGGCAATAGAAAAAGTTGAAGGAAAATCTTGTCGATCGCGATCGTCCCCGAACCCAGACGAGCATTGGGCCCCCCCAACATCCCCAGCATGACTGTTTTCACGACCCATTGTGCCTGCAGGACAGGCGTCAGCGATACGGTCGGCGGAGACCAAGCAGGGCTTGCCGGCGCCACGTTCGGCGATTCAATTAGCGGTATCCTCTCAACGCAAGTTGTCCCGAGGTCAAAAAAAAAGCGCTCCGGTAGCAACGGCTTGCCGGTTCCACAATCCGCGCGTCGGGCCGGCGATATGCGCCCGCGCGAAAGCCTCTCTTGGTGTCGCATGGGTTCCCTCCGAAAGCTCGGGTCCTGCTTCCCCTGTTCCAACATGTCCAAAACGAGGGCTATCAGCGCGTCATTCCTTCCCTTCCAGACGCTAACCTGGTTAACTTTAGGTTTACCAAAGGGAATCCCCACTGCCGGAAATCGAGGCGGCGGGCGGTTACGGCTAGTTCCATGAGGCTTGTGCATGCCACGGTGCGCCGGTGTCCCTCGCCCTTCGAGACGGCGTGCTTGGTTGCCCTCTTGCCGCGTCCGTGTGCCGTCCCGTAGGATGGGTGGAGCGAAGCTATACCCATCCGTGTCAGTGTTCGTTAGCGATGGGTTCGCTCCCGCTCTCACCCATCCTACGCATCGACTTCGGCGATCTCGCGGCGTTGATCGCCCGAGGTGTGCCATCTTCGTTTGTCCCTCCAGAACTTAGAGTCGCGGGAAGACCGGTGGCTTGCTGCACCCGCGTCTCGCGTGCGATTGGCGCAACAAATGGGCACACTAGCAATACAGGGCAGCTGGAGCATTCCGCCTGCCCATCGAATGGCTTTACGGCACGACTTCGTGCTCTTCCCGAGAACGGCTCTTTTGCCCCCTCCGTCGCACGTGAGAAAGTTCTTCTCTCAGACTTTAACGCCAGCCCGCGGCCGCCCGAACCAAACGACTTGCCCTTACGCTCAGCACACACTTCCGTCGCAGCTCTCGCGCCATCCGCACTACACCGCACGTTCGGTACGATGGCCAACGCCCCTCAGCCGCGTGAGACCAGCGGAGTTATTCTATGATTTGTTCTGCAAGTTAAGCGGAATATTTTTGGGGCCGAAGACTGGGACAGGTTTTGATGAGTTGCCCGTCGGGCCAATTGGTGCAAATTGCGTATCAAGATTGTTGCTTGCCGCGCAAAGCAATCTTTCGCATCCGTATGGTGGGGCAAGCGATAGCGGTGCCCACCATTTCGCAGCGGAATTCTGATGGATGGTGGCAGATCCCGTACGCTCCCTTTGCCCACCCACGATTCCTTCGACTGCGCACAGGTCCCGGGGCAATTGGCAACCCGCGGGAACGCCGACTGCGTGTCCAGCCGGCGGCACATCAAGCTCGACGAAGCGCCGGCTCCGATCCTTGCTAAATCGCCGATCTGACTGCCGGCCGATAAGGTCATCCCACGCGCTGAGATAAACGGCCCCTGCCGATTTCCTTTTGCGCGTCCGGCTTCTGACCTGTTTCGTCGCGGCCGATGGTGACGTTCTGCAGGCTGGTCACCTCTCTCGCCGGATCACGCAAAGGCGCCGATGATGATGGCCGTGGCTTGGTCGAGAAAACCTGCGTGCCGATCGATGCTGACGGATGAATGTAGACCCTGGAGCTGATCGGATGACAGGCTTTGCCGCAGCGCGAGATCGTTGCGGCGCTGGCGCCAGACCAGTTGGAGACGCGCCAGGCCTGCATTCGCGAGTACCTTAAGTTCAACAGAGGCGGCAGCAGCGTCGTCATCGCGGTAATCGTGAACGCGATGCTCGTGTAGATCGCGCTTGCGGCGGTCTATCAGATCGGCGAAGCCGCAAGCGCTTCGCCGGCAACGCGCGCCAAGCGCTCGCTATCCGCCGGACTCCTGCCGAGCCGCTCCCGATCTTGTGCGCCGGCGCGTGAGCGAATCAAGTGATCGAGATGGCTGACGACAGCGCGGCGCCGAATACCGTTATCGCGCGCTTAACCGCTCTTCGGCTTCACGCCGGACCAGCCCCAAACCTGATCGACATAATTTCACGCTTAATACTGACAACTGCCCCGATTGGTTCGGTCGACATATGTCTGCTGTCGCATAACGCCAGACGTCTGTCTGCCGCGTTCCCAAGCCGGCCGCGGCGATTCTTTTGACACCATTCTTCTTTATCCGAAAAGACGCAAGTATGCCCGGTACATACATCGACATCCTGAACGTATGGAACGATACGCAATCTCCATCCCACGTCCCTATTTCCCAATTACACTCAATCGCGTCAGATGTAATAACCGTCACCAAGTTCGACGTCCGCTGGGGATAATAACAACGGGCACATTAAAAAGGGAGACGAGTGGAAAGCCGCCTTCATTACCAATGAAGGGCTGTACGAACCGACAGTTATGTTCTTCGGCTGTACCAACTCCCCCTACACATTCAACCGAAAAAAAAAAAAAAAAAGGCCATGAGTGACCCATATGCGAATAACGAGATCCGAGCAGGCTGGATAACGGTGACATGGACGATATGCTCATGCAACGAGGACGACCCCATCCTCCACCAAAGTTACGTCCACATGAGACGGGACAAATGGGAAAGAAACCCGATCTGTTACCTCAAACGGAGAAAAGTGTGTTCACTCCACGTTAAGGCTTGACACTGGTTTTTTGGTCTTTGTCGTTCCAACGGTCCCTGGAGTGAGTTTCATGACGAAATTAATGGAAGGCCAAAACGAAAATTGGTGCGCAACCTATTTGAGCTATATTTTCCACCCGATTTCGACCGCTTTGGATGAATATTTGGGGCACGCGTAAGCAAACACCGTGCCAAACCCTGTACCCATGGGTTTTTTGGGTTTTTGGCATGGTGTTTTGCTTACGCGTGCACCAAATCTCATCCAAAGCGGTCGATTTGGCGGAGATATACCCCCGCTCAAGAAATGCTCACCGTTTTTTATTTCCCCCATTACTTCATCATAAACTCCACTTCCAAGACCGTGGGAACAAAAGTCCAAAAAAAACCCGGGTGCAACCCTTACCAGCGTCGCATCGAGTTCCTGGGTTCGTCCGAGAAGCAACCACTATCCAAATGGACCCAAGATCAAGGGGTAGCAGAATGGCCGCAACCTAGAAATCCTAATTCCTACTGACGTCTTGCTCATTCTTAGGGTTTACCGGATTCTTAATCGCTAACTTATCCCCACTATTCAAAGGTCCAGCGCCCCTGTTGAGGACCTAACCAGAAGCAACTCCGGGTTGTGGCCCACGCCCAAACGCTTGCCTTCGAGACGCTAAAACGATTAATGTGCCCGAAACCCGTTCTAACTCAGCCTCAATACGACAAGCCGTTCATAGTACACACAGGCACATCAGCATATGGTTCGTGGGCGCCATACTCTTACAAGAGGGAGAAGCCAACCCTCAAAACCTAAACAAACCACGCCTTCATCACCCTATCGCAGACGACCAGCAACATTCACGCCACCCCAACTAAAGAAATGAGACAGCTATGAACGAGAGCTTCTAGCGGTCCTTAAACCCCTACAAAACTGGAGACAACACCTCGAACTCCAACCCTTCAACCCTCATCACGTACCCGCCAACACTCACCTCTGGACACCCCAAAAGGTAAACGCCGAGCGCCTGCTGGGTTTGCCAGAACTACAAGAGCTACTGGGTTCGAAAATCAAGCATGTCCCAGGAAGGAAGCACACCTGCAGCTACCGCGTCCTCTCTAACCCTGCGTGGATGACAAGGTGAAAATGAAAAAGACGCACGGTGCTACCCCCTACCCCAAAGTTTTTCATCAATACAACTCGCCTTACGAGTCTTTGACATCGATGAATATTGTCGGAGAACGAGATGAAACAGTTTGCCGACCCCAAGAGCAACACCCTTCTCTGATGAGACTGCAAAGAGTACACGTGACACCATCATCTCATTACGACCAACTTAACTACCGTTCAAATCTCGGGGATGGAGAAAGCAAGGTCGAGGAGTAGTCCCACGACCTAACTTAAAGCGCAAAATCAGTTTCCATACCGATGCTGTGGGACCCAAACACCCGACAAAGGGCTCACACCCTTTGACAAACTCTATAAATCTTACGGGTGGCCGACGCAGAAGAATGGGTCAAAAATACGTAGAAAAACTGCGAACATTGCCATTTCCAACCTCCGACCGGCAGGGCGACCTCCCCATCAAATCCTTCTCGAACTCGTCAAAAGCCCACGAGCACAGAAACCCCTACATCGCGCCAACTTGGAAGGAATGGAAAGCTGTACATAAGCAAAAAGCTAGACGACTGGATGAAGAAGCATGCTGGTAGTCCTCAGGGAGTGCCATCGCGAGATTCCTCCAATGTTACAACTACGCACCGAATCATGACAACCCGGCAGAGACGAGACCTTCACAAAGTCCTCCCGATTGGACGGGGGCCAGGCATTCGTACCTGGGTCACATACTAAACTTCGCGGGTTGCGTCGACATGCCACAAACAAAGAACATTACCCACCACCGATCATGCACCCCCTCGTTGCGCATCCCCACCCCAGACGACGTCCTCCCCTTCCAACAATAGCCCTGGACTCATCACTGGACTAAACCGCCACGGACCGTACCTTTCGATACGAACGATCGTGGAACCACGGATGCGCCCGAGCCGCGGTTTTTTTGCTAACCTGCGCAACATCTGTTAGCAGGTCCCGGAGTCCGCCCATCTTTATTCGACAACGTGTACCATGGTTTTGGACTCCCATCAAAGGTGATCTCCGACAGAGACCCGCGTTTCATCCACCTCCCCCTTTGGACGCGCGCTGGCACTCAAATTGGGTCAAACAGAAACCTCTCAACTCTGAACTGCGTTCCACCTCAGAACCGATGGGCCTGTCGGAACCGAAGAATCAACGGCTCCAGTCTCCTTGTTGACGTTTGCGATGAGGCGTATATACTGGCTCGAGCCATTGATTCTTCCGTTCCGACAGCCTCGGTCTGAGGTGGAACGCATTGAAGAAGGTTTCTGTTTGACCCCAATCTGTGTGTGCCAGCGCGCGTCCAAGTGGGCGGTGAAACGCGGGGCTCTGTCGGAGATCACCTTTTGATGGTAGGCCACACCATCGGTACACGGTGTCGAAATAAAGCTGGGCGAGCCGGGACTGTAACAGTTGTGTTGCGCAGGGAGCAACCGCGTCGCGGGAGTCATCCCGTGGTCTCACTATCGTTAGTAATCGAATCGTACGGTCCGTTGGGCTGTAGTCCATGAGATGTCCAGGCTATCTGTGTGGAATGGGAGCGGTCGTCTGGGTGGGATGCGATAAAGAGGGGTGCCTGCTGCGTGGTAATGTTCTTGTTTTTGTGTGGCATGTCCGCGCACCCCCGCGACGTAGTCTGTTTTACCCAGGTACGCATTCCTGGCCACCAAGTACAATCGGGAGACTTGTTGAAGGGCTCGTCTCTGCCCGGGTCGTCCGGCTGTCGGGGCGTAGGTGTAACGTTGGAGGATCTCGCGCTGAGCATCGCCACTGGAGGGGACTACCAGCATGCGTCTTTCATCCAGTCGTCTAGCTTTTTGGATTGAATGTCCGATTTCCCTTCTCCAGGGTGGCTCGATTATGTTCTGTGCTTCGTGATTCCTGACGCGTAGAGAGGATTTGATGGGGAGGTCGCCCGACGTCCGGTAGTTTTTGCCAGGGCATTGTTCGCAGTTTTCTACGTATTTTTGTGGACCCAGTCTGCTGCGTCGGGCCACCAGTAGATGTAGAGTTTGTCAAGGGGTTAGCCTTTGTCGGGTGTTTGGGTCCCAGCATCGTGTATGTTAAACATGAGTTTGCGCGTGAAGTTATGTTTCGGTGGACTACTAATCGCCCTTGCTTTCGCCTCCCGAGAATTTCGCCGTAAAAAAAAAGGTGGTCGTAATGAGCTGAGGTTGTCACTTTTGTACTCTTTTTGTGGCCCATTCCTTCATCAAGACGGTGGGTGCTCTTGTGCGTCGGCAACTTGTTTCCTCTATTCTCCGAAATAGAATCGATTAAAGACTCGACGGCGGAGTGTTATTTATGAAAACTTTGGGGGCGCCACCGTGACGTCTTCGTTAGCATTTTCACCTGTCATCCACGAAGTCTCGAAGATTCGCTGCGTGTGATCTTTCCCTGGACAGCTTATTTCGAACCAGTCAGTCTGTATCGGCAACCACAGGGACTCGCTATTTTACCTTTTGGGGGTGTTTCAGAAGGTGAGGGTGGGCGTGGTCCGTGATGAGGGTTAAGTTGTTGCTCCATGGCCGAGGGGGGTGTGGTCTCCAGTTTTGTATGTCTTTCAGGACCGCTAGAACCCCCCTGTTCCCCCCCCCCCCGTTTCATAGATGTCTGAATGCTGTCGTTGGGGTGACTGTTTGCTGAGTAGTATGCGATAGGGTGAAAGGCGTGGTTGGGTAAGGTTTGTGAGGGTTGGCTTTCCCTCTTTAAGAGTATGCGCCCACGCTCTATGCTGATGCGTCTGTGTGGCTATGAAACGGCTGGTCGTATTGCGGCTGAGTTAAACGGGTGGCGAGCACATAAGCGTTTAGCGTCTCGAAGGCCATCGTTTGGGCTGTTGTCCCACACCAGGGAGTTGCTTTTCTTGGTTAAGGTCCAACAGGGGCTCCAAAGAAAGGCGAATACTGAAGGACGAAATATCAAAAAAGGGAAGGAGTACCTTTGAAAGTTTGGGATAAAGTAGCGAATAATCCGGTAAACCCTAAGAATAGCGACGTCCGTAGGTTTCTCGTTTGCGTCCATTCGGCGACGCCCTTGATCTTTGTGGGTCCATTTGGATCGTGTTTTGCCTTCTAGGACGAACCCCCCACACACCACCCCAAGGGGGAACGCGATGCGACGCTGGGTAAGGCGTGACCCTGGGTTTTTTGCCTTTTTGTTCCACGGTCTCTGGGAAAGTGGAGTTTATGATGAAAATTAATGGGGGACAGAAAAAAACCCGGTGCGCATTTATTTGAGCTTAATCTCCGCCAAATGTCCGCCGATTGGATGAGATTTGGTGCAACGCTAAGCAACACATGCCAACACCAAACCATGGGTACAGGGTTTTGGCACGGTGTTTGGCTGTACGCGTGCACCAATCTCATCCAAATCGGTTCGAAATCGGGGGGGGGAAGTATCGCTCAATAGGTGCGCACCAATTTTCGGGGTCCCTCCATTAATTTCGTCATAACTCCACTCCCCTGGACCGGGGGAACGAAAAGACCAAAAAAAAACAAAAAAAAAAAACACCAAAAAAAAACCCGTGGTCCGCCCTTAACTCTGGGTGAACACCTTTCTCGGGTTGAGTACAGATCGTTTTTCTCATTGGGGGGGGGGGGGCCAGTATCCTGTGGGACGTACTTTGTGTGGATTGGTCGTCCTCGGGGCATGAGCATATCTTCCATTTAACACCTTAGCCAGCCTTCTCTGATCTCGGTCTTCGAATATGCGTTCTCATGGCCTGGAAGTGGCGGGGTTGGTCAAGGCGAAGACATAACTGTCGGTTTGACAGCCCTTCATGGGTAAATGAAGGCCTGTCCACCGTCTCCTTTTTAATGTGCCACGTTGTTATATCCCAAGCGGACGTCGAACTTGTGAAGAGTTTCTTCATCACCGATTTATAATTGGGGAATGAGGAAGTGGTGGCGATGCCGTAATCGTCCTTCGTTCAGGCGCGATAGGATGTACCGGGCATACTTCCCGCTTTCTTCTTGATAGTAATAATGGTCCAAAAGAATAGCAGCTGCCGGCTTTGATCCCGGCAGACGTCTGGCGTTAGCGACAGCCGACATATGTACACCCGGCACCAATCCGGGGCGGTTTGTATATTCAGCGTGAATTCTGTCGGAGCAGGTTGGGGATGTCCGGCGTGAAGCCGACAGCGCGGTCGCGCGCGATCCGGTATCGGCGCCGCGCTGTCCGTACATCCATTCTCGATCACTCTGATTTCGCTCACGCGCTGGCGCACCAATTCGGTGAGCGGCTCGGCAGGAGTCCTTGGCGGATCGCGACGCTTTGCGCGCGTTTGCCGGCGAAGCGCTGCGGCTTCGCCCGAATCTGCTCGACTCCGCAACCGCGATCTACAGAGCTCGCCGTTCACGATCCGCGATGACGACGCTGCTGCGCCGCTGTTTAAACTTCAGGGCTACGTCGCGCTGCAGGCCTGGCGCGTCTCCACACTGGTTCTGGCGCCAGCGCCGCAACGAGCTCGCGCTGCTGCTGCAAGGCCGGCATCCGATCATCTCCGGTCTCATCATCCTCCGCATCGATCGGGCACGCAGGGCTTTTTTTACTCGACCACGCCCCCCATCATCATCGCGCCTTTGCCGTGAGCGCGACGAGGTGACAAGCCTGCCGAACGTCACCATCTGCCGAAACGTCAGAGCCGGACCTGCGCACGCGAAAATCTCAGTTGCGTTTATCTCAGGCGCTGGTCGACATTATCGGCGGCGTCACATCGCGATTTCGCCAAGATCGGCCGCCGGCGCGATCTTCGAGCGGATGTGTCCTCCCGCTGCACCGCAGTCGTCGTTCCCGCGCTGTTGACCAATTGCACCTGGCCGGTGATGAGCAGTCGCAGGAATCGTTAGGGTGGTGGCAATGAGCGTAAGCGAGCCCAACCTCCACCGACTTCGCTGCGAAATGGTGGCACGCTATCGCTTTCCCACCACTACGGACTGCGAACTGATTTGCGTTGCGCGCAAGCACAATCTTGATACGCATTTCGACAAATTGGCACGACGGCAAATCAGGTCAAAACCTGTCAGTCCTTCGCGCACAAATATTCCGACTTAACGTGCGACCACCTCAAATAGGCATAACTCCGCTTGTCTCACGGCTGGATGAGGGCGTTGGCCATCGTCACGAACGTGCGGTGAGATTCGAGGGACTCTATAGCTGCGAACTGACGTGTGTGCTGAGCTTACGGCGAAGTCTTTGTGTGTTCGGGCGCCGCGGTGCTGGCGTTAAGTCTGAGAGAAGCTGCGTTCTCACTGGCGACTGAGGCAAAAGAGCCGTTCTCCCGTGAAGAGCACGAAGTAGCCGTAATCCATTGCGCGGGAAGGCCGGAATGCTCCAGCTGCCCTTATCTCGTGTGCCCATGTTGTTTGCGCAAATCGCACGCGGAACCTCGGGTGCAGCAAGCACCCGGTCTTTTCCCTGAGACCTCTAACTTTCTGGCCGGGACAAACGAAGATGCAACCTCGGGCGATCAACGCCGCGATATCGCGAAAGGTCGTATGCGTAGGATGGTAGAGCGGAGCGAAACCCAATCGCTCACTAACACTGACACTGATGGGTACGCTTCTCTCCACCCTCCAAGGGCCTGCACGACGCGGCAAGATTGTGCACCAATCACCGTCCCCTGAATGGCATGTCCACCTGCCGCACCGGGCATGCCAAGCTCATGGAACTCGCCGTACCGCCCGGCCTTCCTCTATTTCCGGCAGTGGGATGCCCCTTTGGTAACCTAAAGTACCAAGTAGCGTCTGGTAAGGCGAAGACTCGCTATAGCCCTCGGGTTTGACATGTTGCTGTGCATCATACCCAGTCTTTCGGCTGGCCCCCATGCGAACACCAAGAGCGGCTTCGCGCTGTCGCATATCGCCGCGCCCGACGCGCGGCTGTGGAACCGGCATCCTTTTGCCTCCGCCGGATTAAAATAGTGACAACTTCGTTGAAGGGACCGCGCAGGAATCCCGCCGACGTGGCGCCTGGCAGCCCTGCCGTTGGTCCGCCGCCGACGTATCGCTATCGGCCCTGTTCCTGCGGCCCATTGGGTCGTGAAAACAGTCATGCTGGTGCTGTTTGGCGCTCTCGGTCGGGGTCTGGGCGATCGCGATCGACAGAATTTGCCCTCTATGCCCGCACCAGCGCGCCATGTCTCGCGTCGAGCAGGCCGTCGGTCGTGCCAATCGATCGAGGAACTCTACCGCGCGCTGTCCGGCCAAGCCGACTCAATCGATGGCGGGGCTGTGTTTCGTTGCCGCAATTGCGCGAGTGTGAAGCGCTCGGGTCGAGAGCCCGACACGCGCCTTTTGCCGGCCCCCTCAGATGCGGATCGCGAAGGTGATTGAACGTCCCTCCAGCGGCCCTCGAAGTCGGCGTCTTGAACGGCGCTGCTGGTGCTGTCGACCGTTGGTTCGGCCCGGGCCGTTCCGTTGGCCTGTTCGGAACCGTCTGGGGCATCATGTCGAGCTTCCAGTCGATCTCGTCCCTCGAAAAACCTTCGCTGGCCGTGGTGGGCGCCCGTCATCGCGGAAGCGCTGTTTGCGACCGTATCGTCTTATCGCTTGCCATCCCCGCGACCATTTTCTACACCAATGCCGTTCCGAAGTGAATCGTCAGGCGCAGCGGCTTAATTTTTTGGCCGACGAGTTTTTCAGCCATCCTGTCCCGCCAGATCGAGAGCGGCGGGGGACGTCATCACGAGAGCATCGTGAGATCATATCACATGGCGATGAACTGCATGTTCGGCGGTGTTTCGGCGGACGCCTCGGGCCGGGCGTCGCTCCGGCCGTGATGGCGGAGATCAACGGCACTCCGAATGGTGTCTACTTATCTGGTTGCTGCTGATCATCTTCATGTGGCGGTCGCCTTGTGATTGCGTCGCCATCTACTCGACCTGCCGGTCGCCACGGCGTCTAATTCGCTTTCGCGGCCCAACGCCCGCCGCTGACATTGTCGGTCAAGCGCACCGTTGGGCCTTGCTTCCGAACGTCGACTCTATCTCGTGGACACGTGATTCGTCCAACGATCTCCTTCCCAAGAGCAAGTCGATCCGGGGAGACCCGTCTGGAAGCCGAGAGTCGTGGTAATACCTGAGGGGCGACAAGACGGCTTTTACACGATATGATGAAACTATTGGGGTATTTCGGCTGCGGGTTTCAAAAGCGAATATCGTCATCGTGGCCGAGCCGGGCTCCTGTCCATGAGCGTGCGCGACATGCTGACAGCGAGCGATAAGCTCAATTGAAGGTCAAGGACGTCGCAAGGACACTGGTTTGCGTCGGTCGCCTTTGCACGTCCTTCGTGCTAGTGGTGGGTGATGCTTCCTTTCTCGACCAATGCGCATGGAATGGTGCCGGAGACTCGGTTGGGCGTGGATATTAGCGTCGAGAGTCCAGGCGATGGCGGCATGACGACCGGTAAGAAGGATAATCGCAAAGCCCGCTGGCCGAGACGTTGCCGAACCAAGCCGGTCCGATGAGCCGTCGGCAAGATCACCCGAGAAGGCGCCTGTCGGACCGTAGGACCGCGCCGCCGCCGCAGCCCGAAGGCCGATGGGAGAGCCTGTCGAGAGAACC
>Ga0179591_1260632_pt1 | contig 12779 bp, 10 predicted proteins | sample CZOMad2_1_08_16f_FD_182891 | JGI IMG/M metagenome (GOLD analysis project Ga0179591, IMG submission 182891) | Vadose zone soil fungal communities from Angelo Coast Range Reserve, California, USA - CZOMad2_1_08_16fungal (PacBio error correction) | ecosystem: Environmental > Terrestrial > Soil >...
CCGGCGCGTAACGAAAAGTCCCCTATCACTTTATGAACTGAGACGGAGGGGGGTGATAAAGTAAAATTACAATAATAACCTCCAAGTTCTTCGGCTCCTCTTGCTTACCAGTGTTCCGTCGGACCCAGGCTCATCTCGAATTCCCACCCTTTCCCTTCATTTAGGTTCCGATGGAATAAAGGGTCTAAAATAAAGGCTGAACGCCGGCTTCATGGATGGCGTCTCTTAGCTTATAACGGTAAAACCTTGCCTACAACCGGAAAGACGCGTTGCAAAAATCATTCAAAGACGTAAATAAAAAGGGGGTTGCGGGGGCTCTAATTATGGGCCCGAGCGGCCGAGGGGGGTCTTCACCATCAGTGTACGGGCAGGGAGTCGCGCGAACGGGCGAACGTGCATGACGTAGAGGCTGTGCGCGAGGGATTGGCACGCCTTCGAAAGACTGGACACGGGGGCGCGGTCCGCAGCAAGCCGAAAGAGGGCCTGTCGGGAATGGACACCCGGACCAGCTTAACACCTTCGGCGGGTCCAAGTTCGGTACCGGAAATTACCTGCCTCAAATAAAGGGAAGACCTGCTTGGGGGGATGTCACCCTCAAAAAAAAACCCTGTCGAGGGGCAGGAAATAAAGTTACCAAAGGGCGAAGCACCCGTTCCAAGTATTTACTCTCTAGCCCAGGTGCCAGGGAGTTCAATAGGCGCATTCCAAACCCAAATGAAAGGACCTTCTGCCAATAAGGCAAGACCCTAACGCGTCCGCCCGAATCCAGAGAACAGGAAATTTCAATCTATTGGACGTGCCACCAAGGGAACTCTCAAACTATTCCGCTAGATCTCCTCACGTGCGGAGACGCCGTTCGCCGGGACTGCTGGGCAGCCATCGGGGCGAGTCTTTGAGCGTCCATTAGGCTAGCAACTAAAAGCGCTGTCGAGGGGATCGTCACGAGCGGAAACGTCGGCCCGTAACACAGGGCGTGAGAAGACGATTCTGATAAGGGGCGGGATGGATTCACTAATCTTCAACTCCACTCGACGAAAAAAAGCTGAAAGTATAGCGTTCGACCGTGTGTCTGTCAGGAGGGGATAGATAGTGGAAAAGTCACCTCCTACGGGGGATCCCGCAGCCTGAGAAATGAAAATCGCCCGTTCCAGAAGAATACTGGCACGTCGGGTAGGCGGAGCTACTCAGTAAGAAGCCCAGGGGTCCGGCCCCGAGAAACTCTTAGAGAGCTGCCTCTTCCTTTAACGGGGTCGAAAGGCGGCTAAATATCTTGTTGGTTACTACCTTCGACCTTAGGAGGACTGGGGGATGGAAGGAGTTTCACACCGCTGAGGGGGACGGGGACCAGGTGCAAGTCTCCCGACAGGTGCACAACTCAAATGGCCGGGAAATGGAAAACAAAGACTTATGAGCCTTGCTGCAGAAATCTTACTGAGGAGAAGAGGTTGGACTTGAACACGTGGGGGGAGAAGGCCGGGACAAGTCGCTCTTCCTCTTCCAAACTTGGGGAGGATTAAAGATATAGAGAAAGAACGCGTCTACGCGCTGCTGGAGATCACCCACTCGTCGCTCAACCTCTGAGGGGAAATCAAAAAGAGGGGGAATTGAGACATTCGTCAGCTGGGAAGGGGAGGAATGGACCCGCGTGGGTGCGGTCAAGCTGGGACGTTGTGCACGCTCCTTCGACTGAATGAGCAACCGGGCCGCCTGATCCCCACCTGCTTGTAGGAATCCTTGCAAAGCCCATGTGGGACAAACTTCCGGGCGTCGCCAGTGAGTACCCAGCACAAAAAGCCTGTCCGCCGCTCTCGGAGGCGTTTCAGCTAAAAGAGCTGGGATCCCTCTTTCAGGGATTTGATTGGCAAAGGTAAATCCTTGTCTGCGCAAAGCGAAAATCATACGGGGAACAATCTTCCCGCTGTGAACCGGGGAGGAATTGTCAAAGAAAAGGGGGATCACTTCACTTCCTGAGAGGTTATCCCTGCTGGAAGACCCTACGATCCGGCAGAAAAGGGGGCCACGGAGCTGAAGCAAGCATTCGACTGAAAGGCGTCGATTGTTGAATGGATTGGGGGGGGGAGACCGTCCTATTACGGGCTCTCAGGCCATAGTCTCGCTACTTCGAAGACTTCAGGACGCCGACCGAGGCACTGGTGCCACAACGCCGGGGCGAGCTCTTTTTGACTGGATTGGGTATACCGGGATTGGCCGCTTTAAAACCCATCAATCCTATTTGTCCCTAGGCTCCCTCCGAAAGAGGAGAGATCTCTTAAAGAACGGTATAGTCGATCATCTCTCAGCCTGGGGGAACAAGTTTTCGGCTAAGAGAATCCATCCTCTTTACAGGAAGGGGGAAGGAAGGGAGCAGGAGGGGACCGCTTCTCGTTTTTCTAGGGTCAGGACTTGTTTCTCGTGTGTTTACGAAGGAGAAACTCGGAGGGGATAGTGGACCAACTCTGGATAAAAAGCCTCCACAACGTAACGGTTAGAGAGAAACTGGTCAGGGGAAAGGATCATCTTAGGGGCGCTTGTTAAAAATGAACCGGCAGCCTTGAGCCGTATCCTAGGACTGGGGATTATCTGCAAGGGGTGAAAGTCAGGTAAGAAATACTTGTGAGTCCTTAAAAATGTGATTAACTAAGGACCCGTTCCGGGGGTGAATAAAATCCTAGAGAAATTCTTCCCTCTTCTTCTGGGGCTCTGGACGAACCATAGAAAGGGGAAAGTACTTTCCAGATAGACTGGGGCAGTCTCAAACCGCTTCTTCAGGACAATCCTAATAATCTAAAGGGGACTGATCGGCCTTTAGGGAAGCCTGTTCTGCCCGCAAAGGGGGTGAAGAAGGAACCTAAGGAAAAAGAACGTGATGGGGTGACAAAGCGGCAAAGAGAGGCATAGGTGAGGGTCGACCACCCCCTCGATTAACCAAATTGTGAGTTTCCTTGGCCTAACAAGCTGGGTGGGAAACATCGCTTAAAAGGGTCTTCAAAAAGGGTTAAGAGGAGCTGGGGAGCGCCCCGTGGCAAAGCCGGGTGTCACCGTAGAAATTTCCGAAAAGGGGATTCTAACAGCGAACCGACTGCCGGGTGTCGACCTGGGAATGGTTAAATCTCTTGCGCTTGAAAGGATAGAAGAAATGTGCCGACCGGGAAGGACTGACCCCCCGAAAGAAGGGTTCTTGTTCCACTTACAAGGGTCATGGTCTCACAGCGTCACCACGGACGCTCATTTCAGTGTCAGGAGGAACGCTGACGTCTTAAATGATAAGGGGGCGGTCAGATCAGGAAAGAAACAACAAGAGGAGTAAAATGATATAATACCTCAGGCGGGTCGGAATCCGTCCGACGCGAAAAAAGGGAACATCGCTTCAGGATTGGTAGGGTTGAGGAAGAACGAACCGGGAGAACTCTCCTAGGTTGGCTTTCGGAACCAGGAGAAAGAGCTCCCCCTGCTCAGATCTACTGAAAAAGGGGAACCTATGAAAGACTGACAGGGGCAGGCTGAGAGAATCTGTGACTTCGTTGGAAACTCGAAAGGGAAGTCATTCTTCTTAAGTATAAAAACGAGACTTCCGACAATCCAGACGCGGGCGACAGTGAGGTCCTGACTCAGGAAAGAAAAAAAACACGACAAGTTGTACGGAAGAAATAGGAAGTGTCTGGAGGAGGGAAAATTGCATCTTCGTCGAACCGATGGAAATGGAACCAGGGCCTTAATCATTTGAGGGGAAAAAAAAAAGATCAGCCTTTACTCCATCGAAAGAAAGACTTGTCCTGAAGGGAGAAAAAGTCCCGGCCGAATATCTGGAAACTGGTAAAAGGTCTTAGATAAATTTCCCCTTATCTAGGGAAGGGGGACAGGCTTTTCTGGAAAAATAGAAGCATGAGGGAAACTCTGTGATTGAAACAGACCGGAGGGCCTTCATCCTTCTGGGGGAGTAAGGGGTCCCCGTCTTAGAGAAATGAACAGAAGGAAGAGAAAGGACCTTAGAAAAAGGGGGAGGGAAAAGGAGGCATTCCACGGTCTAGGAACAAGGATCGCGAAGTCGAAGTAAAAAGGACGAAATCTACCGTTAAAGGTATCTATATAAAGAAAGGAGGCCACCGAGTTAAGATTCTCAGAAACAAAACACCCAGTCGCGGCTGCAGTGAGACTTAGCTGGACGCACGTCGGGGGTCTAGGTTACAAATGAATACACCTTATTTGAGGGGAAGCGTCTGCGAGAAAACGGCTCTGGGGTAACGCTGGTGCCTCAGCGGTCCTCTAAACACTAAGCTTCAAGGGATCGGGAGATCGACTGCTTTGTACAGAATGCGTGCAGAAGGAAAGGGGGAAAGACTTGGAGCAAAGATGTAAGTCAGATGTCTATTGGCAATCCGGGAAAAGAGACAGAACAATCCTCCAGTGGCAATATGAAAGGGGAATCTCAGAACAAGAGGAGGAAAGAGGCCCTTAGCTTTCTGGGGGAAATACTTGCTTCTAGTTATAAGAGTGGTCTCACCTGGGAGAGAGAAAAAGGAAATGATAACATTTCTGAAAAAAATAGAGAGAAACTACTTAAGGAAAGGCTAGAAAATTCTTTGAGGCTTAAGCCTAAAACTATAGATTATACGGGAATGTCACCTCACGGAAGGGGGAGGGGAGCCCTCCGACAGGGTATGTCCGGGCTAAGACCTCCCTAAAAGAGGGAACTGTAGTTTTGCTGAGCCGGGGGGCACTGGGTGCTCATACCTGGTCGGAGGAATCACCACGCCCACTCTAATAATTAGAAGAAGAGCGCTCGGGGAAAGGAAGTTCCTCGGGTTCGAAGTTTGGGCAGTCGGTCTGCGTGGGGAACGTCGTTCTTGTACCAAAGGGAAAAAGGAATGCGCGGACTGAAGAAGTAGTTGCAGTATCGGGAAAAAGGGAGTTGGGATAAGAATTTCCATTGGTGGTGTGGTGTGCGACTGAGAAGACCGGGACATTGGGAGGGAAAAGAACTCAGTGGCGTCAGACAAAAACTAGGAAGGGGCCTTCCTAACCGCCAGAGAGATAAGGGGGGGGGGGGGGGCTGCGAGATGACGTCTCTTTGAAGAGTTGAGGATAGGGGAGGTGCTGTCTGAAAAAAACGGAGGAGAAGCCCGCTCTCTCAACAACAACCTTAAAGGGAGGAAAGTCAGGTGCCGGCGGAGAAAGGGGAGAAAAAAAAAGGGGAAAAAAGGGGTGTTCAATCTGGAAGAACGACAGAAAACAGAGACGTAACGACTTTGCCAGGGAATTAGGATTATAATCATCTGCTTTGGGTCTCACTCTGGGAGGGGGGAACGTAGACTGAGGCAGGACAACCTTCCATGGAAGGGGAACAGCATTTTTCCCGACCTTGTCCAAAAATCACGTCCAAATCTCCTGGAGTGAAAAGGTCAGGGAGAAACCCGAAAGGAAGGAGGGGTCTTACGGCTCCTAAAGGTAGGAAAAAGGTCCTCCTGGGTGAGGGAAAAAGGAGCCGAGCTGGATGAGACAACCCTCGGTAAACTCTGGGTGGAATACGCCAAGTCGAACGCAGGAACACTTTGGAGAAGATACGTGCCCTATATCTGAAAAAGGAGGGGGAGACTGAGGGAAGCCAGGTTTTCCTCGTATCAACGGCTTAAATGAGGCTGTTATCCCGAAGGAAAAAGAAAGGATGACTCATCTGGACCTCGAAAACTAGTAGAAAACCCTCCTGAGATGGAGCGGGATTTCGTTGGACAAATGGCAGGTATCAAAAAGGGAAGGATCTCAAAAGAGCCTCTGCCGTAGAAAAAGGAGTATGAACTTCAAAAACGGGTGAACGGGCACCTTACTACAGTGACCGCGGGGGCAAAGGAACCATCTTCCTAAGGGACGTTGGTTTGAAAAGCATTGGGGAAGAGAGATCTAAGTCATTTCAAGGGCGTGACAAAGAACTGCGGAGAGGATGTGGCCCTCAAGACTGGTACCGTGCTGAAAAGGGTAACCATAAAAGGTTGATAGGGGAAGGAAGCGAGTCTCATCCTTGAGAGGACGGGTAACTCGACTCAAGCCGCTGGACAGGCGCACTGAAAAGCGCAGTCGGGAGCGGTGCCGCCGCAAGGATGGGGGCGGGAAATTGCCATCAGGAGTGGCAATGGGGGGTTAGAGGGAGTGGATGAGTAACTTACCGGGGAAGGGGGGCCTTACTCTTTTCGTGATGCAAAAATAAGAAGGGGAACGGTATCTAAAGTGGGTCAGTATTCGGACTTCGGGAGAAGGTGTAAATTGAACGGCGAGTGGAACCGCCTGACGAATAAAGAAAAAGGGACTCTCTAGGGGGAGTCAGGGGAGGAAGGTGACCTGACTTGAAAAGAAAGCTTCAGGGGGAAAATCCTCACTTTCGTAAGAATATCCCTTCTCCAGACGGGGAAAGATTATTCCGGCTTCGGAAGAAGGGGAAGACCAAATGGACCAGACGTCCCCAGACATGTTGTGCAATTTCGCAAAAGCCAAGAAGAAAAGGCCGCAGCTCAGTCTGAAGAAGGGAACGGGGGGAAAAAGAACAGGGTTTCGATCCAGAAAAAAAAAAGGGGGACTTTAAAAGACGCCGTTGAAAGAAACGTTATGGGAAAAAAGAAACAAGGGTCATCGTCCAAAAAAGTCTCTCCAGAGAGGAAGTTCTAAACGTCAAAACGAAGCGGCCTTACCCTTTTAACACTTGGAGGAAGGCGAATTGAAAGGTGGAAAAATCGGCAGTACGCCGCCTTGGGAGGGACTGCGGTATGCTAAAAAGGAAAGTCTACTCAAGCAGAGGAGGGGGTCAGCATGACGTGTGTACGTCAACCATTTACTAAGGGAATTCTTCAGGAAGGCCCGTACTGGGGGAAAACTTCCAGCAGTGTAGGAGAAGGAATGTATGGAGTCTACCTTTTTCGGCCTAATCTAAAGTTGGTCCGACTCGTCTGTTGAAAAGGCGGCAAGAACGAACGATCCAGTTCTTCTGGGGGAAGGAAAGGGTCGTTTAAAGGAAAACCCACCATCTTTACTCCAGGGGAAAGAGACTTCAGCATTGATGGGGGGGAAGGAGGCTTAGAAGGGAACTATCCTGACTTGGTTAAAGATCCTCGCAAAAAAGGGGGAGGAAATGATATAGAGGAAGGACGTCCTCACCAAGTCCTAGGAAATTCCCCCCTCGGCCTCCCAGACAAGGCTTAAATGGTTCACTACATCTGTGATTATCAAGACCGTGAAGTACAATGAAAGGAAAGAGGGGAGTGGTCCCGGAAGGGACTTCAACGGTAGTCCCGTCAAAAGATCAAGAATGGGTCTCACCGCTTCGGGAGCTAACTGCCCAAGGGGGAAAAAGATCTACACCGGAAAGTAGTTTCAAAGCGTAGATCGGGAGTGGAACTTCAAAATTTCGGGGGGAAGAGGACTTTACCCGATCAGGAAAGGGGAGCTTAAAAGCTTCAAGGTAACAAGACAGTACCAATCGCTCTTGAAAAGGGAGAAACTGCCTTCCATGCCAAAGGAAAGGGTGACTTAGGAGAGAGTAACTTTTTCTAGTCTACGGGAAACCCTCTTTCTGGCGCGACGATGTCTCAACCCATCCTGTACGGAATGCAAGCGCGACAAGTGGACGCCGGGGAACTAAAGGGGAAGAAAGTGATCCCTGAAAACAACGATAGAAGTTGGGACTTTTAAAGGGAAGATTTTCTCCGGGGAAAGTGGTACTTACGAGGAAGTTAAAAACAAGGAGAAGGGTACCATCGACCAAGGATCGGAGTAAAGATGTGACTGGGATGGCACCACGCCGATTAAGTCATTGAAGAGGCAGGAGGGAGCTGGAGGTCCCCGTCTGAAGGGGGGAAAACCTTCCGGGAAGAAAAAAGGAGCGATTAATTCGTTAACCTCCGAGTCCTCACCAATAACTCAACAAACATAATACCTTACCAAGGTCGGAGAGGGGCGAAAGGGAATATGAATATACCAAAAAATAGGACACAGTATGAATTAACCCTACTAGGAGAAAAGGGAAGTCAACCCCCGGAATGAAATAACTGCTTCAATAAAAGAGGTAAAAGAAACGATCACTACCTGACGTCTCCAAATGGACCAAGAATTTCACTGGGGGAGGACTGAGATAAAAAACGACCGAGGTTAAACGGAGAAAAATCGACTTAACTGAAGCTCAAGAGGGGCTTGTAACTAGGGAGGAAAGGTCCTTCTTCTCTCTTATGAAACAGGGGAGGGCCTCTGGGGTGATAAGACCGAATGACTGTTCACCCGAGTCCAAAAGGCACTTACACCACTCCTCGAGGGAGAAAGAGAGGTTTCCTCTGGGGGGGACAGGGGAGAAGAAAATCTTCAAGAAAAAAGGGGAGAGTCCCTGGGAATGAAATGGAAACGAAAAAAGAGGGGCTTTCACCAGTGGGGGTCAATCGGGACGTATCACTAAGTTCCTGAAACACCTCGACGAATAGAGCCATTCTGCGTTCTAAGTGAGGGAAGAATCTATCATCCAACTAAGAGAGGGGAACCGGGTAATCATCCAGGCACTGTTGATCACTCCAGGGAGTGAGTCGGTAACAGCCAAAGCCGGAAAGATACGGAGAGAGGGCACTCGCTAGGGTTGTCTGTGGCAGAAAGGGAGAACTTTCGCTACCATAAGGCCCTAATAAATAAGGAAAAAGGGATCGCGCTAAAAGAGGGAACTTTGAAGGGTTCGCGTGCAAAAAAACTTTTTAATTCTTTTAGGGGTACCGACCTGACGGAGAAAAAAAACTTGGTCGGTCACCCCGGGTCTGAGAAAGGAAGTGATCGTGATAGGAGGGAGAGTACAACCCTCGCTCTCGTATGGACCAAAAAGAGCTTAAGTCAGAACTCCCATTCTAAAAGAAGGGGCATGGGCCCTCTTTACGGCGCAGGGAAAAGGTACGTGAAAAAAACAGCTGTTGCTTGTCGAGAGAAAAGAAAGCGCCAACATGAAAAAGATTGATAGAAAAAAGAAAGGGGAAACTTATATAGGGGAGTGAGAATGTGACCTCAAGGGCCGGGTCTACAGCAGGGGGGAAAATCTTCACTAAAGAAATAAGGGGAAAAAAAAAAAGGCAGGACAAACGCACACGCAAGGCCTGTAACATAGTGAGGTATGGAGGGACCGCAACGGAAATTATGGGGGATGCGGACAGAGAAAGAAGGGGATGTGGGGGCTACAAACAGTCGTGCAAAACTGACAAGTATCAGAAGGGCAGCCGCTTGGGAGAAAAAAACACAAGTCATGTGCCCAGTCAGTTGAAAAAAAAGAAAGGAAGGGGGAGGGGGGGTAGAAAAGGCGCGCCTCGGTGAGCAGGGAGGAGGATGCCAGTGAAGGGGGAAAAGGAGAAGACAACGAACAGGAAACCAAAAAGTATCGCTGCACACAAGGAAAACAGAACTCAACAAAAGCTCCACAGACCCGCGGGGCAGCCTCTAAAAAACTGAATGAAAGGGGCACGTAGGCCAGGAGAGAGAAAGGGTCCACTAGGCAAGCCCGACCTCGTGAAAAACTGACAAGGGAAAACAAAGCGCAACGTGCACGTATCGGGAAGAGAGGAAGGGGATGGCACGGCTCCAAGGGCAAGCTGAGAGGGAGCTAGGAATGGAGAAAGGACATCATGAGGGACCACGAAAAAAAGTGGGGATTCTACAACTCGGGGAAAAAGAACGTCATCAGAATGCAAGAACAGAGAGAAACCGAAGAGAGACTATTCGGAAGCTGGGTTACCATACAAGTACCAGGAAGGAGGGGAAAAATACGAGAAACCCAAACAAAAGGCAGACTCGAAAAAAAAGGAAAACAGTACAGATGGCTTGAAGGGGGCCAAAAAAAACGAAATCCTCGTGGGCAAAATAGGAAAAGATAAGTTCACAGGGAGAGCGCGGACAAAACGCAAACGGGCCAAAACTCGTGCGCAAAGGAGACCGCACCAGTCGATTCAGAGTGAAAAAGGGGGCAGGCGTGTGGTTCAAAGAAAGAAGGGGAACGTGCCTACTAAATAGGGAGGAACATACGAGCGTGGGGACCCTCATGGGGAACACGAAAAAAAAAAAGCGCTCGGTTGAGGATCGGGCATCTGTGCATGAAAGGGAGAGGGGAATCGACCGAGTGGTGGACAACAGCAAGAAAGGAAAAAAAGGGGGAAAAGCGCGGTGTGAAAAGAAACACATAAGAAGGCCGCGAAGGTCGGTAAGGGAGCGACACCGATCCCAGACAGGAAAAAAATAGAGCATATCTCGCCGCAGCTCCGAAGGGAAAGACAGGAAAAGGGTGATGCGTCAAAAAGCCGGCTCTTAAAAAGAATAGCCAGGCCCTGGGAAAAGAAAAAAATAACATCTCCGGCCTGAACAGTTGAAAAAGGAAAAATCACACTGGGGGGCCATTCACCATTACTAAAGGGATGGGAAAACAGCGCCCCTAACTGAAAAGGCTAGGAGCTTCTTGCCCGGCCAAAAGAAAGAGCGGCACACTTGGTGGTGCTTCGGGGGGGGTCAGGAAGGGAGGTGTGGACGTAACTTTTCTACAGGAAAAAAAAAAAAATAATTGGGATTCAGAACTCTGGCAATTCCCGATCAATACGACTTGTCGTAGATCGCCTCCTCCAACCTTGGGGAACTGTCGGGGAAAAGGGGTTAGGACTTGTACGATCCGAATGATTTTTCCCGGACAGGAGGGGACAGGGACGGACCGAAGACTGCGGGAAGGCGGTCGGAGACCGGGGAGGGGAAGGTGAAAGGGGGGGCTCTTAAAAGAAACCAGCGGAAGGGATAAACAGTAGCAAGAAAGCCGACAGAACCCGGTCCCCAGGGGGAACCCGGAGGAAAGGGAGGCTCTGGCATACCACCTTAAATGACAGGTCCTAGAAGGGGGGGGACCTTTCAGACCCGCGTGCTAAAAGCAGACTCTTCGTCTCCAAATGGGAGGAATAACGTGACTACCCATCCTTTGGTCGCCGGAATATAACCTGGGCCGAAAGCTAAATAGGATCCGGACCAATGATGGGGGGGGACGTTGCTCGGACGAGGTCAGTCAAAATTGTAAGGTTGACGGGGAACTTCCTCGGAGGTACTGGTACCTGGTTGGGGGGATAGAACCTTCCGCCGCTGTTTAAAAGGGAGAAGGGCCTGGAGGCAAGGGAAAAAGGTGGGAGGTTGAATCTAGCGAAGATCCTCCGAAAACATTGAACGCCATGGTCCGAAAAGGCCTTCAGCAAGGGAGGGGAAGTCTCATCTTTTTCGAAAGGGAAGGGGGGGATGTCGAAGGGGAATCGCGGTTGAAGAAAAAAAAACGGACTACCTCCCTAAAGGAGAGTCGGGTTCTTGTCAAAAGGAGATGTTTCAATGTCTCCGAAAGGGTTAAACGCATCCTTACGCGAGGAGGGATGTCTGAAGAAGGGGCTGAAGAAAACCTTAGAAGAATGGTATACTTGAGAGAGACTCTACAACAAAAAGTTGAGGAAAAATATATATTCAAAGAGAAACAACGGGAAGGATCCAAGAATCGGCCGCCCAAGCAAAGGCGTCGGTTCCGTTCTTTTACAAGGGGGAATGACCTGAGGGGGAAATAAGAAGAACGAGAAGATGTAAGACTCTTCGGGGGGACAAAAAAAGGGGAAACGTCATATAAAACCCCTTGCATAGAAGTCATACACTCAGAGAGGGGGGGGGTGTGAAATTCAGTCGTTCCGAAAAGATAGTTAGAAAGGGGGTGGAGGGCGTGAGGACCTTTAAATCCCTTCACTAGGAAAATGGATCCCTGCCTTGAGAAAAAGGCCACTTCCTGACGCTTTGAAGCCTATCACCGGTCCAGTTAAGGGGGAAGCTTCAAGCGAGCAAGTCGGAGATCGACCAGGGGGCCCTCTAGGAGGCGAAAAGGTTAAGTCACAAAAGAATAGGATACGGGTTTCGGAAGGGGAAAATGGACCTGCGGAGGAGGGAAAGTCTAGAAAAAAAGGGTTATCCGAAGGAAAAACTTCTTCGGAATTGGGGAGAAATGGGGGAAAAATTGAAAACTTCTTTACGGAGATGGAGTTCGTGAAAGAGTAGCGCACGAGCGAAGGATGACATCTTTGGAGGAAAGGAGACCCGAACTGCAGGGGGGATTCGTCGGTCAAATTCCTCTTTTCGTCAGGAGTCCCGTATTAGAGTTACCCATAAAGCAAGGAGGAACAGTATAAGGAAGGAGGGCTCGTGAGGGAAAGGAGTAGGGACCCATAAAGCTATCGACGCCCTTCAAAGATGGAGGGGAAATCGAAACTTTCCGGAGGAGTAGAGCTCCCACTGGAGGCACGGAAGCGTCCTGCCCTACTTAATGGTCCAACCCCATGAAACAGCCCTTTCAAGAACTATGAAAGGATACGTCGGGCAGGAAAGATCCTCTCACAAGACTTTCAATTTATTACGCGTCACCGGCGGCCTGAGGGGGGGGGAAGACAACAGGGAGGGGGACCCACTGAGGGGAGTCTCCGCCGTGATGGAACTACTAGGGGACGCCTGTCAGGTGATAGTGCACAAGCTGGTAAAAGGAGGTCGGGGAGAAGACGGAAAGGAAAGAGCTGCGTGGGGGAGGCCCAAGTGGCGTCCAAAAGAAAGCAGCAAGGTGTCTTTCCTCGTTGGGGAAAGAGCGGCGAGAATACCGGGAGAGAAAACCTTCTTCCGGAGAAGCTTTCTTTCCCATGTAGGGGGGGACCACGGGGTCGGGGTCTAGCTTCATCACAGGTCTAACACCGTAGGAAGAGAAATCCTTCTCACTTAGAGTTTCGAGTCGTGTG
>Ga0179591_1262735_pt1 | contig 12779 bp, 12 predicted proteins | sample CZOMad2_1_08_16f_FD_182891 | JGI IMG/M metagenome (GOLD analysis project Ga0179591, IMG submission 182891) | Vadose zone soil fungal communities from Angelo Coast Range Reserve, California, USA - CZOMad2_1_08_16fungal (PacBio error correction) | ecosystem: Environmental > Terrestrial > Soil >...
TTTGACCGGGCGACAGTGAAGGAGCACTTCTATCTTCAGGGAATGGGGGCTAATCTGAGTGCACCGTTACGCCCTCCCGACACCGAAGAAAAAGAAGAGATGTAGCCTCACAGCGGAGGAAAGGGCGTTACTTTGAAGGCTTCACAACCTGTCAAATCTCCGTCCTTTTCGAGCTGAAGACCTGATCGGAGGGGATTGGAAATATCGTATACACAACTTCCAGGAGATGGGGAACCGAGGGGTTAAATCTAACGAAAGACCAAGAACTATAATTGCGTCTTGGAGGTCAGGAGATCCGTGAGATAACGATACCAGGCCGGGAACAATAACGTTAGATGAAGCAGCAAGCCATCAGTGGGGCCAGAAGATAGTAGGATTCTTGAGTCGAATCGTAGGGGATCCATCACGACGAGATTGAGCTGAAACAGGTCCAAAGGAGGAGGATGCAAACGATTGAGGAAGCATGAGGCCAGGGTGCGGCAAAAAGTCGAGGAATCAAAGAGCCACTGGGCGGTGCCTCTGCCGTCGAAAAGTTGGGTATTGAAAATAATTGGACGGAAGGATTCGGGGCGAAAAAGAACGTCAAGAAATGCACCAGCTTAGAAAAGTTTTAGCCATTTGTTCGATCAAAAACTCAGCGCGAAAAGTCCGTCTGAGGTTATTAGCGGGGGTTTTTGAACCGTGGTAGAATGCGGCATTTGGGACCCGTAGGAGCGCTCCAAACCGGAACATTTGGGAGGAGAAAGTTCCTGTCGCGAAGTGAGTGACGGAGAGGGGGTGGGGCAAGCCGAAAGGCAGTACGACTAGAGGTACGTGTCTAAGAACCTCCTCGTCCCGCAATGTGGAGGATCAATACAGATTCATCACCCCAAAACAAAGATTGCAGGGCGGGGTTCTAACAATAGACCACATCGTTCAATACGGACGAGGGACAAACGCTTTTTTACTGGAGTTCCCAGGGTCCTGGCCGGTATTGGGGAAAAAAGGTCAGGGCGCCTAATATAGAAAAGATTGCTTCATACCGATCAGGAGGGGCATGTTTTACGGATGACTGGCAAGAGACGGTACGACACCATTTCCCGGAGAGGGATGGAACGGTCTAGAAACGGCAGCAAAGCGTGATGTAGGGGTTCAATCGATTTAATTGACCAGCGCGCAAGAGTTGTAACATCCACCGTCGGATGGGGGGGTCTCAGAAAAGAAGGCTGGTTGGGGAAACCACATCGCCTGGTAAGAGAGCATCGCAAGCCCTGATCGTCGGAGGATGATTTTTGAGATGTCCTCACTAATCCTATCACTGCTTTACCTAGCGAATAGAATTGGGCTAGCCAATACCAAAAGGCGACACGTTAAGGCCCGCGGATGGTACACTGGACAGCCGCGGTCGCACCTCAGACCAGGGAAGAACATCAATGCCGGCGAGAAATCAGGGATCGTGAAAAAACTACTGAATGTAGGAGACTACGGAAGGCAGGGAGAAATCTTTAAAAGCGCGGGAACAGCTAGAGTGGGGGGAAAATCGGAAGATGAGGCTAATGGTCGAAAGTCATGGACTTGCAAGGGGGCACTACTCGGGCGTTTTCATTGGGACTTACACCAATGAGTTCGAGGGTATCAAAGGAAAACTTTTTCTGATTGGACGGCAAACAATAACGCAGATGAGGATTCAGGAGATGTATGAAACGACTCTATGCTCCATTGAGAAAGTTTGTTCTTTGAAACAAGGTCTAAAGGGGACAACGCTTATAAGCAGTGACCTGATACTCGCGGTAAGGGGAAGTTAAGGCCATATGGTTTCATCTGGCTTAGAATGAATACCCCACAAAAAAAAAAAAAAAAGCGGGGAAAAGTAATCCATAAGGCTCAGACAGGCTTTATGCAGAATGTGCTTCAGGGTCGGGTGATCTCAAAACCTATCAGAGCACGCACAAACTTCCGCCATATGCGCCCAAAGGAAGAACTGATTTTCTTGCCAGAACCGTTGGTGGAACTCAAAGAAATTCGTACCATCTAGGGATCTCGTACGCCCTGTCTGTTCTAGATGATCAGGGGAAAGGGGGGGTGGACAATGGTCGCTCATTAGAATAGTGCAGGTAGAGGGGAATCAGACCTGGATCTGCATAAAAGCCCTCAGAGCTAGGATGATTTATGGGGACCCTAGACCTTCGTTGGGGGGGCCACAGACTAATTGATAGAGCGATGGATGGACCTCAATAGGCAAAGGTGCTTTCAAGACCCCCCCACATCAGGACCTCCACCCCCAGTTAACCAATCTTGAACGAAGCAAAGTCTCCGAGGACGTGTGGGAAAATAAAGAAAGAAACGGCCTGCCTCTCTCGTAAATAAGGATCAGTGTAGGAAAGGGGGGCAGGCATGAAAGGAGTCAGTGAATGCACTATTCAGCTTTACTGAAGAGTTGTATGACTGCTACTTCCCCGCAATAGGACAGTTGGTGGATTCAGACTTGAGATTTACCCAGAGTTCGAAAAGAAGACCGTTTGGTAATAAAAGTCAATTCGCGGAAGATAACTTGAACACAGTTCCGGGGTTCCTCGTGCTGCAGGGGGTCAAGTAGCCATCATCAAAGTTTTTTGTACATTAATTATGTAACTGGGTTGGCCGAGGAAACAGGTCCTCAAGGAGAAAATGGATGGGGATTCTATCCGGGGTCTCTATGGTCCAGAAGGTTGTGTTAGATTTTGGTTCCGAGGGGCCGACTTTGGACTAAACAAAGAACTTATTAGGATAAAAAATCACCTAAAATATTTGCGTCAAGACATGTAAACAATGGGATCGGGATAGGGCGTTCTACCGGACATAAAGTCTCGGAATGAAATTTTAGATAATCGCCATGAAGGATAAAAAGTAACAATTTCTGGAAGATAAATGGCTCTCGACGGAAGGGGTACAGGAGGATTTTGTGAAATTTACCTCTAAGAGCGCCAGGTCTTCTTAGGGGGTAGAGGACTTAAAAATCGCCCTTACTCTATTCTGAGGAGCGAGGAATGGGGCAATGCGCGGGGCACATAGCGATCCGACCGCTGTCTGAGGAAGAATAGGAAGGCAGTACTTCCGGCACGTCCCAAGAAAGGAAGGGCATCGTTCGGAAGAACTACAGATACTGGAGAGAAAGGAGTTTCCTAAGGGTCTACATTATGATAGGTTCGCAAATTGAACATCACGGTAATGGGCTTTAGGGGGCTCCCAAATGAATAGGTCGGGGGGAAAATTTATCTAGAAATCTGATTGAAACCCCATCTTGGAAGATGGAAAAAGGAAAAAAGCTTGGACTTCGGATGCCTTGAAGCCGATAATAGTATTCTCATGTCAGAAGGATCAGGGAAAAAGATGCATACAAGGTATCAAGGCGACTAAGGCATTTCTTCGTCGGCATTGTCCGAGTCGGAGGGAGTGTTTAAAATGGCGCAAACGAGATTTTGTTTGCTAAGAGTACTAGAGGGCGCGCGGCGTTGTGGGAGTCTCGCTTTGTGGAAGAAGGGTCCAGCTCAACGGAAAGCACTGGCGGAGGCAAGAGCAAGCGTGGTCCCTTGGCGATACGCGGGTTCAATAAATCTGAAATAGAGAACAGACTATGGAGAGCAAACTGAAGCACAGGGGAGAAGTCAGGAGGGGTCTGAAAGAGTGGTGGCAAAATACGCCTGAGAGGCGATGTATTCTTCCCAACTGCGCGAAGGTAGGGGCAGGAAGAATAAGATAGGAAGACGGTCTCCCTTCCAGGGGAGCAATAACGGGGAACGGGATGGAGTGGTCGACCTACATCCGACGAATGGAATACATTAGAGGGCCTCAAACGAAAGCAAAGCTGGGGAGACTTTAGAAAAGGAAAAAAGTCTCTATTTCAAGAGAGGAAGGGTCCGCAGCTCTGCAATAACGGTCTGTCTTTGCTATGGATAAGGAGAAAGGCCGCGCATGAATGCTACCAAGGAGGGACTGGGTACTCTCATGGAAAAGGGTCCTTGAGTAGTGGCAAAAATAAACTTTGTCAAGTTCCGGGGGAGTGCAGAAATCGACTGAAGGGATGTTCCCAGAAGTGGAGAAGAAAAGGAAAGGGCACGAAGAGGTGTCGGGGGTGGTTAGAAGGGCGCGAAGAGGGAGTCCTCCTGGAGCACCATAAAAGCTAAAAGAGAGGAGCGCGGCAGCGGAAACCGCAGGAAAAGGAGAGTTGAAAAAGGAGTAAAAAACTAAACCAGCCGAGGCTAGAGACAAGGATCTTTGAAGACAGATCTGGGAGCAGGACTTTTGAAAAGACCTCTTAAAATTCACCGAGTGCCCTGATGCTTCAGGTCTCCTCCGACGGGTCGTCCTAGTAAAGGGGAGAGACGGTAGCGTAAGTACCGTTAATATCAAAAGAAATATACTGAAATCTGGTAATTCAATCGGGTATGATCGGACAAGGAGGCGCAAAGACCTACCGCTAAAAAAAGAGGGAGATGGCCAATGTGGGCCAGAGGAAAAAACAGGTCACGTATGGGGACGGCATATCGGCGCTCCTGAAAAAAATCGAAAAGGAAGGGTGATTCAAATAAGAGCTTAACTGGGAAAACTATTACCGTGAACGTTGGTATTTTCACTAAGCCTAGAAAAAAAGGGACCTTCGAAACGGGGCGTCAAGAAAGGAGCATGGGAGAAAACTACAGCGCGAACTTCAAGGAAGGCGCCTAAAGACTTTTTCACGAGTAATTTGGCGTCTGAAAGGGGGACACAACAATGCCGCATCGAACTCAACGCAGTAGAGGCGACAAGAGGCCTTCATCGTCACAGAATTCGGTATCTTTCAAGTTAGGGCTTCTCGAAAAAAATGCGTCTCAAAAGACTGGCGGTGCAGGGCGAAGTGCTTCGGGGCACGCCAGCGCCTGGCTAAAGAGGCAACAAAGACCATCGCCGCTCGTCAGAGCTGGGGCGAATTGAGAAAGGCGGTCAGCAAAAGCGCGCAAGAAGGAAGAGGAAGAGCGGAAATCGCAATAAAACTGTCTCTAGGGAAATCAAGGATCGGCGGTGGAGATCGCCAAAAAGTTCAGGGATCTCCCCCGAAGAATAGGATATCTCTTCAGCAGTTCTCTTCGTCTTAATACGAAAAGCGGGAAGTGGCAATTGGGATCGTCACTAAGGGACATCCAATCAATACTATGGGATGGTGGCGGGTTGGTCCGTTCAGTACAACCACTGAAATTACTGCCCGTTTGAGACATACCAAGTCGCTTCACTTGCAGAGGGGACGGCGACGGTCAAGTGCTGGTCCCGGGGGTTGTGACTGGGTAATGCACTTAACCGCCGATCACGTCGGTGCGAGCAGATAGCTAGTTTGGACACGTTAGATGTCGGTCGTGACCGGGCGGGGAAGAACCGTCGGCAGCGGACATTCTGGGCCAGTCATCGGCGCCGGATTATGCACGGTGGTCCTTCAGCAATTTCACAGGGGATTGAAGCCCTGCAGGGCATACCAAGGTCTCAGTGGAATCAGACCAAAGATGGGGCCGCCTATCAAAATTCCGTACATCTCTGTGAAAGTACCGAGGACGGGGGAGATCGCCTTGAGAGGAGTTTAAGACCTTTGAAATAATAAGGGCGTCAGCAGCAAAAAACAGACACTACTTGGGTTAAAAGAAGACTGAGAATATCGCTAGACTCTCGGTCGCCAGGACATATGTCATTCTGCATCATCTGTGGAGGAACAAGATCGCGCAGAAACGCGCCATGATCAAAAATAAAGAAACTTGAAGCCGAGAAGGCTTTCAGGGAGGTTTGAGGATGAGTCTGACCAACTATCGCGGGCGTCATGAGAAGTGGGAAAAAAATGAGTCCTAGGGGCTCAGAGGACTCGGTAATAAGTGAGGAATTAAGTTTAGAAAACGAAGCAAAATGATTCGAATCGCAAGGAGGAAGACCCTGGAGGAGAGCTCTTTTCCGCGTGGGCGGACTGACCTCTTCATAAAAAGTTAGTAGGGACGCCCCGATATCTCCGCAAACAAAATTGAGAAAAGAGATAGATAGAGGGGAAGAGAGTACTGGCACAATCCGGCTGCCGCTTGTCGCACCGACCAAGAGGAGAACGCACTCACTGTCATATCGAAAAAAAAAAGATACTAATTCGCTTGCTCTGAACAAAACTCATGAAGACGGGGGGGTCTAAACCCGGTCGTCTAGCTCAGCACGCAGACAAGAGGAAACATTGGCCCTCCAGGCTAGAGCAACCCAATACTTTCATAAAGAATCTAATCGGGTTGGTCAGAGTTAAGGCACCGACTATTCAGGACGGGGCCTTCTGCTTAGTAAAAAGGTCCCGAGCTCAGTTGGTACGATTAACCTGCTAGATCTTGGTCGCGCCGACAGAAAAGGGTACGACGACCTTTTAGCCTGGCGCAGTGCTGGAAAGAGAGGGGGATGGACTTCTTAATACTTCCTAGGCTGCTCATGGGGGAGATCAAAGTTCTTCCCCGGGCCTAATCGAAAAACAGCCAGCGCGGCAGAATATAAACCTAAAGGGGAAAATTCACATAGACACGGACGTAGTTTATAGGAATGGAAGAATTCATATATCGGATCATATTCACCCTGGGCAGACCAATGACGTAATGATATATAGCTAAATGGGCTTTCGGAAAATTATCGAGGCGTAAGGAAACCGAGAAGGAAAGCCTTAAAAGGTTGACCAAGGTCGGTCAGGATAAAACTCAGGTCAAGACGACCAAGACGCCCGGATCAGAAGATATCTAAGCAACGAGACTCTACACTGGCTGCAGACGGCAAAAAAAGATAACTTCCCTTTACTATAAGAAAGAGCATCGAAGCTTGGCAGCGATCTCGTCAACCACTGCGAAGGGCAAGAATGGCAGCAGCCTTAAAATGGGCTAGCGGAGGGCTGTGGAGCTCAAGAGGGGCTAAATCCGGGGGCCAAACGCGGTTAGTGGGGGAGGATCCCGAAGGGAAAATATATCTGGAGCATATGAGGAATGGGGCAAAATGCTCCTGGGAGACTAGAGAAGAAATATCGGAAGAGAGGGGACCCTAGAGAAAAAAGCTGTTGCTATCAGGCTCGTTATAGGCAGAAAAGAGGGTACTCTTGTGAGGTATACGATTATCAATTCGCAGCGGACCTTGAGGGGAAAGCGTATGGTCGGATGAAAATATTCTCACGTCAGGGGGGGCCTTGGGACGTAAGAAGAGCGCCCTACCCGATTGCGGAGCCTCATTGGGCTATCCGAAGGAAAAAAGAAGCTTAACAGCTCCTCGACTGCGTTCTAGCTCATCGGGGGGAGGTACTGGATAATCTCGTCGAATGCGCCTTACTTAAGCCTCATGTGAAGAAGAAAATCGGGGCCTCAAAGAGAATACTCAAAAGTGGTTCGCGCGCTTTTCGGGGGGTGTAGACGGAGACTTCGCTGCTAGAATCAAGAAAACTCTGGCGAGTCGTGTCGTGAACATAAAGAAGAGTCAAGGCCTCTTTTGATAAGCGCAGGAGAGGATGACTCTGAGAATAGGTGTAGGAAAGGAGATCAAGATCAGGGGGGTCGGTCCTAAAGTGCTGAAGACCAGACTGGGAAGGTCGCCAGGGCCTTTCCTCGAAATTGCGGAGGGGGTGGGGAGACGAAGGTGCAAGGTCTGAAAGGAGGGGAAACTGCACAGCTGTCATTCCGATGGGGGTTTATCTCCATCGCAGAGTCGGAAGTCTACCAGGGGGGGGGAATCTGCCCATATTCTTTCTGACGCATATTCGTCTTAACAGGGCCGCCGGTGGAAGTTTCAGGGTTTCAGCTAGGTCGGTGAATCAAAAAAAGACAAAGAATATTTTGATTCCAACTAACTTGGGGAGACCGAAGCGGAGGGGGTTCAGGGAACGGCCGCATATAAGGGGGTACTATTTCGCTGAGGAAAAAAGCGTCAGACGGTCATTATGAGGGTTTCATAGGAAGGAAGAACTCTTCGCGGATCAGTCTTTACCGAACTCGTCTAGATTCCGTTTAGAGAAGGTCGGGACACCGCACAGTCCGCGACAAAGGACCCGCGCAGCTTGCCCCGCAGGGACTACCGTAAAAATACAGGAACATCAGGCACTGAAGGCGAATCGACAGAAGCAGTTTAGAGAAGAGCGTATGTTGGAAAACCTGCGCCTCGCACGCCTGCAGACGGCTGGGGGCTGAAGGAGAAGAAAAAAAATAATATGTGCACCATAGAACTAGTAGGGGGTTCAGGGTCTCGTCTTGCAGAAAAAAACAAAAATTGGTGGCGGCAAAACTCGTGGGGTTCAGGGGTCTCTCAAACCATTGAATTGGGGTCTGCAGGATGGGAGAAAGATAAGCGCTCGGCGGAGGGTCGGGCAAAAGAAATTACTATGGGCGTCATAGTGGAAGTATGCCGGAAAAAGAAGGCTTCGCGGTAACCTCCATAGAGGAACAAGATCGCAGTGAAATATGATAGGGGGTAGCGAGAGGAAAAGGATACTCCGCGGCCGGAGACCTGGACGAGAAATGTCTGTTTGCGAGAAGATTTCGGAGGAGTGGGAACGCGCAGATCGTCCAAGGAACGCCGGTCGCAAATCTCGAAGCATTGGAAAGATTTCGGGGCGAACAGATCGCAACAAAAGGGTATTTCAATCGCCCAAGACTCTTTGCGCCATAAGGCTCCAGAACCGCTATGTCATCTTAAAGAAAATGTGTTAGAACCGACAAATCACTCCGCCCAACATATTAAGTCGCGGACGCCTGATGTCGAGATCCGCCTTGGTGCGAATAGGGCAAGTCCGAGGAAAGATCTCGTTGAAAGATGGGTTGTGGGGCTGAGAGAAGGGACGGAGGACCAGGCTCGGAGATATCGATCAAAGGAAATTTTAGGAAAATACACTACGGGTTTTATTAACGCGAGAGAGCTATGACTGATGATGGGCACGTAAAAACTTAAGGATTGTCATCAAACCTAAAGCATCCCGGTCCCATCAGAGCATTTCTTTCAGCTCTCTAAGGTAAATAGTATGAAGGCGAGGACAGAGAGGGAGGTCACTGAAGGCCCTCACGAAATGAGGCGTCGTTCCTAGTCCTTAACTGGAAAGCGGGCCGAGTTCGGCCTCGAGGCTGTATAGTCAAGAAGGCCAAAAAACACATGCTAAAAGAAGATACTTCGGAGATTTCCACATCAGGCTAACTCTCCGTGGGGGAGCACTGTGAGATAGTCTGGAACGGGAATAAGTGCCCATAGTGATCTGGGGGAATTTTCAGTTCCGAGACGTACATGTAAGTATCTTCATAAGGGGTTGTGGGGGTTTGGACATTAATCTGCCAGGTTACGATGGACTCTGTAGAGAATCTTCTCAGAGTTACCCCCTGGTTAGGCTACTTCTCTGACTATCAAAAGGGTTTAAATTTTTAAGGAAAATAGAGGAACGACCATTATCTCGAGAAACAAAAACAACGAGGCTCTATACCCGGCGGATCCACTATTATTCACCAAAAAAAGGGTAAAAAAATGTTACTGAGCGCGCGGTAGCAAATTACACAAAAATCCTGACCTCTGCCTAAGGTTCGCGGTAATAAACCCGTAATGTCGGCAACAAAGAAGGGTCGGACAATTCCCTGTCGATCGGCCGCAGGACAATGTAAGAACTATGGGGGGACTTTCTCGATGGAAGTCGCCATGCGGGAGGGAGTCGCGGCGGATGGGAATGAAGGTAAGTCTCAGGATCTTGGCGCATGGTTTCTGGCGATAGAAGAGTACGACGATGGATTCTAAAGTGTGGGTTTGCCCCATGATTACTACGCCAAGAGGGAAAAGAAGACGTCATATTTATTGGGGGAGAAGGAAAAAAACTGATCTGTTACTCGGGCAGTATGGTCCAGGATAGACAATAATTATGATACCATTGCAGGACAGGGAAAAGGCGGATTTATTGTGAAGTTTTCTGAAACTGGGGGGCATTGCGGATGTTACCAAAAAAATTGGAAAAGAAAAAAAAGGATCTCTTACATGCTGCTTTAGGGGTCACAATTAGTCACAGGAAAGTCTTCAGCTCTCTTCCCGAGGAATGCATAAAAGTGGCCGAATCGGTCATTGATCGTCAACTAGATCGAAGAGAGGAAAAGAGGAAAAGGTCACAATCGGAAATCTCGGGTCGGGGAGATACGAGAATATGGTGGATCTTATTTATGGGTTTAGAAAAGAGAGGTTGTGGAAAAGACTGTGGAAAAATTGGGGAGATTCTGACAAAGGAGTTCTCTTCTAGAGTTGTTTGAGGCAAGGGAAACTGAGACAACCGGCCAATCAATATCCGAAGAAGAGGCTGGGAGAGAAGGGGAGGAGGTTAAACGACATTTCTCGCAACCAGAAAGATAGCACTGAGCAAGAAGGGAGGAGGAGCTTGAAGGGATGAGATCATGTCCATAGGGAAACCTCTAGCCGGGAAGGATAAAAAAGGCAGGAACTTCGCAAAACTGAGCAGAAATGGTATTTGCGGAAAACTGAACTACGCATTCTGAATAAACCTAATAGCCGTGAAGGTGCGAAGAGCGCATGGGAACTTTATCTGTAACCGAACAGAGGAAAGGACAAGGGGGAAGGGAAAATACAATTAAAAAAATACCTCGTAGGACCCTACTGTAAATCAGGTTTGGGGGAAACATGGGGTAAGTAGCCTCCATCATCTTCTATTTAGATCTGGTCCCCTAGAACGAGGATTCTTCTTCTAAGAGGACCTTCTCCTAACTTCCGCGCAGGAGGAGATCAAAAAACTTCTCGTCTTCAGGGGGAAAGAATTTCCGGGGAGGGACTGGTAACAGAGTTTAAGTTGCTTCCCGAATGAGTTTTTAGCTTCGAAGGGGGCTCGAGAGCTGTCAGTTCCATTTGCAATGTCTTACGAATTAAGAGAGAAAGCGTTAGAAGTGCCATAATGGGCGGGATCGAGAGGAGTGATGGAGTACAAGAATGAGCACAATCCACTAAGGGCACTAGCGGAGAGGGCGAGTGGCACCTTTCATGAAGTTCAGATTTTCTGACTCTAAAAAAGAAGATGAGAAAGAAAGCTCTTTTGAAAAGAAAAAAATATATTGGAAGAGGAAACCTCGAGGAAAAAAAATCTGGAATCGTTGGGGGGGTGTAAGAGAGGAACTTTGAGCGCCTACTTCTTCTGAAATTACATGGAAGAAGTGCCGAGGCTAGTGCTGGGGGTAAAACTATTCGAAAGATGAGTTCCTGACCTTATCTTCCAAAGGCAGAGAGGATCTCCCGTAGGCGAAGGGACATCATCCTGGGTCTGTTCTCAAAAAGGAAATGGGGAAATCGGCAAGACCGGATTTCTACGGGTTGTGAGAGGCACGTCCTGAGATAAGGTATACAAAGGAGGGGCTGGGGGAGGACCTGAAGAGAGCGGTGGAACGAGGAAGGGTATTTCACTACCAAAATGTAAGTACGAACTTGAACAGGGCATAACAGTGGGGGGGATAGATAGGAACCTAATGAAAGAGTAAAAAGACTCTGAGATCCTCCACCTTCAATAAGGGTGGGGGAGAGATAGTCTACAATAAAAATCCGAATCAAGGGTAGGGTCTGGATCGGCGAGTCGGCCGAGAATATCACAGCTCGGGATATTTTCGAACGAAGCGGAATTCTCTTCATAGAAAAAAAATTCAGTCAGAAGGGCCAATCTTGAGGGTCAAGGAGGTTTAGTCCGCCAGGAAGTCCGTGATATATAGGGCATCCTCCCCTGCATCTACAGACCGATGAGCGTCTTGATCTAAAACACACGCGCCAAGAGGCAGCAAGGTTCTAAAAAAGACGGATCATCTCAGAGCTGGATCTGGACTCTGAAAAAATCAGCGTGATAAAGCGAGATATGAAATAAGAAGAAGTACTCATCTGGCGCTGCTCGGGTAGAGCAGGCTCAGGCCTTTGGGAAGGTAGGGCGGAAGTATTGGGGAATACGCCAAGATCGTGCATGGTAGGTTCAGCTACTTCCACTCGATTACGTCTCAGTGGGGGAGAGAGAGCGCACCAGTCGATAAAAAACCAAAAAAAAAGAGGCTTTCGTCTGAAGTCAATTTTATTTAACTTGGGAAGGGAGTCAAAGATATCAACCCTCGCTCGTAGGGTCCTGATACTGGAGGGTAGCGAAGGGGTTCTTTCAAAAGGGGCTCATAGTACTATTCAGGAGAGATAGAAGTTCTTATTCTCTTCTCAAGTAGATAGGGGCTCTTTAGGGTAAGAGAGAGGATCTTGACATAAGCGCTCAACTGGAAGCAGAGAAGTCAACCTTTTCCTCCTAATCCTAAATTATTCATCTAATTTTTAAGAAGAGGGTTTTCATGGTCTCCTTCACTAGGTCGGGAGGGGGAACTGGAAAGGGAGAAAAGGGGCTTCAGACAGCTCAGGGAATTAATTTATGGAATAATGCTGCCAGAAAAATCTAGATCCTCGCTGCGCATTCCATCTGAAAGGTCAAAATTCAGGAGAGGGGAGTTCGACCAGGTCTGAGCCCGGAAACTCGGAAAATCAGGGAGGGATATCGGAGAGGCTAAGAAGGTGCGGATCTAATTGGGGGATCCTTCTATCTAAAAAAACTAGTCTCGCTTATCAGTCCGGTGAGGGAGGGGAATCAGGAGTTGAGGCCGATCGAGGATGAGAGACGTCTGCTGAAATTAAAAGTACTATGATGTTATCTCACTCATAGGAGGTGGTATATCGACAGGAAAGGGGGAAAAACCTTCTTAAGCTATCTGTGCGGTCTACGTTCGTGAAGTCACTCGCATAAATCCGAGGTCCTGGGAGGGAGGGACCAG